>SDBS01003602.1_pt1 | contig 15209 bp, 11 predicted proteins | sample 2277091 | NCBI WGS metagenome assembly SDBS01 (sample SAMN10404972, study PRJNA504765) | marine sediment metagenome | isolation source: marine sediment core GS10_PC15, 163 cmbsf | place: Arctic Ocean: Southern Knipovich Ridge | collected 2010 | reverse complement strand
GAGGCAGAGTGAATGGTCTGCCGCGCGGAGGCGCATGGCGAGGAGCTCGCCCAGGCTGTTCAGGAGCCTGGCGCCCATCAGCGGATCGGAGGCGAAGAGGTTCATGAAAGAATCTCTGGAGAGAACGTGAACCACGCCCTCCTCCTCGGATTCGACGGTGGCGGAGCGCGGACTGCCATCGAGGAAGGACATTTCGCCGAAAACATCTTCAGGTTCGAGATGAGCAAGGATGAACTCGTCGCTGCCCTTGTCATCGATTACCCTGAACCGTCCTGAGACGACTATGAAGAGGTCGGTGCTCCTGTCACCCTGTCTGATGAGAATCTGACCGGGTGTGGTGTCGATACGCCTGCAGACACTGATCAGTTCAGGATCCCAGAAAACCTCTGCCGAGTCGAAAAGTGTATCAGGTGACATGGGATATCCTTTCATCACCAGCTTCGAAAAACGAATAATACCAATGCAACGGTAACGATGATAGCAGGACGGATCTCATCTGGCAATGACTCGAACGCCCTCCGTGCTTTCTCCGGGAATAGGTCCCTGCAGGTCTTTGGAGTATCTTCGAAGATGGAGTTCAATGACCAGCAGCTCGCTGCAATCGAGCACGATGGCTCCCATGTTCTGGTGCTCGCCGGAGCCGGTACGGGCAAGACAATGGTCATCGTGGGGCGCACGGCACACCTGATCCGCAGCGGGGTCGAGCCCGGCAGGATCCTCCTCCTGACATTCACCAGGCGCGCGGCTCGCGAGATGACGGCGAGGCTTCGCCTGGAGGTGGGTCCGGCGTCGGATTTGCTTATCGCCGGTACCTTCCACCACTTCTGCCTTCGAACGATGAGATCGATGCCGAAGAGCTTCGGCACACAGGATTCGACCGTGATAGACAGAGACGACCAGATCCAGGTCATGCGACTGGTAAGGTCTTTGCACAGGAAGAAGGGGGAGAAGTTCCCCAGGGCATCCGAGATCGTCAGAGTCGCTTCCTATGCCAGGAACACCAACATACCCGCATCCGAATACCTCGAGAGGTTTCCCCGGTGGGAGGACGATGTCAACGAGCGAGTGCTCCATTGTATCTCCGGATACGGGGAGAGGAAGACGGCAAGCAACTATATTGATTTCGACGATATTCTCTTCATTTTCGCATCCAGGCTTCACAGGGACGAGGGGCTCCGCACGAAACTTGCCGGGCTTTATGACCACATACTGGTCGATGAGATGCAGGATACGAATCCCCTGCAGATGCTCATCCTCGACGGGCTCCGCGATCCCGCCAGGCTCTTCTGCGTCGGCGATGATGCCCAGAGCATCTACGCATTCAGGGGAGCCGACTTTCGGAACGTTCATTCCTTCACCGAGATGGTTCCCGGCTCCTCGGTTCTGAAACTCGAGCGTAACTACAGATCACACCAGGAGATACTTGACCTGGCCAACTGGCTCCTGAGCGAGTCTCCGCTTGAGTACGGCAGGATTCTCGAGGCACGAAGGGGAAAGGGCTTCAAGCCCTTCCTGATAGATTTCGACAGCGATTTCGACGAGGCGAGATGGATCGTGGAAGACATCGTGGAGAGGAACGACAGGGGTGCAAGGTTGTCGGAGCACATGATCATCGCGAGGACCGCCTTCTCGACACGTGCAACCGAAGCGGCCCTGATCGAGAAGAAGATTCCCTACCGGTACGTAGGCGGCACACAGCTCTTCCACGCGGCACACGTGAAGGACGTCGTCAGCCTGATCCGGTGCGTTGCGAGCATGATGGATGAGATCGCTTGGATGAGGTACCTGACCATCTGGCCCGGGATCGGCGACCGTACGGCGGCACTGATGATCGACGGGATCCGGGAAAAGAGGGGAGAGAACCCCGCTGTCATCTTCAGCTGGCTGCGGAGCAGCCTGAAGCGATCCTCGAACCTCGTGGATGGCCTCGAAGCGGTCGCTTCCCACTGGAACGATCCCCCCGAAGCCATGCAGAGAGCCTGCTCCTGCCTGGAGGAGGTCCTCGAGACGAGATATGCGGGCTGGGAGGGGAGGAAGCGCGACCTCGAGCTCCTGGTCAGGCTCTGCTCACGTCACAGGACGCTGGGCGGCTTTCTCGAGACCTATGCCCTTGATCCAATGACCTCTTCCATCGTGGAGAGGCTCGAGAACGATGACTGCGTCACCCTGATAACCGCCCACAGCGCCAAGGGAACGGAAGCCCGTGTCTGCTACCTCCTCAAGGCGGAGCCGGGGCAGTACCCTCACTTCCGGTCGCTCGGCGACGAGGATGCCGAGGAGGAAGAGAGGAGGGTCCTCTACGTGGCCATGACGAGAGCAATGGATGAGCTGATTCTCACCCGCTCCCTCCGGAGGATCCGCTTTCCCTGGTCGCTCGGGCTCGGGGACGGACCGCAGGCATTCCCGGGCTCCGGCTACTTCCTCCGGGACATCCCCCCCGGCCTGGTGAAACATGACCTGGACGGGAGTCTCGGCAGCGGAGAGGGCGATGACCAGATAATCATCTCCTGGAGGGATAGGGAATAACTGAGCTCCGCACTGCTTGACCATAACTCCCTGAAGGCAGTAATATCCTCAGTCCTTCAACCGACAGGGCGGGACTGATCCTTGCGGATCCCGCGGAATACATCAAATTCAACTGAAAAGACTGGCAGGTAAGAAGATGCAGGCATGTCTGACGCTTGGAGACGTACTGATTCCTCGAAAGACCCTTCTTAGCGACATCCTCCTCGTACTGGGCGCAAGCCTGTTCATGGCGCTGATGGCCAGGATCGCTCTTCCCCTGCCCTTCAGTCCGGTCCCGGTTACCGGTCAGACATTCGCGGTCCTGCTCGTGGGAGCCGTTCTCGGCAGCAGGCTCGGGACACTCGGTGTACTTGCGTATATAGCAGAGGGCGCGGCGGGAATGCCGGTATTCGCCGGCGGAGGAGGCTTCGCATACCTTCTGGGTCCTACCGGCGGGCGACCTGCTGAAGCTAGCCCTGGCTATGGCTGTGTTGCCGCTTGCGTGGAAGGTCCTTCGCAGGGAGAGCTGAGCCGGTTCTCTGCGTCGGTCCATTTCCCGCAGTAACCGAGCAGGCTGAACCTGCCTTCAGGGGAGAGCGCCAGGATTTCCCCGTCCTCGACCGGTCCTCCGTCCAGAGTGCTCGCAACTGCAACGGAGACAGTCGTGCCGTCGGGGGATACCGAGAGGACCTCGATCCGGTCATGGTCGCCGTGAGACAGGACGAAAGCTTCTCCCGAAGCATTCACTACAGGTCTTCCGGTTGTGTAGTTGCATGGGAGCTCGGCAAGATAGACCTTCTTCCCGGAACAATCGAGCCTGAGTAGCATCGTGTATGACAGCATGTAGACGGAACCGTCCTGTCCGATCGCCAGCCTGATGTCGGAATCCCGGGTCCTGACCGGATAGTCTGATGTATCCGAGAAATGTGGCGCCCTCCGTCTGGATCCGAACCACATCTTCATCCTGCCCCAGAAACCCTGCTTCTCCTCTGTCCGGCCCCAGAGACTGAGAAGGTTGCCCTCGAGATCGAACCTCTGGAACTCGTCGAACAGGAGGAACCAGCGCTTTTCCTTCTTCACGGGATGCAGCCTGAACCAGAGGTCGTCGGGCAGATGGACCTGCGTCTGGCAGAACCGGCAGTCGGCTGACCTGCTCGCGCCGTCCACTATCAGGCTCCCCGCGCAGCTCGGACACTGGAAGGCAATGGGTCCTGAAAGGGCTGTCTCCAGGGGCAGTCCCTCGGGAGTGCCTGGAAGCTGTGAGGGGTCCTCCCCGATGAGTGCCAGCACCCCCATGAACGCTTCATGGTACTGCTCCGGCATTCTGCGCACACCTGTCGGGGCTCCGGATCCCGGATGAAGCACCCGCCCTTCATCAAGCTTCTCGAGCAGCATGTCGATATCGATGTCGTCCTTCGTATCGTCGTACCTCGGTGCGAGTCTGCCATAGAGGACCTTGTAGTTGTAAGAACCGAAGATGGTGGAGGAACTGCCCTCTCCCTCTTCGAGAAATGGAGCCTGCTTCAGAGAGTCTTCGAGCACGGTCTTCCAGACATCGAGCGAGAGTTCCAGGTCCTTTCCGCAGCCGGAGCACCTCAAGGAGGGCACCAGTGCGTTCAGATGAACGTAGCTTTCGCAGGAAGGACAGGTGATCCCTGCCTCGATGCAGATCCCGATCATGTCATCCCCTCCGGATCCGGCTCAGGTTTCAGGTGCAGGGAGGAGTATACACACCCGGCTGGCGGACTCGTAGTTCCGGTTCGGGGAGCTTATGTTTCCGGTACACGCCAGCCTGAAAGGCAGTATTCCGTACCATGAACAGCATACCCAGTCTGCTCGTCCTTTCCATGCTGATGGTCATCTTCTGTCCGGTTCAGCCTTGCCTTGCCCAGGGATCGGACGATGAGGAACAGCCGGAAGACGCCGATTCACTGGACGGCCCTGAGGAATCCTCTGCACTCGTCGACAGTATCCTGAGCGATGCAGTTTCCTACCTAGGAGCGCCCTACGTCGAGGGCGGCACCGATGGCTCGGGTTTCGACTGCAGCGGTCTCGCGTACAGGGTTTTCGCCGATCATGGGATTATCCTGAGCAGAACCGTCACTGGAATAGAATCCCAGGGGATCGCGGTGGATCGGGATGAGCTCCGGCCGGGAGACCTGATGATATTCCACAACCCCAGTCACGTGGGCATCTACCTGGGTGAGGGTGAGTTCATACACTGCTCTTCCTACCTCGACCGCGGAGTGGTTATCACATCGATTGACCATTCGAACTACCTGAGAAGGTACTCGTCGGCGAGAAGAATCATACTCGACCAATGAACCGGTGCAGCCTTCTCGAGGTGATCGCCGGCTTCCACACTGCACGTGCTGACCCGGGACAGGAGTCGACTGGCGCCTGAAGTGCGTTGTACCGATATTCGTACATTGATCACGATACACTTCATCGAAAGGCCCTGCGATAAAATCCGTCTTCCTTCTCTGTCTGCTGGCTCTGACCGTAGTGAATGCGGAAGTAGTCTACAGAAATCCCGCTCCCTCCTGTGAGGTTCAGGTGGTCTCTCAGAACGGGGACGAGATAACGGTCGCATTCTCGCTGAGCGCTCTCGAGGTGCATCCGTCTCTTCAGGAAGGAATCGGTGAAGGGGTGGTCTTCAGGATTCCGGGTGCCGGTCCCGCTGCAGTACCCGGTTTTCCCGATGTTCCCGGTCTGCGGAGAATGGTGAGGGTTCCCGACATGGGAGAGATCACCCTTGAGATCATGGATACAGAGTCGTTCTCTCTGGGCTTCTACATCATTTCCCCATTCCAGCCGCTCCGTGACAGATGCTCCACCGATCCTCCGCCGGCAAGGATATGCAGTGATTTCTACGAGGGATCTCTGCCCTGGCCCGGAATGCCTCTGGCTTTAGAATCGGTTGATATTCTTCGCGATATAAGGGTTGCCTGGCTGAGATTTCAGCCCGTGAGCTGGAATCCCGAGACGGGAGAGGTGACCGTCACAACCTCGTTCGTTGCCAGAATTTCCGCGAGACCGGGAGAGGGAGCCAACGAGCTCAACCGTCCGTCAAGAGGTGTTACCCGCAGCTTCCTTCCCCAGTACGGCGAAGTTCTCGGGTTTGAAACAGAGGGACTCGACGTTATCGACGGCAGTTACGTGTTTATTTCCTCACAGGAGGGGCTGGACCTGGTTCAGGAGCTGATCGACTGGAAGAACAGGAAAGGCTACCTGGTCGAGACCGGTCTTGTTCCGGGGATAGGAACTACCCCCGAAGCCATAGATGCCTGGATCGAGAACGCGTACAACACCTGGCCCACCCCCCCTGAGTACATACTGATCGTAGGTGATGAATGGGTTGTCCCACCACCTGTCTACAACGGATTTGCAGCCGACAACATCTACGGAGTCATTGGAGAGGGCTGTGTGCCTTCGATACATGTAGGTCGCATCTGCAGCGGTGACACCGATGATCTTCCCTACATGGCCTGGAAGATTCGCGAGCACGAAATGAACCCGTGGCAGCCTGCCGTCAGCTGGTTCCAGAAAGGCATCAGCATCGGTCATACCGAATTCGTGGACAACTCGTGGGACTACATGGAGTACATGATTGCAGCAGGCATGGATCCCACCTGGTTCTGTGATGCAGGGGGAATCCCCGTAACGGTTCCCACGCTCTCTGACAGTATCAACAGTGGCTGCTCGCTGATTGGTCTCTGTGGTCATGGTGATGTAACACACTTCTACCCACCGGGTTTCAGCCCCACCGATGTGGCAGCGCTGTCGAACGGCAGAAAACTGCCCTGGATTGCCCTTGTGGCCTGCCAGAATGGAATGTTCAACGGTCACTACTGCATCTCCGAAGCGCTCATGGGCGAAGGTGACTTATCCGATCCCAAGGGTGCGATAGGTGTGATGAGCCCCACGACGAACAGCCCGTACGGTGCTGCGGACTCACTCGTGAAGTGGATATTCAAGGGCTACCTCCAGGAGGAGATACACCACATGGGAGCAGTCACCGACTGGTCCAAAGCGGAGGTGTACGAGTACTATGGCAGCAGTGCCGTAAACAACAATCACATGCACATGATCTTCGGATGCCCCGAGATGGACATCTACTACGACACAGCTCCTCTCTCCGTTCTTGACTGTGCCCATCCTGATCCCATCGTTCCCGGGCCGGTGACGCTTACAGTCACTACCGAAGGTTCGCCGGTCGAAGGCGCTCTGGTCGCGGTCAAGGTCTACGATCCTTCCTCGGGCAACTGGATGGACTCCGATTACACCGATGCCACGGGATCCATCAGTCTGGTGGTTCCATCCTTTACTGCCGGATCCAATGTCTACGTGACAGCTACTGCATTCAACAGAGCTCCCTACCTGTTCGAATCGGTGACCGGCACCCCGGGCTCGACCGGTGCTGCGGTTCTCTCTCTCGCTCTGGGTCTGCATCCTTCGCCATTCAGTGGTTCGGTCGCTGTCTCCTTTACCCTCCCCGTCCGAGGTGAGACCCGCCTGGGTCTTTACGATATCTCTGGAAGACTGGTGAGAGAGCTTTGCAACGAGCTGATGCCTGCCGGAAGTCATTCCGTGGTCTGGGACGGAAGCGATGGCAACGGGGCAATGCTGCCCTCGGGCCTCTACTTCTGCAGGCTCGAAGCCCCGGCGGGTAACATGGTGAGGTCGGTAGTGCTTCTCCGATGATCCATGGGCCGAGTACCTGCTGAAGAAGTTCTCGATCCACGGCGGACCGGAACAGGGACCACTCTCCTTCTCGAGTGTCACCCACTCCCGTACGAGTGTTGCCGCAAGGTCTGCAGCGTTCCGAAGGTCTATCCCCGCAGAACGGTTGAACCGGTAATCTCCGAGATGTAGTTGGAAAGAATGGCTGCTGGAGAATTACGTTTCAGGATGTCAAGGAAGGCATCGGCAAGGTAGGGGTCGAACTGCGTACCTGCACAGTCGAGCACCTGTGTCAGGGCATAGTCCAGACCCGGGGAATCCCTGTATACCCTGTCAGAGAGCATTGCGTCGAAAGCATCTGCAATTGCCAGGATCCTTGCATGGAACGGTATCCGTTCGCCGGTGAGTCCTTCTGGATAACCACGGCCATCCCAGCGCTCGTGATGATGCCGTATTCCTTCCAGAAGCTCGCGTAAAGCGGAAACCGGCTCTAGGATCGTGCAGCCCTTTTCCGGGTGCTCCTTGAGGACTCCGTATTCCTCGTTCGTTAGCTTACCGGGCTTGTTCAGGATTTCTTCCGGGATGCCGATCTTGCCGATGTCATGAAGAAGCGCTGTATTCCACAGGATCAGCCTGTCGCGCTCCGGAAGACAGAGATTGTCGGCCAGTGCGAGCGAATATGCTGTGACGTTTCGTGAATGGTTGTGAGTGTACCGGTCTTTTGCATCGACAGCCTGAGCAAACGCCGATATTGTCTGGGTGTAGTTTCTGTGGCTATCCTCGTGGAGTTGAGCGTTATCGAGCGCTGCAGCTGCCTCTCTGAGGAGGATGGGCATGAACTTCTGCTTGCTCTCGAGAATGTCGTCCTGACGTGACCAGGAGCCCAGGATGAGCACTCCCTTGGATTGATCGAGCATGTCGAGCTCCATCAGGAGCATCTGTCCCTCGGATTCGAAATCTACGCTTCCCTGAGCCTCGAATGTCTCTATTGACTCCGTGTCGGATTGAATGGAGATCATGTACCTCCCGAACCTTGCTTCCAGTTTCTGCCTGAATTTCTGGTGGATGAAATCTGCAGGCAGATCACTTCTTGCCAGAATGTAACTCAGCAGAGGAAGCCCCGTTCCACTTATCAGAAACAGCCCGAACAGATCAAAAGGAATAATCGATTTCAGTCCCTCGCCTATGAAGGAAAGGACCTTGCCGGGATCGAGCGAAGTGGAGAATTTCCCAGTGATACGGCTTATCTCCTCGAGCTGGGAGGTATTGTCACGGAGATCCTGTGCAAGCCTGTAGTTCATTACCTGGTTACCTGCCTGGGCAGTGAACAGGCTCAGCAGCTTGAGGTCTCGTGGCGTGAAGGGGGCTGTAGCCTGATGTCTTGCAGCTATCGTGACACCGATGTGACCCTCCCTGCTTGGCATGACACTTCCCATAATGAAGCAGCTGTCAGGGGCAGTCTCCGAATCGGATTCAGTGAGATGGATTTCCATCAGAGAAGCTTCACCCGATTCGATAATCTCTGCTGAGATCGAGTCCCATTTATCCGGATGAATAAATTCATCTCGCCCGCATGATGCGGTCAGCGTGAGTCCTGATTCCCCGTTTGAAGTCGAGAGGAGCACTCTGACATGGTCCGCCCTGAAGCTCCTTCTGAGAGCCTCTGTATACCTGTCGAGGAAGGACTGATAGTCCTGCTGAAAGATATCGGTACTCACAGTGAGATCGTAGAGAGCCTTGAGCTCGATATCGGGAAGATCCGATATCTTTCTGCTCCGGATCTCGAATGCACGGTCAACCGTTCTGACAAGATCCGCAAGTGCGAATGGCTTGGTCAGGAAGTCGAACGCCCCCAGTCTTATGGCTTCTGTCGCAAGATTAATGGTGGCGTGTCCGGTAAAGAGGATTACGAAGGTGTCGGGGTGTTCACGCCGGATTTTAGCCAGGAGTTCGAGCCCGTTCGTGTCGGGCATCATGATATCACTCAGAACCAGGAAGTATGAAGTGGACTCGAGCCGCTCCATGGCGGTTGTGCCGTTTGAGGCAAGGTGTACGATGTAGCCATGAAGCTCGAGAGTTTCCTTGCAGAACTCGCAGATAACAGGATCGTCGTCAACGACAAGAATTGGGATCATTGATGAGGTCAGATCAGTGCCTCTTTCCCGTACCTCCGGGATTCTCAGCTTCTTGATCCTTGCCAGAAGAGAAGTCCTACCGAACTCGAATAACCCTTGCTCGGTGTCGTACCCCCGTCACTCTTCTGCACCATTCAGACGTATACTTAAAGTTACCTATTCATTTATTAATAAAACATTGTCTATTTGTCCAGTGTCCGCTCGTACACCGTATGAAAAACGGAGTCCTCTGTGTGGGAAGATCATGCTTTCCGGAAGATCCTTGGGAATGCCACCAGTATCGATACTGACGTATATTTCTGTAACTCTTCTGACAGATAGCCATTGCGGCAAGCGCCCTGCCAGTACCGCAATCACAGGTTATGCCATCCCGGTCTTTACCCCGGCGGCGAAACACCGTACACTCTTCATGTAATGCAAAACCATTCGATCCGGAAGGGGATGCAGACACGACAGAATCGTTGATCACGCAACTGAAGTACTACATGCACAACATCGAGACCACCTGCGAATAGCGGGAAACGATGAAAATACTGATCGCTGACGATGACCAGAGTTCGAGAAAAGTGCTCGAGCACATACTCCGCTCGAGCGGCCATCAGGTCATCGCGACATCTGATGGAATGGAAGCCTGGAAACAGCTACAACCCGAAGATGCTCCAAGACTGGCGATTATCGACTGGGTAATGCCCCGAATCGACGGGCTTGAGCTGTGCAGAAGAATCCGTTCCGAGATTACCGGCAACCGCAGGTACATCTACGTAATACTTCTCACGGCAAACGACACCAGGGAAGACATCATAGCTGGAATGGTTGCCGGGGCAGACGACTACATCGTGAAGCCTTTCCACAGACAGGAGCTCGAAGTCAGAGTGCGTGCTGGGCAACGAATCGTCGAGCTGGAAGCGAAGCTCCTGAGGGCCTACGATGACCTGGAATACCTGGCTCTCCATGACCCCCTGACCGGCATCCTCAACAGACGCGCTCTCTTCTCCGCAATAGATGCCGAGCTGTCCAGAGCGGGAAGGAGTCCCGATCACTTCCTGTCTCTTGCGATGCTGGACATAGATCACTTCAAGAGGGTCAACGACACCCACGGTCACGAAACGGGCGACGAGGTACTCTGCGAAATCGTCAGAAGGATTCGCTCCACTCTCAGAGCATACGATATCCTCGGCCGCTACGGCGGCGAGGAATTCGTTGTCGCCATCTCTGGAGACGGCGCACCTCCCGATTCCACAGTCTTCGAGAGGATGAGGGAGGTAATCGGGGACACAGCGATGACCACGTCCAGCGGGCAGATACGCGTTACGGCCAGCTTCGGCGTTGTCAGTACCGATGGCCGTCTCGACAGGGATACCCTTCTCGGCAGGGCGGATGCGGCGCTCTACCGCGCAAAGGACGCCGGGAGGAACTGTGTTGTCACAGGTGAAGAACCACCCCCCGATGGGTCAGCAGACGGTGAACCTCGATAAACCGCTGGTTCCGGTTATTGGCGAGGATTCCGACAAGAGAAGGCTGTTCTCGATGCTGGCGTCACTGGACCGGATGAGCCTTGCACGGTCTCGAAGTCCTTCCCGAGCAATGTGCACGTTCCTGCATACACCTGTGAATGACCCTTCATCAGTGGATTACATTTACAGGCAATATACCGATATTACTCATCTATTAAGAGAGATAATCGATAATGTCTTTATGGCAAGCTTCCTGCTAATACATAGTGTAGCATGAAAAAGATGAAGTATTTCAAAGGCAACAGAACTGGTGGAGCTCTGGTGATTGCCATGGCTGCGGCTCTGGTGATCATGCTTTCGGTTATGCTGCTCCTCGGGCTCGTTTCGAGAACGGTGAATGATCAGCTGATCCTGGAGGAGCGTACCCAGGCCAGGTATACTGAGGAAAGTGCCATCAGCGCCCTCTGCATGGATCTGAGACAGGGCGTTGTTACCGATCCCAACCACATTCCCTCGTACACCATCGGCACACTGACTACTTCTTTCGACCTCGAGGGTATCGAGACCATCCCTCCAAGAGATGTGTCGCTGAATATCACTGGTTTCACGCCTTATTCGGTAAGCTCTTCCGGCGAACATCTCTGCGTTACCGGCACACGCAATGACAGCCTTGCCATTCTTCTCATAGACGGATTCACACTTGAAGACCTCAACGGATTCCCTCTTGCCATCTGCCCCGAGCCTGAAAGCTGGGCTGTCAGTGTGCTTTCGGTGAACGGACAGCCCGAGGTAATGCTTGCCGTGAAAGACAGTCAGACCCTCTACACCATCTCGGGAGAGGGAAATGTCACCCCGACAAGCCTTTCCATTTCTCTGGTCACAGGTTCTTCCCTGGCCATGGCCGGATACTACGGGGATGAGCCTGCGATGATAATCACCAACGGAAGCAACAGGGCTGTTCTTCTCCTCCCCGAGTCCGGCCGGACGCTCTTCATCTCATCCGAATCGGGAACCTGTCCTGTTTTCCTTGGCGAAGGTGACATCTTCGGAACAGTCAGCAGCAGCTTCAATTCATTTGGATCGGGCTTTCCAGTGGTGGACATCATGACCGGCGATCTCAACAAGGATGGCATCGAGGATACGGGCTGGGCCGGCTCTTCCGGTCTGACGTTCCGGTCCGGGATCAACGGCACAATCGAGCATGATCATCACGGTTTCGGCAGACTCTTGGCCTGGGGAACCATCGATGGCAGGTTTGGATTCGGAGGAAGATGGCTGCGCCCCGACGGCAGCGCTGTATGGAGGAATCTCACGTATTACGGTTTCCAGGAATACCCGGCGGCTGGCCTTCTCACCCTGAACTGGGAGGGGCGTATCGAATCTGCGGAGGGCAGCATCATTGGCAGCGTTGACGGGGTATACACCGTGTCGTCAACAGCATCGGGGCAGAGCCGGGAATTCGGTGGATTCACCGGGGCTTCCCTGATCGATATAGACAGGTCCGTCAGCGATCTGGTTTCGGTTGAACATGAGACGGTTCGCTTGCTCATGAATCCCCTTGCGGGAGATGGCCTGCGGCTCACGCTGACCAGCCGTACCGAAGCAAGCGAAGTAACCCTGACCAACACCTGGTGGGTCGATCTCTTCCGCAGCAGTCGCGGTATCAGAGTCTATGCAGGGAGGGAGGGCACCGGTGGAATCTGATCGCAGGGGCTTCACTCTGATCGAGACGCTGGTAGCCTCTCTAGTGATACTGATAATGCTGGGAACTCTGGCCTTTGCCGTTCAGTTCTTCATCAAGGGAATGGAGAAAATCGAGAGTCGCAGGAATGCACTCACAATAGCAAGCAGCACCATTGCCGCGTATGACAGGCAGAACCGCTTCCCGGAACCAATGGAGATCATGGATATCAATGTCACAGGAGGTTGGGAATTCACTGTAAAAACAACGGTACTGGAGATAACTCCCCAGATCAGCGAACTCCGTGTGTCGGTAAGTGGTGACAACGGAACTGGAATTGAATTGACCAAGAGATACTATAGAAGTAAGCCATGATGGGAGGTCGTCATGCTAATACCATCCTCTGAACGCCGGAGATCGGGTTTCACGCTGATCGAGGTGATTCTCGCTTCTGTGATCCTGGCTGTGATACTCATCGGTCTCGGTTTCTTCTTCGTCAATATCATCGACCAGTCGACCAAGGTCGAAGAGAAGTCCGAGGCACTGCAGCTTGCCAGGCAGGGCCTGGAGGAGATCAGAACCCAGGACATAACGGCTTTGCCCCTGGGCAGAACCGGACCCGAGTTATTAGGGCGCTTCGAGCGTTTCTTCGAGATATCCATTGTGGATTCTCTGCTTATGAGTGCCAGAGAGGTCCGCTGCATTGTACTCTGGGACGGTATTACCGGCGCTGATTCAATCAGTTTCAGCACGATATTCTAAGGTGGTTTGAAATGAACACTAGATGGAAGAATGAGAAGGGCATGAGCCTGGTCGAGATCACCATCGTGCTGACCGTGCTCATGGTGATTTTCGGCGCCGTGTTCCTGTTCTTCACAAGAGGAACCGATCAAGTCGCGTTTTCCCGTCAGCAGAACCTGCTGATTACAGATGGCAGGATGGCCCTGGACAGGGTGACCAACGAGATAGTCTGGGCAGGGTACATGCCCGTGGGAGGCTGGACCAATGACAACTGGCATCCAGTTGTCCTGGGTGATGCCAGCATGACGGAGTTCTACGCCGACTACGATGGCACCAAGGCTCTGGAGAACACCGATTACAGAAGGATCTTCCTGGAGGACGGAAGGTTCCGTGTAGAAGACCGTTCAGGATACATGTACTATACGGGTAACAGTATATCCACTCTCCAGTTCTCATACCTCGACGAAGCCGGCACTGCCATGCCCGAACCACTGGACAGTCTCGACCGAGATGCGGTCAGACACTTCAGGATATCCATCGACCTTGCCAGCTCCTGGGGTAACAACGTGCACCAGGTAGTGCTGCACACAACAATTTCACCCCGTAACCTCGGCATCAATCACAACATCGATCCTTCCTTCTTCCCTCCCGATCCTCTCGAGGGTACAGTGGTGTTCAACGTTGACGGCGCAGGCACGGATGGGAGCCATAACCCGACGACGGATGAGCTGCTCATGATAAACAGGATGCTCTTCTGGGGTCTCACCGTGATCCTCCTCAACGACGATGAGATGCTTGCTTACGATTACGTGGGTGAGCAGATCGATCTTGTAATACTGAGATACAGGGAGGCTGCAGCCGCACCGAACATCTATCCGCATGGCGACAACTTTCCCGTACCGGTCATTACACTCAACGCTCGGGATGCGAAAGACATCTGGGCAATCGGCACGAGCATCGACAAGGTGCTGAACGATTCACTGACAGCAGCCAACGACTGGCATCCCGTGAATGAGGGGCTTCCCCTGCCTGACACCACTTATCCCGTCTACCGGCCAGGCGGTGGATACCAGTCGATTCTCTACGATCTGGACCTGACAGCCGCCATGGATACCATCATCACATACTACGCCTCCACGGACTCGCTGGACCCCTACGGGGGCGTCTGCGTAATTGACGAAGATTCACTTGCCATGCGAAGGATTCACTTCAGCTGCTACGATGCAAGCGAATACAACGAAGACGGCTGGGTGTTATACAGGAACATCATCGAGTGGAACATCGGGCAACCTCCTCCACAGGTTACGATCGTCGAGGAAGGCTTCGAGGACCCGGATGACTACAACAGCACCGAACCGGGTTACGGGGAGAACACCTATTCCCACCTTGACACCCCCCACGTAGATCTACCCCCTTCGACTGATGCCTTCAGCTCGTCGGTACTGAGCTGGACCCAATGCTACTGGACCCGTAACAGGAAGTCCGCCGGCTTCCTCGAGATATCCACCGACAGCATCAGCTGGACATACGTAGACAATTCGTATTTCATGATCTACGGGTACGATTTCGCCACACACCCATTCTTCCCCGGTGGTGGCGGCATCCTCGCGTGGCTTGATAAGAGCCCGGGGTACAGCCCGGTATCACCCTCTATGACACCTGAAATGATGGACCTCTCGGACTGGAGCGGCCAGACGATTAACACCGCCTCCGGGACCCTCAGCAGTTCCCAGGCATGGAGCGGTATCTACCATATTACCGGCGGTGACTTCACAATTCCCGCCGGCGTCACGCTAACGCTCAACCCGGGCACACTCGTGCTAATAGACGGTGTATCCTCCGGCACTTCAGGGACCGATATTGACGTCGCAGGCTCTATCCAGTCGCTGGGTACAGCTACGTCGCCGGTTACCTTTACGGCCTACACTGCGGGCGATAACTGGGGCGAACTCCACCACGTCAATGCCCAGCCGTCTGCTTTCCAGTATACAAACATCACCCAGGCCGGGC
>SDBS01003601.1_pt1 | contig 15216 bp, 12 predicted proteins | sample 2277091 | NCBI WGS metagenome assembly SDBS01 (sample SAMN10404972, study PRJNA504765) | marine sediment metagenome | isolation source: marine sediment core GS10_PC15, 163 cmbsf | place: Arctic Ocean: Southern Knipovich Ridge | collected 2010 | reverse complement strand
GCTGCGAAGCACTGCCGTTAGGCAGAACCCCCGCCCTTAAAGGCGGGACGCTTCAATCCTTGAACCCTTGAACCCTGTGGAACCACACCGACTCACTTGAAGATTATTCACTTGACTTGCCTTAATTAGCTAAAACTAATCGGGAGATTATCTTTTTTTAGTTGAAATTGTGTTACATCGATCCTCCATCGGACTTTGGCGGATCGATTTTGACCCATTAAGCGTCTATACCAATGGATAATACCGTCGGACTTCAAAGTGTCATACTAAACCCTTCAGATGCAAGGTAAAGCTGAAGACCTGCTTCGGGCTGATTAATATTCAGATACTCTTTGGCTTTATGCAGTATCTCCCCTAATTTTTCATCATCGTAAGCAGGTTCATGGTGAGTAAAAACTATTTTTTGTACACCAGCTTCAAGTGCCATGTCAATACCGGTAAAGACGTTGCTGTGCCCCCAGTTTTCCTTTTCAACATTATCCAGCATGGTATATTGCGCATCGAATATCAGCAGGTCAGCGCCATGAAAAAAATCGGTAAACGGTTTCAGCGAATCGGCCGAAAGGTCCTGATACTCGGAATCTGTTGCATAAATAAACATTTTATCATCGTGCGTAATTCGATAACTGTAACTCCCACCGGGATGGTTCAATGGAAACGTTTCCACTGTAACGTCACCGATTTGGAATCGTTCGCGCTCACTCAGATGAACGAATTTAAACGCAGGGGCCAATAGTACGGGAAAGTACTCGGGATTCTGCTGGTGTTTTAATCGGTCTTCCAACCCGGAATAGGGACTGTAGAAAGTAAGCGCTTTATCAGGCATAAAGGCCGGGGCGAAAAAAGGAATGCCGCTGATATGGTCCCAGTGTGTGTGGGTAATCAATATATGGGCTTCGATCGGGCTTCCCATGGATCTTTGAATTAAGTCCAGCCCCAGCCGGCGAAAGCCGGTTCCGGCATCCAGAATCAGCAGCTTGCCTCCTGCTTGAATTTCAATGCAGGCAGTATCGCCTCCGGCCGTTTGACGGACATGCCAGGGCAATTCTTTAATAAATTCCGACACCTGCCAATCATCCGTTAAACCGGCTTTCAACGCCAGTTTCACCGCTGTTTCAATCTTGGCTGAAAGCGCCTCGTTTGTCAGGGGGGCTGCTATCGAACCCCTAACTCCCCAGAACCGAACATACATAATATTTTTTCTCAGATAAGTTTGATGAATTCGTAAAAAGTCGAATTCATCACGTTTTAAGTTTTAATTCCATATTAAGGCAGATAAACTTAATTTTGGCAATTCTTTTTTACGATACGAGCCGTAAACACCCCACTCAAATATTCATTTGCGTTGGCGCACCTGAACCGTTACCTCGCTCCAACGAACACCCGATTTCAATCCAGTACCGTCATCCACGCATAATTTGACTGTATATAAGCCCGGCTTATCAAAACTATGACTCACTTTTGGGCCCTTTGCGCTTATGCCGTCCCCGAAGTCCCAGTAAAAAGAAAGCGGATCGCCGTCAGGGTCATACGACCCGGTTGCATCAAAGAAAACGGGAATGCGGGCTCTGCCAAAAAACGTTTCAAGATCACCCTCGATGACACCCACAGGCGGAGCATTCACGCGGATAGTTGCAACGTCCTCAGCGGAATCGCATTTTGTTCCCGAGTTGTCGGTAACGACCAGCCGGACCGTATATTTTCCAGGAGCTTCGAAACTATGGCTTGCCAGCATCCCTTTTGTATGACTACCATCACCGAAGTCCCATTGATAAGAATCTATGGCTCCATCGCGGTCTTTGGCTGTTGATCCGTCGAACATGACTTTTTCTCCAGGAGATACGATACGATACGATCCGGCGTCGGCAACCGGTGGCTCGTTGACAATGACAAAGGTTGAAGTTTGAGAACGGCTGTTGTCCACCGAGCTTCCATCGTCCACATTCAGGGTAACCGTATATCGACCAGGAGAACCATATGTATGGTTAACGTCCATTCCGTTTTTTTCAGGGCTTCCATCCCCAAAATTCCAGGTATATTTAACAATCTTACCGTCAGGGTCAATGGAACCCGTGCCGCTCAGCAATACCTTATCCCCTGCACAGACCGATCCTCCACCTGTAATTACAGGCTTTGGAGCCTCATTTACGGCGATAACCAGCGCATCGGTGTCGCTGTTATTGGAAAGATCTGTGTTATCAATGACCTGCAATGTAACCGTATACCGGCCGGCGGTTTTATATTGATGTCTGACCTGTACGCCGGTGCCGGTTTGACCATCACCAAAGTCCCAGACATATGAAGATATTATACCGTCGGGATCTCTGGATAAAGCGCCGTTGAAAGTAACAACCTGGTTCACCCCAACCAGGCGATCCTTCATTTTTCGTCTTAACACTCCATTCGATTCCGCCTTTGCAACAGGAGATTCATTAATTGTAATCTGTTTCTGCCTGGAGGTCTTATTACAATCTGTGTCGGTATCCGTGACGACGGTCAATTTGACAATGTGGTTTCCGGATTTGGCGAAAGCATGCTCTATGGTCTCTCCTTTACCATGGGTTCCATCTCCAAGGTCCCATTTATACTCAATAATTTGAGCTGTGCCGCCTGTGGATTGTTGAGCTTCAAAGGTTACAGGTTTTCCTATCTCCACAATTGTCGGGCATGTAAATTCCGCAACCGGTGCCTCAAAGATCGTAACAGTCATTTCATCGGTGTCGGTATTATTACAGTTGCCGATAAGATCTCCGGTAATGGTTAGATTTACCTGGTAAGTGCCGGCCCGGATGTAAGTATGGGTCGGTGTCGGGCCGCCTCCCACGGTGCCGTCGCCGAAATCCCACCTGAAGTTGTTTACCAAGCCATCCACATCTCTAGATCCGGAGCCGTTAAATTGAACGGGCGTTCCTGCGCAGGCTTTTTGATCCGGTCCGGCATCGGCCACGGGAGACTCGGCAACCGTCATTACACTTTGATCGGTGCTTGTGCTGCCCTCCTTCAATCCCGAATCATCCATGACTGTAAGCGTAACCATATATACCCCGCCGGTTTCATAGGCTTTAACCGGATTAACATCTTCAGCGGTTGAGCCGTCACCAAAGTCCCACTTGTATTTCATCAGTCCGCCCTCCGGGTCAATCGAGCCACTTCCGTCAAAGATGACAGGTTTTCCGGCACAAACCGTCTTATTTTTACCGGCGACAGCAATGGGTGCCTCGTTGATCTTTACAGCAATCGAGGAATTCGATCGGGAATTTATAAGACCGCTTCCGTCATCCACGGTCAGAATAACCGGATAGTTCCCTCCCTTGGCATAGGTGTGAGAAACCTTCTCCCCTTTCTGGATCGGTGTTCCGTCTCCAAAGTCCCATATGTAAGTTAATGGATCGCCATCAGCATCAGAGGAGGCTGATCCGTCCAGCAGAACCCTTCTTTTAGCGGTGAGGATGTCCTTACCGCAATTTGCTTCTGGCCGGTGATTGACCCTGATAGAGATCTTACTCTGAGCCGTAGAGTTTCCAACACGATGATTGTCAACAACCGTCAGGGTTGCCGTATAGACACCGGGAGTTGAAAAGGCACGCCGGACTTCGACGGAATTACTTGAAGCCTTTCCATCACTGAAATCCCAATGAAAAGAGGTAATCTTTCCATCCGGATCATATGATCGGCTCCCATCAAAATGAATTTTCTTTTTAGGAGCGACAACAAGATCCGATCCGGCAATCGCTACGGGTGGTTGGTTGATAACGATCGATGCTTCATCAAACCCAACGGCAGCTTCGTGCCCCGAATTGTCCAGAACGGTTAATAAGGCGTTGTATGTACCTGGTTTAGCGTAGTTGTGGGATACCTTGCATCCTGTTTGAATTGTACCGTCTCCGAAATCCCATATGTATTCGGTGATCTTACCGTCCGGATCTATGGAAGCGGAACCGTCAAAAATGAACATCTGTCCCGGTACACCAACGCGGTCTTGTCCTGCGTCCGCTATGGGGAAGTGGTTCACCGCAACTGTCATTTCATCGGATGCGCTGTTTGTGGATGTCCCTGAATCGTCGGTAACAGTCAGACGGACGGTGTAGGTGCCGGAATTTTGATAAACATGAACCGATGAAAGCCCGGTGGCTGACTCACCGTCTCCGAAATCCCAAAAATATTTTGTGATTACACCATCCGGGTCAAGAGAGCCGGTTGAGTTGAACCGCACCTCGCCGGTTTTACCCAATTGATCAGGGCCTGCCTTGGCAATCGGCGGGCTGTTAATTATCACAAGGGCTTTATCCTGATTCGTGGCTGAAGAGGACCCGGAATTGTCCGTTACGGTCAGGGCAGCCCAGTATTTTCCGGGACGCTCATAGGTATGGGAAACCATCTTCGCCTGGTCTGTCACTTTTTGTTGAGTGCCGTCGCCGAAATCCCATTTGAATTCGATAAGCCTTCCATCCCGGTCCAAAGATTTGGAAGCGTCAAAAACAATCGCTTCTCCAGCAGAACCTTTATGATCTTTGCCTGCATCCGCAACCGGAGGGTCATTGACGAAAACCTTCAGCGTGTCCGAAGCAGTGCGGTTTTTAGCGCCTGAATCGTCGGTAACCTCCAGCGTTACCTTGTATATACCCGGTTTTTTAAAGGCATGGGTTACATCGACACCGCTTTTTCGGGTCCATTCGCCCAGATCCCATTCATAGGCAATGATTTCACCGTCGCTGTCACTGCTGCCGGCGCCGTTGAAAACCATCGGTTCGTCTACTGAAGCGATCCGATCTTTGCCGATATCGGCAGTTGGAGCGGCATTGATCAAAACCTTGCACTGGTCCATGGCAAAATTGCAGGGGGTGCCGGAATTATCTTCCACGCGCAGGGTGGCTGTGTAAAGGTCCGGTTTTTTGAAGACATGCCCGACATTTGAGCCCCGGGCTTTATGCCCGTCTCCAAAATTCCAATAATAACGAACCAATTTGCCATCAGGATCCGTCGATCCAGAGCCGTCAAAGTTCAGTTTTTCTCCCGGAGCAGCAACCAGATCCGGACCGGCGTTGGCTGTCGGTGGATGATTGACCGTCACGGCAAACCGTTCAACAATACTGTTGAAGATCTGGCCGGAATCATCTTTTATAATTACGCTCGCGTGATACTGACCCGGTGATTCATACCGGTGGGTGACCGGCGTGCCCTGCCCGCTGGTTCCGTCGCCAAAATTCCAGAAAAATGACAGGACGTCTCCCTCCCGGTCAACCGTACGGGAACCGTCAAAAAGAAACATGTTGCAGTCTGCAAGCTGCCTGAGATCAATTCGAGGATCAGGACGCAAGTTCGGTTTCTGGAGATAAATGGTAAGCTGAATGGGGAGCAGGTTACCCTGATCGTCGGTCACGTACAAGGTTCCATCGTTGGGCATTTCCCGTCCCCCTTCAAACCGGATTGCACATATACGGCCGACTTCATTTTCTTCGAGCCGAACATTTCCTTTGGCCCATTCGTCCTGGCCGGAAGAGGGGACTTTGATATTTGTTCGGAAAGCCGTGTCCACTCCGACTTTTGCATTGGACAGATCAAAATTGTGCGCGGTGATCTCATGAACCTCTTTTGGCACAAAAAAGCGCATTTCCGAAAATACACCGGCACGCGGCAAACGGATGGTTGGTGCATAGGTAAAAATCTCCACCTCAGGAGGAATATTATTGCTGAGGGGATCACGGGTTGCGGTCACCAGAAAAGTATTGCCGTCGTTTCCGTTTTTTCCTTCAACGACCAGTTTGAAATATCGAAATTTACCGATCTTTTCGCCGTCTTCAGGATTCACAACGGCAAATGTATGCCATTTATTGTCGCGTAAGGAATCCTCTCCAAATTCCTCGTCAGCAATGAGAACACCGGAAAGTAAATCCGGTTTAGCCGGCGTAGGTTTTTTTATCCCCGGTGTTGAGTATGCGCCTTTCCCTCCGAACAATCGGAAGCGGGTACGGGTATCCCATTTCCACTTGAATTGTTCGTCCCACTCACCCCCGCAATCCGCGTCGAAAATACGAACATACAACTTATCGCTCATATCTTCAGGCGTCCGGATAAAAATAACCTGCAAAAAGTCATCATCACCTTCAACCGTCCCGGCATCTGTGCCATAGGTAATCAGGAATGCAAGTTCCCGTTCACTTGCCAGGGACGAAACAGCCCCTAAACAAATTAAAAGAACCAGGGCTATTAACAGAACACGATTGAAAATTCTTAAAAATGTTTGTTTCACTTTATAGTCCTTCCGATATCCTGTTATCAGTTAAAATTATATTCCTTGCTATTACCCAAATAATCCGACAAAGTTACATTTTTTAGTTTTTTTCTACCTTCAACACCCTCCGGGATAGGGAAAAATCCGACATAACTTCCTTTTGGATCTGAAAGTATCATGTGGCCGGTATAGCTATATTTTCCGATCTGGACCGCAAAAGGCGCGATCCTTACGAATCCTGTTGAATCTTTAGCCCACACCTGTAATCTTGCTTGTCTCTCCCCTTTCTCCTTTAGTAAAGATAACTCGTATTTTATAAATTCGGGAGCATCCGAATCGAATAAGACTTCTTTTTTAATCTTGGAAATATTCCCCGCCGGATCACGGGCCACAAACTGAAGACTGTTTGCACCAGGTCTCAGTTCTATCTCCTCGCTGAATTGACCATCTTGTATAGGAACGGTTCGTTCATTCAGGGCAAGACTTATCGCCCCCTCGACCTTTCCTGCCACCGATATTCTCTTTTGCCCTGTTGCGGCAGGTATTTCTTTATCAAAATGTATGATGGGAGGTTCATCATCAATTTCAACAGTAAACTGTTCCTGTCTCACCTTTCCGGAACGTGAGGCAACTTTAATGCTGAACTTTTGCCGCAGCTCTGTTATCTGTAAGTTAATCCGAAACCGGCCCTCACTATCTGAAGTGGTCGTTGCCGGGAGAGAATCATTGTCCGGTTTAACGGTGACTGCACTATGAGGCTCTGTATTTCCGGCCAGAGCAAAAGCTTGCTGTCCCACAAGGAAATGGTTGGGCCTGATATGGTAGAGAGAAGGGTCAAAAACCAAATCGATTTTGCTGGGCGGGAAAAAGCTAACACTCCGTTTGAGTTCGGTAACGTTTCCCGCCGGGTCAGTGGCTTTTACAATAATTATGTTATTTCCTTCCGACAGTGTCTGCCGAAATCGGAAATCACCGCCGGCGGTGATTTCAACCGGTTGATCCTGTATTTTAAGTAAAGCGCCGTATTCAATGACACCAATTATTTCCACAATGTTTTTCGAAAGGACTTCACCTTCGTTCGGAGATTGAACAACAAGGAAAGGTGGATTATCATCGTCCATGACTCGAACCAGTCTGACCTCGCCGGGTTGTCCAGGCAGCCGGTTCGAAGAAACAGCTTTGACCCGCCAATAGAAAGTTCCGCTACCCAGTTGTTTAGGAAACATTCCGGTTATATTGCGGATCTCCTCACTCTTGATGACTTTTGTAAAGGAAGTGTTTCGGGAAAATTCCAGCAAGTAAAGATCTGCGCCCTTTACCTTTTCCCAGGTAAAAGGCGTATTGATATTAAATTGTTCATCACCGTTTTCAGGTTTGAGTAATCGAGGGCCAGGGAGAAGATCTTGTGGAAGCAATGGTTTTTGATTTTTGCGAATGATCGTTCCCTGGTTTTTAGCCAGAATGACTTTGCTTCCAGAGGATGAAATTTCCAGTTCACCATCATAGTTGGCAAACCGGGTGCCCTGCTTGTCGCGGCCAACCCAGAAGTGCTGGGAATTGATTTTCGTTTTAACTCCCGGGATATCCAGTTGGAACCGCTCATCCTTTTTCCCGCCGGAAAGAAGTGCAAGGACATCACCTTTTATTAAACTAACCTTGGTTTCTCCGGTGTTTTCCAGTAGATTCATCCGCATCTTCCGTATCAAGGCCTGAGCATTTTCATCAAGCTGTAGCCGGCTATCGTCCCGGAAAAGAATTTCAGCATAAGATTGAGACAGTGTTCGGACTCTGTCACCTTCCTGAAGAATATTAAACCGGGAGACATCATTCCACAGATTGTCATATGGTTTTTTACTATGGACTTGGCCTTTAAGATTCTGCACTACTGCTTCTGCCGGTACGTCCTGGTTCGCAATGCTGATTTTAATAGCTTTTTTGGCTTCTTTTGCTGCTGATTTTGCCAGTTTTATGGAGGTAGAAAATTCACCGGATTTCCGTTTTTCAAGGGCGGCATCTCGAAAGTGTATTGCACTGGCAGTGATTTCCGGTGCAAAGATCTTAGCACCAGCCTTGGTCGCCTGCTGGATCAGTATCTTTGAAGTTTCAAGTTCTTTGTTTGCCTTGAATAAAGCCCCTGCAGGGATTAAAAGGCTCATTCCAGGCTGGACTTCATGAGGTGATTTCAGGTCGTTGGCGCGAAGTACGTTTTCCCATTGATCAGGGTCATTAAGATATTCTTTTGCTATATCCCGTATATTTTGATTTTCTTTTACCTTTACGGTTATTACTTCACTTCCCTGACTTTTGGCGGGGTATGATAGGCTGTAAAACGAAAGAATCAAGCTGGCGATGAAATATATAAGTACCAGTCTGTAATAAAAGATATTCATATACTTGATAAATTTATAACCACTTGTTTTCACAAAGAGTCATAGTAAGGAAAAGACCGGAGCGTGTCAAGCGCTAACCAGAATTTCCCATGAAAAATTTATCTTAAAAATATACCACAGTATCTCTGTTAAGTTTACGATATTGTAACATTCTAACACGTTGAGTTTATAAATATTCTTAAATTTTTAATAATCCAGACAAATTCTTCATTAGAAATTCGGGTTAGAAGTGTTTCTATCAATCCTCCGACCTTAATAAGATATTCAATAGGATCATTATACCATTTACAATGCAAAGGGCCGACTCTCTGGTTGACATAAAATTATCATTTTGCCATAGTTCCTTGATTAATACCTGAATTTTGCAAGCGTCGAGTTTGCCGCATATGCAAGGCGCAGGGCATGCAGCTGTAGTGTACTACTGCAAATGGCCTGCAACGCAGTCCCGCCCAGGGCGGGATGAAATCGGCGCTCCCGAAGGGCAGACAATTTTGAAGTAATAATGGAAGTATTTCAATAATACCCATTTGGTAAAAAACCATGACCATAAAATCAATTGTAAGTATCTTAATATATAGTTTTATTCACGGAGTTTCAAGATTGTCTGTGCAAGATTCAGGTAATAAGCAAGCTCGACTTTGTCATGAGTCGACGGCGCCTGCTCCAGGAAAGGTAGGACGAAGCGATGATCCGGGCAGATCTTTACGAGAAAAGCATCCATATAGAGTCCCATGTCTCTTCCAGTGACTGTAGGGCCTGCGGGTTTCACAGTCGGGCTGAGTTCATAGACAGCCTTCGTGCCGGACGACTCAAGCCTTCACAGTGCAAGATGGCAAGGATGCGTTTCCTTTCCCTACTCTGGGCGGCAAGGCCCAATGAGATCCTACCCGAAGTGGAGGTTCTCCAGCTCCCGAATCCCGGCCCCACCGGGCTCTTCCAGATCAACCAGCCGGAAAAGGATTCACCGATCCTGGTGTCGGGCAACTCAAAGCTCACCGTTGAGGTTCTTACTGCGGTGCTCTCCACGACCTTGAGCCCGTTCTGGTACCTGGTTGTGGACACGGATGGGCATACTGTGGACATGGCCATGGTCTACGAGGTCTTTACAGCCGAACGGGTTGTGCAGGTACTCATCCGAGAAGAAGCAGATCAAATCGCTCCGGAATCAACCCTTTTCCTGCCGGGCTTTGCGGCGCCGATACGTGACAATCTGGCTGAGCAAAGCGGTCGGCCTGTGACGGTCGGCCCTGTATGCGCTGCTGAACTTCCTCTGTTTTTTGGAACAATGCACTGGAAGGTGGCTTGACACAGATCCGCAGTCGCCTCTCGGGATTCAATATAGACTCACCGGGAGGTTTTGAAATGGCTTCTAATAATCGCAAGGAAACCCTAATTTTGCAAAAGTCGAGGATTCCGTAGATCCAAGGCATCAAGGGTACCAGCTGTAGTAAGCTACCGCGAACCCTTGACACCGCAGGAGATGCGGCTTCATCGGCTTGTCCGCCTATATTTGTGCCATATGGCATAATCTCTGGCGGGCTTTCCCACATGGCAAACAACACGGCGAATAACATATGTCTTTTGAACCTCACTGAACCACGCCCATATTGATTTGAGATATATTCTTGGGAGCCTGGGTTACAAAGGCGGTCTTAAAGCTTGTGAAGCTCAGTTGGGAATTGACCGGGGTGACCTGACAAATATTGATGGCTATTTTGCCGTCCTGCTCTGGTACGATTACAAGAGAAATGGAAATCAAAAGGCGCTGGAAACCTTGCTGGCATATAATATCCAGGATGTTCTGGCTTTGGAGAATTTGATGGTAATTTCATACAATTTGAAAATCAAGGATACGCCGTTTTACGGAAACCAGTTATCTGAGCCGGTTTCCCCGAAAACACCGTTTGAAGTTGACAGAAAAACTGTGGATAGAATTAATATACTTCAGATGAGGCATTCTCATTTATCATCTTACATTTCTAAATCTGGATAGAGCCGTTTCGCACATTCTGGGCATATACTATGGCTAAATTCAGCTTCAGAATGTTCCTGGATATAACTTTCAATTTGATTCCAATAGCCTTTATCATCCCGGATATTTTTGCAGGAAGCACAAATGGGAAGCATCCCGCTCAATGTTTTTATTTTCGCAAGCGCTTCTTTGAGTTTATCTCTTTCCCACAGCAGCGCTTGCTCTGCCCTCTTGCGGTCGGTAATGTCTCTCGCAATTCCAACAAGCCCTATAACCTTTCCATCATTATCAAATTGAGGAACTTTTATCGCCTGAAACCAGTATTCTTTTCCATCTGCTCCGGTCATATGTTTAAAAACTTCTGTAGGCTTTCCTGACTTGAAAACAATTTGGTCATCATAAACGTTTTTCTTGGCTTCTTTTTGGTCCGGCATCAATTCATAATCATTCTTTCCAATTACATCTTCTCTTGACAACCCAAAAACTTCTAAGGTTTTATCATTGGCACTAATATAACGGCTCCCTAACTCTTTAAAAAAAATAGCATCATGGGCTGACTCTATCATAAATTGATATTTCCTCAATTCCTCCTCTGTCTCCTTGCGCTTGCCGGCTTCTTTTTTTTAACTCCTTAATCCTTTGTTCCAATTCTTCGTATGTCAGCTTTTTGGCCATTGGAAAATCCTCCGATCAATCGGTATAGATGATTGGATAAACACACAACATAACTGAACTGGCAACATAACTTGCCTTATGTTACAACTGTCCTCAGACCAATTTCGTTCTTGATTTCAAACCGTAATCGCAACATTACCAAATCAGAAACAGGTGTCAAATTAATCTAAAGGCACTTCAGTATCAGATAAAAGGATCAGGAATGTGGTGCCCAACTTACCGCACGTGAGCGGTGTTAGCTATCACTTTCTCATTTCTTTTTCTTGAATTGGCCTGGAGGATATTTGTGTTTGTGCTTTTTGTGCTGAGTATATGGTTTGTCGGTATCCATTTCGAGACTTACAGAATCGCCAAGTTGCACGTATAGGGTTTGAGGTAAGGACACGGACATCCTCCATTGGGTCCCTTCAAAATAAAAATACACCTTTCTGGAAATATCAAAGTAAACACCGCAGGAAGGATAATATTGATAGTTATATTTTGCTCTATAACCATGGGCCGGTGCATGCGGTGGCGGCCCGCCTTTTTTAGTCTGTACCTCGGGATGGGGAGTCTCTTTTGGCATATTTCCCAAGTCGATATGCACACCCCCTCCGGCAACTCTACATCCACTCAATGATAAAATTAAGATAACACCAAGCAAATACAACCATCTCTTATTAATGTAATCGTGTTTCATTTGTGTCTCCCTCTTGCTTTAAGGTTCACACATATTCAGACAAATTTCGTTCTTGATTTCAAACTGTAATCACAACATTATCAAATATGAGTACCGGATGTCAAATTCAAAAATATTGGGATCATCAAGAGGGGGGGGTTGAAAGAGGGGTTTTTCTCGAATCTTATTATCTCAATGCGGGACAACATGTGAGGACTTCGTTTCTAAACCTCGCAAATTTTGGACTTCATTTTTCCCAGGACCAGGATGAGCTTAAGTTCAACAAATTGTTGGATTTTAAAAAGGGCTCGTCTTGGGTGAGCCACAAGCAATGCCCATGAAAGTGCTGTGGAGGTTAATGGAAAGTACGGCCAGAAATTTTGACAGTGGTTTCAAACGCAATAATATTTTTAACGAACTATGCCTTAATAAGATAATGCAGCCGCATCCTATTTTAACTGAAAACTCCCTTCTTTAAACAGAACGTCTTTCAACCACTTAAAACCAAATTCTAACAAGGCTATCTCATCTTTCCTTATTCTTTCAACACTTTCATCGTCGATGTTGTAGCGATTAAGAAACGAACTTTCAAAAACAAATTGTCTAAATTTATCGATGTTGTAGCTGACTAAAAAAAACATCCTCTTGCTCTCTTCAATAAGCTTTAAATTCGGCGGAAAGGATCTTTTTCTCACAACCAGATCGGTCCAACTTGCATTGATGTCATCGTGGATATCAACACCCTGGTCATTACGCCATTCACGAACGGTCCATTCTTTCTCCTCTTCAAAACCAAGGCAGTGCGGTTCATGAACAAAAAAATAGAATCCGTCACCGTCTACACCTTCTTTGTGGCTCAGCGAAGCAACCCCAAGAGGATAATAACGGCATGTCGTAGGCCTGTCTTCATAAATGATGCAGCCATCATCGGTGACAAAGGGGCAAGATTGAATATCATCATCCATCAGTTTTAAGGTAACAACCGGCAGGTCTGTTTTTTCCAAAAGCTGCGGCTCTGTGTATATTGCCAAGAATTCCTCTGATGAGAGCTGTAAGCGATTCTTGAGCCTGATAATGTCATAGGGCGTCAATATTATATTAATACCGCGGCAGCATTTGGTGAAGCATTTGACCCCTTTATGACATTCAAACTTAAATTCACTGTCAAGACCAAGCCTAACCGGCTCTACGCCGGCCATTCTATCTAATATATCCATATTGATTTCCTTTCAGGCATAAATTTTAAACCTGTCATACCCAAGCAGCCAAACGATGTCAACAAGTGAGATATCTTTTGTTTTCTGCTCTGTTTTTTTGTATGATAAAAATACTATAAATACAGGAACTATAAAAAGCGAAATTTAGAGGGGTTTTTTGCGCACCCCAAAATCAAGTAAATCTATGACAACAACTTCAAGAACAACCTGTAAATGGTGCAGCGAACCGCTATCTGCTGACCATACCGGTCCTTGCCCAAGGTGCGGGAAAACAGGAAAAAACATAACCATGGCGCTCCGCCCGGCAAAACTTAACATTACCGGCCATGAAGTGAAGACAATAATAGAACGTCGGCAAGAAATTATTAAAGAAAATCCCAAGATTAAATGGATTACTATTTTAGTATCAATAGCCTCTATATTCTTAGGCGGAATTTTCCCTCCGCCGTTCAATATCATTATTGGACTCGCAGCCTTTTTTATTACGTATAGCCTCGGCCCGTTTGTCATAAAAACTATAATAATTGAAAGAGACAAATCGTAAACAATGCCCAAAACCGTAGCCATCTATGCCCGAGTCTCCATAGACCGTCAAACCACGGACTCACAGCCCCACGAACTCCGGCAATACGTCAAGCGCTCCAAGTGGAAAATATACAACGAATACATAGACCACGGCTACACCGGCGCCAACACCACGCAGCCAGCGTTTACTCAAATGATGACAGACGCAAAAAAAAGTTTGACATACTTCTTGTCTGGAAACTTGATAGGATAGGCCGGTCTTTCAAAGACCGCATCACCACCTTAGACGAACTCGGCGCCCTGGGCATTGCCTTTATCTCTTACGAAAACCAGCTCGACACCTCCACCAATCAAGCCAAATACCTAGGATACCGCTTATTTCGCTTGGCGATCAATTTCTTTTTTCTCTTTTAATCTTTTGTTAAGCTTCGTCTCTAAAGAAGCCATGGAGGGGCCACTGACGTACTTCTTTGTATAGTTGAACAATGTCTTCGTCCAGTTGAGCATTTCATCGAAGACGAAGAAGGCAATCGCTCTGGATTGAGCGCCGAGTGCACGAGTGCTAACTTCTCGTAAATCTATTTCAGCCTGAATGGTAAGGGGATCTTGAGGTCCGCGAGTTTGTTTGAGATCTTCGTATATAACATTTTGCAAAGTTTTCTCTGCTGCAAATTCGGATGCCCCAAGGACGTGGCGTTGAATTTGAAAATAACTCCCTTTTAACTCAACGATTGTATGTATTATGTCATGATCTTTTATGACTTCAGCGAGTTTTGCAAGCATATACGGGTCTGTAGCTTCATATAGTGCCGAATAAGAAATAGAGCCCTCCCTGTTCTGGTTGTAATACATCGTTGCCCGCATGAACCTCTCAACTAGATCAGTGGTAAAAGCAACCAGCAGAGCTTTTCGTTGGCGACTTCTTTGAAGCAGACCGGCAACAGCGATAATCCCAGATGAAACGACGGCACCGATAAGAGCAGCCGATATTGAGCCAATTATAAGAAGGTATGTAGGTACCAAGGTTGTTTCGTCCATAATAAGCCTCCTTGTTTAAGTTCTGGGTTTTGAACAGATTATGAAAAGATGACTTGGCTTGCAAATAAAAACTTCATATAAATTTCATTTTTTCTTTAGATTTTTTTAGAAATATTTTAGGTTACCTTCAAATCCATCTAGCCATACTACTATATATATATAAACAATAAGTAGTGAGGCAGAGGGGGTCAGATTTTGCCGAACGCCCGGGAGGAACTCGCTAAAAAACGCATCTTGAACATCTTGAGAAAGCACGGGATCGCGACGTCTCGCGCCCGTTATGTCACCCCCCAGTTCTGATACGGGCGGCATATCACAGGGATTCGGGCAACGCCAAAACCTAACATAACTCCAACAAAACCGTAACGAATCCCAATAGCATGTACCTGCTATGTAGCCGGCATTTTGAAAGTAATTTAAAAGTTGTGATATCGACACGTTGAAATTTTACTGTCAAGTGATGTCTTACTTCCCCCCAATAATCCCGTTCCATCTTGAAAGTTCCCATT
>SDBS01003600.1_pt1 | contig 15219 bp, 22 predicted proteins | sample 2277091 | NCBI WGS metagenome assembly SDBS01 (sample SAMN10404972, study PRJNA504765) | marine sediment metagenome | isolation source: marine sediment core GS10_PC15, 163 cmbsf | place: Arctic Ocean: Southern Knipovich Ridge | collected 2010 | reverse complement strand
ATGGATAGTATCAGGTTGGAAAGTAAAGTTATCTGCGGAAGATATGAAAGTAGAAGTGTGGGAAGCAGGTAATACATCTCTCATTGATCGCTAATCGGAAAACACTTTAGGGTTTGTGAAAATATGGGATTGCGGCATCAAAAGGGTGATAGGATTTTGAGATGCCGGCGTACGAGAGAAACTATTTTAAAAATACAAGACGATACCAATACCTGAAAGATCGTCCTAAACACTCAAAGAATGCCCACGTTGTCGCGACGGCGAGTGCTAACTCTGTGTATCTGTTCCCAGTTATGAATACCGTATTATATGAAACGTCATAAAGAAGATAGGCAGCGGTCGTTCCAAAAAACGCTGTTAACAACGTAAAAACAACCATCAACCCCAACATTTTTATTTCTTTCGTCATACCATGTCGTAAAGTGCGCTAACTGATGTACCTGTTGCTACTCTATGAACAGTCTCCGTTAATAATGATGCAATTGATACAACACGTATCTTATTGTCTCTCGCATTATTCGTTAAAGGAATTGTGTCAGAAACGGTAAGCGAATCAAGGTCCGATTCTCGAATATTATCATATGCCTTACCAGACAAAACAGCGTGGGTGGCATATGCATGTACAGACACTGCTCCTTGTTGTTTAAGAGCGCTTGCTCCCTTACATAATGTCCCAGCAGTATCGACTAGGTCATCAAAAATAATACAATCGCGACCTTCAACGTCACCAATAATATTCATCACCTCCGATATATTTTCTTTGGGGCGACGTTTATCGATGATCGCGAGATTTTCATTATTCAGTGCTTTGCCCAATGCTCGACTTCTGGCAACTCCACCTGTGTCTGGTGACACAATTACCACATCATGACCACCATCAAACCGTTGCCATATGTCTGCTTGAAATGTTGGAATCGACGAGGCGTTGATTACTGGAATGTCAAAGAATCCTTGAATTTGCATACAATGTAGATCACACGTAACAACCTGGCTAATCCCAGCCTCCTGAATCATGTTAGCAACTAGGCGAGCTGTAATAGGAACTCGTTGGAAGTCTGGTCGTCGATCTTGACGAGCATATCCAAAGTAAGGAATGATTGCATAAATTTTATTTGCTGCTGAACGACTCGCTGCGTCAGCAAGGATCAACAATTCCATTAGATGATCGTTCGCGGGAGCGCTCGTTGATTGAAAAAGATAGACGTCTTTGTCTCTTACATGAGTCCAGAGCCTAACGAATATTTCTCCGTCGCTGAATTGTTTGACGTCTGCATTACCAATATGCCATTTCAGTCCTTTTGCAACTGTTTTGGCAAGGTTAGGTGTTGAATTACCGTGAAAGAGAATATTTTCGCGCCCATTACTCACTACGTTCTCCAATAAGTGTTTAGAATCATTATACAGTTTGGTGTTTAAGAACTCAACGTTGTCTTGTCGGTTTGCCGATTTTAATATCTTCAAACCCAGTTTCTGTCTTATGTAGCTGTTTCAGAAGTTTCCGCCAAGTCTCGTATTGAGCCTCAGCTGTGCCTGTTAATCGTCTAGTTTCACCATCGATCGTAACAACCATTGGTGCTGCTTCCGAAATAAACGAATCTGATAATTCCTTTAATGCTGCTAGATGTATTTTTGCTTCCTTTCGCCGAGTCCATCCTGCCAGAATAGATTTCACTCCATGAGAAATACCTTGAGTTTGAAGAGCGCGTTTCATTCTTCGTGTTGACCGATGTGAACTATTATCCGTGTCCATTGCTATAGATCCAGCAACCACTATGATACCCAAAAGCATGCGCGTTCTAGCAGATTTTTTTACTTGTCGATAATTTATGTGTTCTTCACGAGAAATTTTCCGCCAGCCTTCATACGGAATTGCAATCCCGTAATAAAAATTTGCATAGTGTTCATTTAATGTATCAACAACGAGACGATCGCGTTCACGAATCGATCGTAACTGAATAGCAGTAGGATCATTTTCTGCTGGTAAGCGAATAATGCTTACAGTTCCATCCTCATTGGTTGCCAAATGTTCACCAAAGGAGTTTGGTGCCATATCAGCGAAAAACTTTAATTCAGACACCTCTCGAATGCGGTTTATACCTTTTGGAGTTAATGTTATAGCATATTCTCGTAGATCGTTAGCAAAATCATTAAACATTTTTTGATAAGGATCCGCTGATCGATCTCGGTAGTCAGCATAGGAAGAATATCCTGTTTGTGTAGAATATGATTTTTGAAACCATTCTCTACCAAGCGCATCCTCAACCTTTATATGCATCGTCGCATGCTCACCGTCTGATCGTCCGATCGTGCCAGTAATGATTACGTCCGTGAACATATATTTGGAAGGAATAACACGCACAGCGCCCCAAAATCCTGTTCCTTGTAGCGTTGTTTTGAGATGATACGGTAGATACCGTGCCTCAGCTTTTCGAACCTCAGGATAAACATAATCTTGTTTTTCCATATCATTTTTTTCTGGTATTCCTGGATCGAAATTGAGGATACCTACATCAAGCAACATATTTTCTGAAATTTGTGATGGCGCAACGTCTAGCTCGGTTGTTTCTGCGCGGAGGATTTCGGTCGTAGTGCAACCACCGCTACAACAGAGTGCAGCGGTCATTAAAAGCAATATCGAAATAGCAATTATTCTTCTCACTAAATTACTTATGCGGTTTCCTCCTTGATTTTGTCAAATCTGAGGCCTACCATCCGGCTTCGTCCTCAAACTCATCTTGTGAAATGCGAGCTTCGATCAGTCCGACTTGAGCGGCTGCATCCCTCATGCAGGTCATAGAGATGCCATGAGAGCCCTCTTCCCACATGTCGGCCCACTCACCCTTGTTCTCAAGAGATTTACGGATCTTCGGCCACTCTCTAAGGATTTCTCCAAAAGCGTAGTTGTGTTCGAGGACCTCGTCCATCTTATCGTACCAGTCTTGTTCGTCGGCGGCAAGCTTTCTGTTCTCTTGATCCGTCATCAGGTCGTGTATTTCATCGACCTCTTCGATATCGAACTCGAATTTGGAGTTCATCGTACCCATGTAGTGCGGGTAGTGTTCAAAGTAGTGTGCTGTTGTTGTTCGACTCATCTTTCTTCTCCTTCCTTAGCCACGATCCCGGCGATGTCATCAAATCTTGCCTTTGCATCAGCAATAAGGGCTAACAGACGGTCGTTTTCAGCCAGCAGCCCTTCCATTGTGTCGGCATCTTTATCAAGGATAAGGGCCAGTTCCCATGCTTGATGATTCGCAATACCGTCCTCATAACCCCTTGCCTGCTCCCGCCGCATTTGAATCTGTTTTTGAATCATCTCACTCATCTCTGTTCCCGTCTATCGAGGACACACTTTTTTAGTGTTAGTACAATTTTCATTTCACCATTTCCGTGTCAAGTTTACAAACGGAGAAGCCGCTTTTGTGTTCAAAGCCCCAACCATCCCACTCAGTCCGCTTAACGATTATAATATCACCGATTTTGTCAGCGTACCAAAAAAATGAATCAACGCATCCGATAATTCTTACTTTAAACCAAGGTGATTTCATGCTGCTTCGTCCTGTTTGATTTCTTCCACGATGAAAACACGACTCAAAATAGTCTGTTTCCAGTTCTTGTACTCTTTGTGATCCTTAATACGAGCACGAATAACATACTCATCATCTTTTTCCATTTTGGCGGCTGCATTAGCGAACCAAACCAACGTCCTACCGTAAGTATCAAGCATCCGGTGAATATTAACAACACCATAATCACCAAAGATCGACTGAACGCCAGTGCACTTTACTCGAAGTTCTGTGCGCTCGCCAACTTTACCGATGTACTCGCTCAAGCGGTTCTTTCGTTCCAACTTAGCGTATTCCAAACGGGCCTGTGCGCGTTGGTAGGCAGCAATTAAGGAACACCAGTAACCAACCATCTTACCCGGAATAGCGGACTCATTTTCCAGGAGTTTCAGATTGTGCATGTACTCGTTATTACCTTCTTGTTCTTTCAACCAAGCAACAGCGGCTTCTGATTCAGCGAGATCTTTTGCTTCGTCAAACCGAACAGTCGCTTTGAATTCTTCCCAGCGCTTATGTGATTTTGCGTCGTAAGGAGGGTCCAGTACATACAACACATCTTGTGCTGTCGGCGTTTGGTCTTCTTTACACGTGGACTTTGCAACCCAACCAAGCGTACGAATCATCGCTATGGTTGTGGTCAAAAGCTTTTCAGAATCGTAATAATTTACGTAACGACCACCACCACTCGAATCGCGCCAATCATCGTCTTCGAGTGAAGTAATGAAGTGCATGACACGATTCAGCCAACGAGCAACTGACATCGGATCGTGGCCGAAGAAGTCACGAAGACAATTGCGACCAACTTGAATATGGGAGCCATTCTCTACTTCTTCAACTATGAATGTCTCTACGCGATTGCGGATCTTATTGCAGTGATCACAAATCGCAGGAGCTTCAAAGAACTGTGTAGGAACTGTTTCACCAGGAACTGTGTTGACAATAACTTGTCCAGGAATTGTGTAGTGATCAAGAGTTCCGACGAACTTGAATCCTTCAATTTTAGGACCTTCGCCAACGATCTCTACTTCGCTGATGTTTACGAGGGGGACACGCTCGAGTTCATAAGGCGGAATCGGGCGACCGCTTTGACCATAATACTCACTCAAGCGAGCAACGGCATTTGGGTCTTTTTTCAGTTCAGTGCTGTGAACAACGATTTCAAGATGCGGACAACCGATCTTGTCAGCACGACGATTCAGTTTGGCGATCTCATTCTCGAGTCGAGGCATATTGAACTCGACTATCTGAACAATGCGATCTTCGTTTCGGTCCGTCATGTGTTTCTCCTGAATATACGTACATTATCCGCGATTTGACCCAAAAGTCAACGGGAGAAACTCTTTATTTATCAAGTAGTTAGGGGGATTCGTCGTGATTTTCAACGGTATCTGGGTATCTTTCGAGCATAATAGCCTCAGTATCGTCGAGTATTTTTAGGAACTCATCGTACGACTCAGGAGTCTCTGAGTAGTCTCGTTCTGGATCAAAACCATGTTCTTTTGCTACCACGTCGAATTCGTCAGCGCGCGCTCTCATTAATTTGAAATATTCAGAGATCGACTTTCTGTTTTCGTCATCTAAATAGGCACCAAGAGAAGTGAACCCAGCAGCCTCAGATTTTTTGGCTATAATTCGAGCAAGTATATCATTTTCAACTTCACGAATCCAATTAACAGTCGTTGAATTGATATTATAGTTTGCTAAGACATAAGCAAAAGCAACAGCCATTATCGATCCTATAATTTGACCGTCACCTCCGTAGGAAACTAATGCTATAAAGAACGCTCCCAAAAAACTAGCAATCAGGGCAGCAATAAAACACGTAATGGTTCGAAGGTTAACCGAATCAATTTTATCGTGAATAATATTAAGCTCCTTATCTGTTAAAACCTCCATAGCGTTTGGCACATGAACACGACACATAAAAGGAATAACCATTTGATGTTGGACATATGCCGCTCTGTGCATAAGAATATAACTATAAATAGACAAACCAGCGATTAGAATTGCTGCCGTTATTAGTAAATTCATAAAACCACCTCAATAATTTCTGCTTGTGATACTTTACGACCATCAAGCAACGTATAATTATAGGAGCCACTTTCCGTTAGTTCGTGTTCAAGAATGCGAGTGGTAACCTTTTCAATGTGGCTTGGTCCACAAGTCTGGCAGCTATCATAAGCTGCCACGACTTGGGTACCAATTGGTATTGGGTGTTGCATATACCTATTTATTCACCCACGTAAGTTAACCAAACTCCTGCCATCATACCATACAACAGGGACACATATACGTGTCCTTCGCTAGCTGCGCCAATGGAACAGATAGCAAGCACACATACAAGCCCGACATCGACAAACCTGGTCGCTGCTCGTATCGCTTTAGCTTTACTCGTCATCAACATCACCAAAGAATGCTGTATCCGGGCTCGAGAACGACGCCTGTGAAGGGCCACCGAATCGTGCAGCATGCATTTTACGATCGTTACGATCGAACACCAACTCGTTAGCGAACTTGTCCAAAGCGTGATCGGACGAGTTGCTTGTCTGACTTGTATGCGACGCAATTTCAGTTGCGATGTTGTACGCGTCAAACATTGTCAAGTGTGAAGGCAGTTGTGCTGCCAGTCGACGATCTTGGAAAGCATTCCCTTTGTAATATTTGTTGAGATGCAGTTCCGGTGAAACGATCTTTGCAATGTTACGAAGCTGTTCGCGAACCTTTCCAGACACCGAATTATTATACTCATCAAGTCGATTACAAGCATGTGTTTCCAGACGCAAGCAGTCAGCTAATGTTGCTCGTTCAATGCTCATGTTCTCGAAACGCTCGCCAAGCATTGAATACAGCTTGTTCTGGATTTGCTTGTTGGCGATATCCAAATGTTCCTCCCAACGATTGACAAGAGGAATCTTCGCACTGAAAAGACTAGTCAAACCAGTCATTCCGTTCAAGCAGATCAAACGAACGATGTCGAAGTTACTGCGAACGGTTTCAATGAACGGGTTCCAGGAAAATGTCAAGCGCGAATCGAATGCACCTCCATTGTCCATTCCAGGCACTTGAATCTTTTTTGTAGACCATACCTTTGACAACTTTGCGGTGCCTTGATCATTCCTGGCTATACGACTATCGTCGCGTCCGCGAATTCCGATAACATCTTTCAATGCATCGATACCTTCATCAGTATGGGTAAATCCACCGTACGCTCCATCTCGAAAATCGAACAATATTCCATTGATGAAAAAGTACTGACCACCATCAAGACGCTCCTGTAATTGAATTGGAGTCATCACCTCGAGTGCTTTTGAAATTCGAGATGTTGATGGAAATCGGTGAGTTAATTCCCCGTCGACTTTGATCTCAGCGACTGGATGATTTTTTTGATCGGTTGATGCTTTAACTTCAACCTTTGCGTTTCTGCGCATCAGTGTATTGAACTTATTAAGCCATTCCATTTTGTGTTACCTCTCTGTAAACATTAAGGGTTGATAAAATACACGTTTGATATACAGACGTGTAGAGTGAACCGTACAGTGTTTTGTATTCCAAGTCAACATCACACTTTACGGTTTAAAATCATAGTGTTACTCATCATCAAACATCGTTGTGCCACTAATAACATTTCCACCACGTTGGGTCTTGTTGTGTTGTTTACGAATAATTTTGAGACGTTCATCAAGACTTAACAAATTAGCACCGTCCAGTGCTTCTTTCTTACTAATGGCAGGAATTGATTCGATATTCATTCCTTTTTCGAAAATATTTTTCGGATTGAACGCTTGCTTGAAGTACAAACCGTTCGATGTAAGATATTTGATCAATGATCGAATCGTTGCGTACGTATCTAACGTTTCACATCGACGAGCAAAGCCAAGTAACCAGGCAAGTGCATGTGTGAACTTCATGCCACTATCAAATGTGTCTTTTACCTCTGGTGGAACCTTCGGCAAGTTAACTGTGTTCAACCGAATCATTAATTGAGGAAGATTAAGTGGCTCAACTGCCTCAAAACCAAACTCTTTTGACAACTTTGCAGCTGCTTTAAGTGCAAAACTAATGTTAACTGCGCAGAACTTATCCACTTTATCGAAGTTCAGCTCACGTGTCGCTGTTCCATCACGTTCTTTATGCGAACCTTTAATTTTTGCCTCACCAACTTGACGAGCGTTCTTCCAAATAGGTGGAGAGATAGCATAGGCACCATTATTAGCAACGTATGCTAAACAGGAACGATCAGCCATCTCAAGGTTTTCTTGTTCATCAATTTTATGCAAACCAACAGCTTGAACATCAACGCAACGGAATCGTCCATCAGTCGAAAGAAACTCTGCTTTCATAACTGCACTATCAGCAGACAGCCAACGACCTTCACCTTTCTTTTTGTTTGGACGTTCAAATGTGAAGATATAACGACCATCAAAATACCAATTGTAAATTTCTGGTTGCTCTTTAATTGGGCGAATGAGTGGGCGAATGATATCGTCAATATTCCGCTCTGATTTAGGAATCCATCTTTTCATTTCACGGAGTCCTTGTGTCTCGCGTTCACCTCTACATCCTAATGGGTGACGCTCCAAAGCGATTGCCCGATTTTCATAATATGTTACAGCGACAAGACAAGGGCGAAGAAACTTCAACGTCTTGTATGTTGTTTTGAATCGGCGAACAACAGCAAGTGGCACAGGAATTCGATGATAAACTTCATGGCCTTCGGTGGAAACTTCTTCGTCAACGACACGAATCGCACCACCAAGTGCTGTTGTTAAAGACTTAACATAATAAGTCTCTACTCGTAATTTGTCAATATCGAACTTAATCATTAAAACATACTCGTTGGATCAGAATGGAACATAGCCGCAACGCCAGAACTAAAAACTTGTTCTTTTGTTACGTAATCGAATTCTTGTTCTACATACTGACCTTTAACTGTTGAAATTAAACGATGGCGCTCAGGAGTGCCAACGACTACGGTGGTGTCCAGATTACGGCCTGAGAGGGGATTAATCAACTCCCAAACATTACAATCGCTATCTGGACGAGAAGCGCGACCAATAACTTGATTCAGTTGTGGATAAGAACCAAACTGACGACCAAGCACAACCGTCGAACAATGCTTCACGTCAACACCTTCGTTGATTTTGTTGCAGTTGACAACGAACTGAACTTCTTTATCTGAAAAACGATCGAGAAGTATATTCACCTCACGATCAGATTGATTCAAAATTGCGTGAGCCTCATAATTCAACTTTTGTAAATAATGAGTGACCGCACTTACTTCAACTTTCGTCCGAACAAACACCATCGTCTGTTCCATCTCATGTCCGTAGTGATAAAACAAACGCTTTAATGCTTCTGTTTTATTAATCGCCGGTGTATCGATAACAGAATTCAAATATGTTTGCGCTAACCAACCTTCCTCAACAGCTTGCTGACGAGAGATCGGAGAAATGATTTCTTCAAATTTAATTAACATTCCATCAGCACGATCAGGTGTAGCAGTCAATCCGATAATGGGATGAGTGCCTAACTTTTCGAGCTGATATTGAATTGTTGCCATCGCTTCGTGATGGGCTTCGTCTATACAAGCAATATCCCATTCAAGATCATCAGGAATATTCTGAAAACAAGACTGTGGAATAAATTCTACGTTACTTGCCCTAGCATACGTAATTTCTGCTTGTGATAAAAGACGATGTTTGTGGGCAATGAATAAGAGACGTAGAGGACGACCTTTCACACCTAATGCGCGACGAACACGATCGGATGAGAAGATAAGACCTGATGTCAGTGTTTTCCCACAACCGGTCGGTTGATGGACGAGTATTCGCTTTATATTCCGCTCTAAGGCGTTCTCTACGGAGTGTAGAGTGGCGACCTGATACCAACGAGCCTCTATTTCACCGAACAGTTCGGTCTCGTAAGTTTGTTGGGATGACTCTGTCATTATTGCCCTAGATAAAACGTGTAATAATGGGGCAATTATACGTGACGTGACCCAAAAGTCAACAACTGATTTTCCCTTTTAAATCAAGGAGTTAGGCGGCTAATCTACGCGCAATATTGCTGGCTACGCGGGTGCTATAAATTTCCAGACGGGTTTGAGGTAGGATTCGGAGTTTGTTGCTGAATTCAAGTTTGATGAGTTGATCAAGAAATGCGGTGTACAGAAGAGGATGAACTCGCGCCCCCTTTGACAAATATCCTTGTACTTCACTAACCGAAACAATTTTCGTGTTTCTGATCATCTCTCAACTCCTGTTAGAGAGGTTATAGTCGTACGAGGTTAGTCTAACAAGCGATTTACTTGAGTAAGAACACGATTTGCAAGCTCAACAGCGTCTCCTGTTTCTTCAAACCCAGCTATGTTTTCGATCATGGAATGAATAAATTCCAATTTCTCATCATTACTGAGCGTGTTGCCTTGCTCCTCTAAGTCTTGTTTGGCAAACTGTACAAGACGAATGAAAGTTTCTTCATCCATCTTAATATTAGCCATCTCGTCCAACTGTTTAATCAGTTCCAACTTTGTCTCCGTTAATGCGCATTAATCGTTTACGTAAATTATTTATTACCGACATGTAATGTTTAACTTGGTGACCTTTCTCACCACATATACCGCGATGTTATAAGGGCTAGATGTTTGCATTTATGTTGCGAGCATCCATATAACCCACAGCACAAAGCCAAGGGGTACGCAAATACGCGCCAGTGTTCCAGCCAGTTCGTTGTCGTGAAAATGCTTACTCATTATCCTCTACTCCTTCTGCACTTCTATTTTAAATGGTCCGCGTACGCCTCCACTGAATTGTTCAGCTGCGGATAATGCCAGTAGTATTCGTGCTTTTGGTTCTTTTAGCTTTGTTGCGAATAATGATCCTAATGCATACGACTCACCACAACCCACCGCATCATACGGCAGTACACTCTCTCCTACTTGGTAATCATCTTGAATTGAAAATAGTCTTCCATGATACCCAACTAGGAATGTTCCTCCTGACTCAACTTCACTGTTTTTCTTAGCATATCCGCCTGCTCGAAAACATTTACGAACTTGATCAACAAATTTTGTAACCATGTATTCATATATGTCCTGATGCTCCTTACGAGTAGGTGGAGTGAAAGAGTATCTAAGTAACTGACCCATTCTGAATGAACTTGTAAATCCGAAGACGAAGTCCTTATTTGTAAATACTTTACTGTCTGCTCTAACTATTATATCAAGTTTAGAGACACCAGCGGAATCACCGCCAATATAAACTTTGTTTTTATGTACTATTCCCACAATACATGTCATAAAATTCTCCCTTTCTTAAACATTAGGTATTCTCTCTTCGTAATAATTCTTCTTTCCAACCTTCGCGGGTGAACTCTACCCAGGCTGAATTTGATGGTGTCTCATGTACTCTAACTTTACGACAGAATACGCGTTCATTCTTGTAACCATTTTCTGGTAACCAAACCTCATTCAAATACCAAAATAAGAAATCTGCCAAACCTTCACAACCAGTCTTTTCCATTTCACGAACTTGAGCTAATCCTCGAGCGTCAATCTCTTTAAAGAACTCAAGGTCAGGATCATCAGATGATACAAGCAACGTATGATCGAAATTCTCGTCGAGGAAATCTTTAAATGTTCTAAGTGAACCAAAGTCAACAACCCAATTACGGACATCGATTGTTTCTGATTCGAATTCTAGGTCAAACGCTAAAGAATAGCCATGAATAAATTTACAGTGTGAATCTGCTCGCCACTGACGATAAGCAACCGAATATCCACGATCGTGGTCATATCGTTTTGTTGATACGTACATTATTTTTCTCCATTAATTCAATTCTACAAGGACATCACAAACCGAGAACAACTCGTCTCTAAATTCATTCATTCCTATCTCGCCTAATCTTCCACATTCTATCATACTGGCCTCATCAATAATGATCAACTGATGGTAAGGTTCGGGTCTTCTTCCCCTAAACCAAGTTTCTTTTATTTCTTGTTCAGTTTTTAGATGTTTATTAATAGCAATATTATCAAGGAAAGAGGCTCTCATCGAAGGAACAAGATTTTTATCAATAGCGTGTCTTCGAGCATGTTGTAGCATATTATGATTAGGGTAGATAATTAGGGAGGACGGATATTGCTCAAGAAGCATTAGAGCGGTTGTTGAAAATCCACTTCGTCTGTGGCCTCGAATCTTAACCCATTTCCAGTGCTCAGGAGGCATATGTTGTTGTCTCAGTTGCCAACAAAGTTCACTTCGTTGAAATCCAATCATATCATTAACTATTCGCATAATTGGATCTGTTAGCGTTGGGAGTCTGCTTTGTGAAATATATTTAGTCACTTAAAACCACCTCTACTGCTTTTTGATTGGGATGCAAGAATTTCAACTTCCTTTTTTAATTTCGTTACAAATTCTTTTTCTAGATCTAATTTCTGTTTTTGTAAATCTAGTTTTAATGTTCTTAAATCAGAGTCGAGACGTGTTCTTGGAGAACATACAAACTGGTCTTTGGACTTTCCAAAAAACTGTTCATGTGTTAGATTTACTGCTTCAAGATCCGCTTGCCACTCGTCATCCCATTCTTTTTTAAGCCTTTCTTTTGTCCAACTACCCTCTCCAAAAGATTGAGGTGGTTCTGTTCCTTTATGAAGTGCACGTAATGTTTCTCGTCTAAAAAGCTGTTGCATCCCTTTTAATTGTCGTTGTACTTCCGGATGACTCAGAAACTCATCTGGGTTAGTAATGGACCACGCCCCATTATTATGAATTTTTATTTTATCAAAATGCTCATTGAACGAAGTGCCAGCATTGCTAAAATGACGTTCTTTTTCAACAGTACGTAACTCTTTCCACGCGTCTACGGTTTTTTGAGCCTTTGTTTTCCGATCTTTAATGTATGTTCGTTCTTTTGTTTCGCGATCAAGCTGTTCTTGCTTATACGAAGCATATTGCCCTTTAAGAGCACTCCAAATAGTGGTATGGAGGTCGAGATAGTAAACAACTACCGAGCCGATAACAAGTAGGATTATTAGACCAATTATTTCCATTACATTGCCTTCCATATGATGAGAAGTGTTCCAACTGCGAAACATATGCTTCCAATAAGATAGAAAATATATGGAAGTAGTTCGATAAATTTCTCCATTATTTCCACCCTTCTATAACGATAATTTCTAGCCCCGTTTCCTCAATCATTTGACGATTAATTACATCGATATCATAAGCTGTACCAACACCAGCTCCTCCAAACGGACGGTCAGGTCCAACAAATCGAATTATACCGGATTGGTGTAATGCTCTTACACAGGGAACGCAGATTGCGTAGGGGGTGTAGTTTAGATAGGCTGTGGCGCCTTTGAGTTTGATTCCTTCACGAGCAGCATTAAATATAGCATTTCGTTCAGAGTGTTCGCTCCACTCGTATTTTGCTGGTCGTTCGTGTTTTGCATCGTCTTTGTCGTCGACACCACGAGGAAACCCATTCCAGCCAGTTGAAAGAATTGTATTATCAGGACTTACTATGACGCACCCGACTTTGGTGCTTCGATCTTTTGATTCTTTAGAAACGCGCTCCGCTATGTCTATCCACAGAACGTGTTTTTGTGTTTCTTTGTCCATCTATATTTTCTAATTTCTGTATTTTACGAGCAGCCGCTTTTACAATTGGTTTCTGCCAGCTTCTTCCCTGAGCTTGAAATTCTTCAGGTGTCCACCACTTTGTTGCTTTTGTCTCGTCAGTTGTATCCCCAAACATATCAGGATTTTTAATCTTGGCAATAAAGATGTGTATCGTACCAAATCGTCCTAATGGATCAACTTCTTCAATATTTGGTCCAAATAAGCCAAGTTCCTCTTTTGCTTCCCGAAAAGCACCTTCTTGTGGCGATTCTCCATCTTCAACTTTTCCCTTTGCAATTTGAAAACTCGAGCCACCAAATTTTGGGTTTGATGGTTGCATAAACATCATGATGATTTTGTCATCTTTGATGTAGTAGGGAATAACTCCGCCACGTTCTCGTTTCTTTTCGTCAGTTGCCATGTTTGGGTCCTCGTAAACCCGTATTTATAGTAGACAACTACGGAAGACATTTACTTTCCGTGTTTAATTTTACTATGTCACGTTATAAATTACAACAAATGATAAATACCCTTATGGAACATAAACATTTACTCATTAGGGCTGAAATTGAAAACCCACCAAAAGATCAAAAAGCCGTGGAGAAGTGGATCAAAAAGCTGGGTGACGGAGAACTCTGCGCTGAAACAACTGATGAGGGAATCGTTTCGGTCGTGATAAGTGGAACAAATTTAGTATCTGCACGGTTTTGGTTTTCTGACCCAGCGCTACTTCAAATGGATGTTTATGCAGCTGAAATCATTCCAACGGACATTTTCGATCACATTGAGCCTTTCGGTATATTAACAAAATCGTTCTTGTTTTTGGACCGCAAAGACAACATTCACCAGATATTATTTTAATCATTATCAGTAGCTTCGAGTTCGATTCCATCGAGTTCATCGCTCATAATAATCTGACACGTTAGACGACTATTATCTTTTCGTTCAAACACATGATCTAACATGTTGTCTTCAAGATCACTAATTTCTGGTAATTTTTCTAACCAAAACTCATCTACATAGGCGTGACACGTAGCACACGAACAAGCACCACCGCATTCAGCTTCAATTCCAAAAACGATGTTATCAATTGCAACCTCCATTAACGAATCGCCATTATTGGCCTCGATTACATGAAGTTCGCCATTGCAGCCTGTAAAATAAACTTTTGACATTAAATTAATCGATATAAAGTTCCAGCTGATCTTCATCAAATCGGCTTAAATTAACTATCATCACAAAATCTCTCATCGCGTCTGGTGTGACACGAAATCTCTTTCGAGCAGCATATTTAATCATTCGATTTAATGTAGCAACGGGGTATTGGACAGCATTTATTGTAACTAACTTTTTCTTAGTGTCATGAATTGCTGATCGTGTAGTGACCAACGTTTCTCCATCAAAAGCAAACATAGCAGCCCGAAAATCAAATGTGTTTATCAAATCTTCCATTGAATTGTAATAAAACTTGGTGATTAATTGAATTTTCATTCCTTTCACTGAGTATGTTGTTAACTCACCTTTTGGACACTCAAATATTTTTGTTGCTTTATGTACTTCTTCCAATAATGCTTTTGCTATTTTGGCATACTCACCATCTTTAAAAAACAAATCGTAATCGTTTATCTTAATTGATGGGTTGACTAATGTTTGTAGCGCACCACCTGCCAAATAAACAGAACTAGTCCGAAAAAGTAGTTTCAAATCTAAAAACCGTTTGATGTGTTGTAGTTTCTTTTGTTTAATGTTTGTTATTTTCATATATCTAATACCTTCATTGCGCGATCATACGCTCCACGCGATGTAATGTTCATGTTCAAAACAGAACATATATATTGTTTCGCATCTTCCAAATTATCAAATGTTTGATGCTGATTATATTTGTTGGGGATGATTCCCATATCTTGCATTGAATGGTCTTCGTGTCGGCCACCTAACGTACGCTTACCATGCATCCATGTATTGTCATTAAAATCAACTTTAATGTATTCTTGATAAGTTGCCACTTCGATAAAATCTTGCATGCCATTGGA
>SDBS01003598.1_pt1 | contig 15221 bp, 11 predicted proteins | sample 2277091 | NCBI WGS metagenome assembly SDBS01 (sample SAMN10404972, study PRJNA504765) | marine sediment metagenome | isolation source: marine sediment core GS10_PC15, 163 cmbsf | place: Arctic Ocean: Southern Knipovich Ridge | collected 2010 | reverse complement strand
TAAGTACGTCTCTTTTTGCAGAAAATTTTAATTTTTCAACGCCTTTAGATATTAGTTCAGCCGCAGGCAGTTCCTCTCAAATAACAGCAGATAACTCGGGTAGATATGTCTTTGCTATTTGGCGAGATATCGGCACGGATATTATTCAAGTAGCTAGATCAGCTAATTTTGGTCAAAATTGGACCACAATAGTTCCAAATCTTGGCCTAGGCATTAATCCTAAAATAGCGGCAGATAGCTCGGGTAGATATGCCTTTGCTATTTGGCAAGATATCCTCGGCGGGAATATTATTAAAGTAGCTAGATCAGCTGATTTTGGTCAAAATTGGATCACAATAGTTCCAAATCTTGGCCAAGGCACTACTCCTCAAATAGCGGCAGACAGCTCGGGTAGATATGTATTTCCAATTTGGCGAGAGCTTCCCGGTAATGCTATTCAAGTAGCTAGATCAGCCGATTTTGGTCAAAATTGGACATCACAAATCATTGGTACAGGCTTTGCTCCTCAAATAGTGGCAGATAGCTCGGGCAAGTTTGTCTTTGCCATTTGGGATGATGGCACGGATATTCAAGTAGCTAGATCAACCAATTTTGGTCAAACTTGGGACACAATATTTACAAATTTTGACCAAGGCAATAGTCCTCAAATAGTTACTGATAGCTCGGGTAGATATGTTTTTGCTATTTGGAAAGATAACACCAATATTATTCAAACAGCTAGATCAGATGATTTTGGTCAAAATTGGAGTTTACCACAAAATCTTGGCCCAGGCTTTATTCCTCAAATAGTTACTGATAGCTCGGGTAGATATGTCTTTGCTATTTGGCAAGATAACATCGCGAATATTCAAGTAGCTAGATCAGCTGATTTTGGTCAAACTTGGACCACAATAGTTCCAAATCTTGGCCCAGGCGATAGTCCTCAAATAGTTACTGATATCTCGGGTAGATATGTCTTTGCTATTTGGCAAGATAACATCGCGAATATTCAAGTAGCTAGATCAGATGATTTTGGTCAAAATTGGACCACAATAGTTCCAAATCTTGGCTTTGGCGTTACTCCTCAAATAGTGACTGATAGCTCGGGTAGATATGTATTTCCAATTTGGCAAAATACCGAGATATATACATCTCAGGGTCTGAGATCCTTTTTTCCAATAACTAAATTTAATATCTCAAGAGATTAAATCTGGGGTTTTTTCTTTTTTTAAGATTCCAGAGTCTTTCTCTAGTCATCCATTGTCTTATAGTTTCTGTCGATATTTTGATATTATGGTTTTCCAGAACTTTCTCATTAACAAGCGCAGAACCAAACCCTTCATAATGCTTTTTTATTAAATGAATTGATTGAGTAATACCATTTCTAAAAATTAGCTATCAAAATGATTTTTACCAATATCTTGATATTAGCAAAAAAAAACAAAGAGTTTTTTTTAACGATTATTTTTTAGAAATGGTATAATTAAATCTATCAATATTGAAATATTTTTATTTAAAAAAAACGCACCGGAAGGGACTCGAACCCCTAACCGCCTGGTCCGAAGCCAGGTGCTCTATCCAATTGAGCTACCGGTGCTTGATTCTACACATAAAAAATACATGCTTTTTTCTAATAAGTCTACTTTTGATTTTTATCTTTAAAAGAGCTAGATTTAAAAAAGAACTTCAAAAGAAACAGTATTTTTTATGCATATAAAAACAACAGGGATAACCCTAAAAAGCACGCCTTTTAGAGATAGAACTAATATCATTCAGCTTTTAAGCAAAGATTTAGGAATAATTTCAGTAATTGTTAGAGGTATTTCTAAAAAAAACTTAAATTTGATGGCTATCTGTTCCCCTTTTGCGATCTCTGAGATTGTTTTAAAAAAAACCAATTCAGATATCTATAAGTTAAAAGAAGGATCTTTAATCGATGTTAATTTGCATATCAGAAAAAGCTTAAAATATTTGAAAACAGCCTCTTATATGATAAAGGCAATAACAAGTGCTCATTTTCTTGCAAATAGCAAAGATATGTATCTACTTTTAAAAATCTATCTAAAAAAAATAGATCTTAATCCTGATGCTATTTATGTAAGTTTTTTACTTAAACTTTTACAAAAAAGTGCATCTCTACATCTAAATACAAAATGTAATGTTTGTGAAAAAGAAGCCCAGCTAATAGAGGGTGGTGAGAGTCTCTGTATCGATCATGGATCAAATATGGCTTTTAAATTTTCAAAAGAGGATTTTAAAAAACTTTTTATTCTCTGTTTTTCGAAATCTTTTTCTCTTATTGAAAATCTTGAAATCTCAAATATCTTAAAAGAGAAAACAAATTTTTTATTTAAAGAGCTTATGTGAGATATGCGAAAGGGGGGACTCGAACCCCCAAAGAATTTCTCCCACTACCACCTCAAGGTAGCGTGTCTACCAATTCCACCACTTCCGCAAAGCTAAAAAATATATCTAAAATTATTAAAATACTCAAGAGATTAAACATTGGCATTTTTTAAAAATGCCAATGTTTTAAACTTTTTTTGAAAACAAATTTTCAAATTATGTCTATAAAGTTATCTAGTACAATCTTCAACCCAAGCATTTAAAGAGAGCTTCTCATCTGTCACATGTTTTATTAGATGATTCCATTTATATTTACTGCCAGGAAAAAACATCTTGTCTTGCAAAAAGTTAGCCGCTTGTTTTTGCCATATTTTATTATCATCATTGATAATAAGAAGCTTATTTTGAAGGGTTGAGGCCAAAACCTCCCCAAGCAGATAACTATAATAATAGACAGGGGCTAAACCAACATGATATTTAGCAGCCCAATCAGCTAAATCTTCTCTCCCCTCTGGCCTAGGAGAGTTATAGTATTTTTCATAAAGATCCCACCAAAGAGTATTTAAATCTTGCGTTGGATCCTCGTAGAGCTTACTTTCAAACTCTGTAATCATAAAAGCCGATCTAGAGAAAAACAGCTGTCTTCTTTTTAATCCCGCATCAATCTCATCTAAGATATTTTCATCTCTAATATCTAAGAATTCTTTTATAAATTCTTTAGAATAGGCTTGTCTGCCCATTAAAAGAGCAATAGCCTCTGTTGTTAATGTATGAGGAGGAGATCTTAAGAGCCAAGGTAAATTTTCATCTGTTCCTAGATCATAAACGGCATGTCCAAATTCATGAAGTAGAGTCTCCATCCACTGAACATTTGGTTTTATATTATTCAAAGTTCTAACATCTTTTTTTCTGTCGATAGTTATGCAAAAGGCGTGTTGATTTTTCCCTTCTCTTTCATATAAATCACTTCTATCGATTAGATCATCTATCTCAAAACCCATTTTTTCATAAAAAGATTTAGCAATAGACAACACATCTACATCTTGAAAAAGAGTGTTGAGATGGTTAGATTCTATAGGATCCATTTGACAAAAAGGATCTTTAAAAGCCCAAGGGCCTATATCTTTTGGATCCACCTTAAATTGTTTGGCTAAAGTATCATTAACCTGAAGTAAAATTTCATTAAAGGCCGTATCTGTTTTATTTTTTAACTTATCGAAAGTTTTTTTTAGTTTATCTTTATCAATATCAGAGAGCGCTAACTTCATTTCAAAGTAATTTTCATAACCGAGGTGTTTGGCAGCCTCATTTCTAAGTTTCACAAGCTCGATTATTTCAGGTGCAAGCAACATGCCAACTTCTTTCGAAGCTGCCCAAGCTTTTTTTCTAAGATCAATTTTTTGCTCTTTTTTTAAGATTTCTCTGAGTTCATTTTCTGAGACTACCTTGCCATCTAGTTTAGTTCTAAAATTGGCGTACACCTGAGCTAGGTTAGCTTCTTTTTCAGACATTTGTTTTAATAGCTTTTTAGGCAGCATATTACCTTTAAATTCTTGCAACAAAACGTCTAATTGTCGTTTTAAAAGAGGTTCATCTAGACCTTGTTTTTCAAACTCAAGTAGTTTTTCATAAACATTTTTGTCACTAAATATGACTCTATATTCATTATCTAAGGTACCTACCAAAAATGCAGCATCCTTCGATCCCGTCGTTTCTAATATCCACTGAGCTTTACATATCTGCTCATATTTAACTTCAACTTGGGGAACAAATTCTTTTAAAAATTTTTCAAAAGCTATATCATTTTGATTCATATAAACCTCACTCATACTATATAAATTAAACAATACAAGTGAAAATGTCATCATGAAAATAATTTTTATATTTCTCATACGTACCTACAGATTAATTGTTAGTCCTCATGTAAAAAATCGTTGTCGGTTTAATCCGACATGCTCTGAATATGCACTCCAGGCATTTCAAAAATGTCCTACTATAAAAGCGCTTTTTTTAACTATCAAGCGAATAATTAAATGTAATCCTTTTCATAAGGGGGGCAACGATCCGATATAAAAACAATTAATTATAATTTTTCATACTCACAAATTTATCTTTTCTACAAAAAGATTTTCTACTAAAATAAGATAATTAACATGGGTATGTTATATGAGAATTACCTTATCGCTTTTAAATGAATTTTTAAATTTAAAAAAAGATGTAAAAGAAATTGCACATCTTTTAACAATGGCGGGTGTAGAGGTTGAAAAAATTGAGAATGAAGAGCCTTCCTTCAGATCTGTGGTATCCGCTAAAATCTTAGATGTCCAAAAACACCCTTCTGCTGATAAGCTTGTCATTGTCCAAGTGACAGATGGTAAAGATACTTATCAAGTGGTCTGTGGGGATCCTACCTGCCAAAAAGATCAAATAGTAGCGCTTGCTAAAGTTGGAGCCACCCTAAAAGACGAAAAGGGCAATATTATTACCATCAAAAAAAGCAAGCTAAGAGATGTAGAATCTTTTGGGATGCTCGCTTCAGCGTCTGAGTTAAAATTATTTGATGAATCTGACAAAGTTCTAAGATTGGATGAAGATTTTGAAATTGGCAAAGATTTAAGTTCTTTAAACGATCCTGTTTTTGATATTTCTCTCACTCCTAATTTAGGTCATCTTTTATCAGCGATTGGTATTGCAAGAGAGATCGCTTGTTTAACTAAACAAAAAATTACCATGCCACCTTTAACTTTAAAAGAAGATGGCAAAGATTTAATCGAGAAAAAGCTAAAGGTTACTATTGAAGATCGAAGATCTAAAAGATATGTAGCGAGAATATTAGAAGATGTTAAAATCAAAGCTTCTCCTTTTTGGTTAAAAAAAGAGCTAGAAGCCTCAGGCTTTAGATCCATTAACAATGTTGTCGATGCGATAAATTATACTATGTTAAAATTTAATCATCCTATGCATGGCTTTGATGCTAATAAAATTGAAAATGGTGAGCTAAAAGTCTCTACTACAACCGAAGAGATAGATTTTGAGAGTTTAGATAAAGAAAAAAGAAAGATCCCAAAAGATACACTCGTTATCAAAGATGGTAAAAAAACGGTAGCGATTGCAGGTGTTATCGGAGGACAAAACTCAGCGGTTGATGAAAATACTAAAACAGTTATTTTAGAAGCTGCGCATTTTGACCCTTCAACTGTTCGCAAAACTTGCAGAGAGCTCAATTTAAAAACTCAAAGTTCTATACGTTTTGAAAAATCGATAGATCCTAACATGATCCCAATAGCAATTGATTATGCTGCAGCTTTAATAAATGAGATTAGCAACTCTAAAACATCTATTGGCAAAATAGATGTCAAAAAAGATGAATTTTTACCTAAAAAACTAACTCTGAGAGTTAACAGAGTAAAAAGTATTTTAGGCACCTCTATTAGTGAAAATGAGATACAAAGTATTTTTGAGCGTTTAGAGTTTACTATTTTAGAGATGAACGATGATGTTATCTTGCTTGAAGTTCCAACTTATAGAAATGATATCGAAGAGGAGATTGATTTAATTGAAGAGGTGGCAAGAATATTTGGATATAACAATTTAGCTAAAGTAAAGCCTTATTATAGAAGTTCAACTCTTACACATTCTGCTGAATATCTTTTTGAAAAAAAATTAAAATCTTATCTTAGAAGCTGCTCGTTGCAAGAGCTCAAGACATGTGATCTTATCTCTCCTAATCTTGCTGAAATTGCTCTTTTAAATTTAGAGGCTAAATCAATAATAGAGGTTAAACATTTTAAATCTATCGATCAATCTATTTTAAGACCAACTCTATTGCCCTCTTTGCTTGAAGTTGTTAGATTTAATCATGACCACAAAAATTTTGATGTTTCAGCTTATGAAATCTCAAAAATCCATTTTAAAAATGGCGACGATTATATTGAGAGACCTACTCTTTCAATAATACTTAGTGGAAAAAGGACTCCACATATTTGGGATAAGTCAAATTTTGATATCAATTTTTATGATTTAAAAGGCATACTTGAAAACATCTTATCGGCTAGTTTAAACAAAAAATTTAAATTTAAAACATCTTCTCTTCCGGGCTTTCACCCAACAGCTCAGGCGAGTCTTTCTTCTGATGAAAAAAAATTTGGTATTATTGCTCAAGTCCACCCACAAGTTTTATCAAAGTTCGATATCAAAAAAAGAGTCTTTTTTGCAGAAATTGATTTAAGCTACATTTTAAAAAACCAAAAAGAATCTGTAGAATTTCAAGAGCTAGCTCAATACCCAAGCTCTACTAGAGATTTAACAATTTCTTTAGGTAACTCTTCACAAGTTCAAGAAATATTCGATATTATCGATAAAATGGATTCTACGATTTTAGAAAAAACCTATCTTTTAGATATTTTTAAAAGCTTAGAAGATAAAAAAAATGTCACCTTCAGATTTATTTACAGAGATGCTAATAAAACCGTTTCAAGTGAAGAAGTTGAAAATGAACACATAAAAATTACGAAAATAATTACGAAACATCTTGAAAAATAGGCCTCTTTGAAAATAAGATAATAGATTATAGCATTTTTTGGGGGATAAAGATGAAATCATTAAAAAGGCTAAGTATTTTTGCAATACTTTTAACTTTTCTTTCTTGTCAAAGTGATGACAATTCAAATGTTGTATCACAAAAATTTGTTCATAAATATGGCTTCGATATGTCAGAAAACGACTGGGAATCTGGATTAAAAGAGGGTGTGTCAACTACAGTATTAGAAAATGGTGTCACTGTTACTAATACCTATAACAACAACCTTCTTCATGGCTCAACCAGCTATACTTTTGCTAACAGCTCAATTATTGAAAAAAACTATGTTTATGATAATGGGACTCTCATAAGACTAACGTCCCAAGACAAAAGTGGTATGCCCTTTAAAGAAGAGGTTTATGAACCAAACAACCGAACTATCATCACTCTTTGGGATAAAGGGGGTGTCCCTATTAGTATTGAGCAATATGAAGACAATGTTTTAATCAATGCTAAATATTACAAACCTGATAATGAATTAGAAGCGAGCATAGAAAACGGTACCGGTGTTAGAATAAAAAGAGATCGCGTAGGTGAGATGCACTATAAAGATAGTGTTAAAAAAGGAAAGCTAAAAGCTAGAACTACCTATCATCCAGATGGTCAAGTCAAATCCACCATGTCTTTTAATAATTATTTGCTTCATGGTGAACAAATCAATTATTCTGAATCTGGAGATCAGCTCATGACCATGAGATGGGATATGGGAAAACCAGACGGAATGAAAACAACCTATAAAAAGTCTCATATCTCCTCTGAAATACCTTATTTAAAAGGTCTTAAGCATGGAATTGAAAGACATTATCATGAAAATGGTAGGCTTGCTAAGGAAATTCATTTTGAGAATGGCAAAAAGCATGGATCACACAGAACATATAATGATAACGATACAAATATTCAATGGTTTTATAAAGGCAAAGAAGTGAGCTTGAAGAAGTTCGAAGAATTTAGTTTTCGTGAAAAGCTCGTGGCAGATAAAACAACTTACTTTGATATGATTGAAAAAATGGATGATAAAAAAGCTCTGCAAGAATAAAAATAAATCCCTCTCTTTGTTGAGAGAGGGATTTTTTCTTTAAAATAATTTTATCTTATTCTAAATCAACATTTAAATTATCTAATGCATCGCTATTTTCTAAAGATGCTTTTAGCTCTTCAAGTGGCATTTTCACAACCTCGTTAACTTCATTAACAGAGATAGTTTCTTGCATCTCTTGAATTGCTATATCATCTTTTGGATCTGAAATTGCTCTATCTTCATTTAAGCAACATTTTTTCTTGCATCCACTTGGGCAAGATTTTTTCGCAGGTGGCGGACAAGGTTTGTCTTTTTGACATTTTCTAGTAGGCATAGATGCGTTGCTATCGCCTTTTCTATAATCACCTCTACGATAAGATTTTGAGCTCTTTTTATCTTTTTTTCCATTGTCCTGTTGACAGGAAACAAAAAGCATCAAAGAACATACAATTAATAATGAACTAAATAATTTTTTATACATAACTAACCCCTAGGCTTTTTTTTCATCTATTTTGGATAATAAAAAATATCTTATTTCTTGGCATTTATTTTTTTATCTATTTGGCACCAAGCTTGCAATAATAACTAATAGAGATTTAATAATAAGGAGAAAAAAAGTGGATAAAAAAGATTTGCTTGCCAAGCTTGCTAAGTTAGAAACAATTAATGATCAGCTAGTTACCGAATTAGAGTATCTAGACCTACTGGTTAGACAAATAGGCTTTGAAAATGGTTTAACAACTTTAAAATCAGCAGCTTTAGAACTTATTGAAGAAAATGATGATGAAGAGCCACCATTTGCAATGTAAAATTTTCCAGATAGTGAAAAAATTTTCCATATGATAACTTATTTAAATGAAGTTATCGGAAAAATTTTCTTCTTTTGACAAGATTAAAGCGCATTTAGAGAAAAAAGCTCTAGATGTAGAACAAAAAAATCCTTTAAAAAGGGTTAAATCCAATCCAAAAGTTGGATATGAAACAAAAAATATAAAAAAAACATTTTTTTTAAGGCTAAAAGGCATCCTCTATTTGATAAGGCAGGATAAAAATCTTAAACTTTTTAGAAAATATCTACTAAAAAGGCCATTTTTTTATAGTTTTAATCTTTTAAAATCACTTTTTAGAAAGAAAAATTACTACACTGATGGTAATCATTTTTTTTTCAACTTAAAAAGCTTCAATGACTTAAAAAAATGTGCTATTAATAAAAAATCTCTTTTTGTCTTTGGTTTTAGCTATTGTATGAAACCAATAGAGTGTCCCAAAAAGCGCTTTTCAAGCGATTGTATCAATGATCCTAAGAATTTAGTGTGTTCTCAATGCTTTATCTCTAAGTGCAAGAACCTTATGCAAAAAGATGATATTTCACTTGTTATCCCGGATACATACTATATAGGAGAAAAGCTCTTAGAGATTGAAAAGAAAAATCCTAATAAAGAAATTGTTTTTGTCATAATAACTTGTCATTTCGCAATAGATATGTTCTCAGATTTTTCAAATATGTTAAACCTCAAAGGCTCAGCTATTAAGTTAGGAGGAAGAGTCTGCATAAATTATAAAAGCTTTTTATTTGCAGAAATGGGTAAAAAGCCATCTCTTACTAATATTGAAGATATCGATCAGCTTAAGCTCATGGAGATTTTAAATCTTCGATGGAGTCTTTAAATACCTGAAATTTTAAAAAAATTTATTTGCAATCAAAGCAAATAAGCACCTATTATTTTTATTAAAAAATTATAGGCATTTTTATGAAAATGATCAAAAAGAGGTTTTTGATAAGTGTTTTTTTTCTATTACTCTCTTTTAACGTCTTTGCTCAAAATTTCAATTTTTCTTCTCCCCAGCTCCTAACTACAGCTGCAGGCGATATTCCTAAAATGGCAACCAGTTCATCCGGGCAATATGTTTATGCTACTTGGTCAAACGGTCTGCCAGGACCCATCAAACTATCAATCTCGACAGATTTTGGATCTACTTGGAATATATCTACAACTCTCTTTTGGAAGTGGTAGAGACGTCCAAATAACAACGGATACTTCTGGTAAATATGTCTATTTAATTCTTACAGATTCTACTGGAGCTATAAAAGTGTTTTATTCATCAAATTTTGCCATAAATTGGACTCAAATCACTGGAGCTTCTTTTGGAGATGGTGTTTTTCCTGTAATAGCAACAGATCATAGCGGTGAACATGTCTATATAGCTTGGCGAGATGGTCCAGATACTGTTCACATATTTTTCTCTTCAAATTTTGGGGTTTTTTGGGCAGAAACCGCAAGTGCTTTGACAATAGGATGGGATCCTCAAGTTATTACAAGTGCTTCTGGTAAACATGTTTATGCAAGTTGGTGGAAGCCTCTTGCTGAAAAAACACAAATATTTTATTCCAAGGATTTTGGGGCTACTTGGATTAATGCTGACCCATTAGAAACTATTTTTGGAGATGGTGTTTTTCCTCAACTAACCACCGATTTATCAGGACAATATGTTTCTGACATTTGGGCTGATCGACTTCTTGGTCTCCCAAATATAAAAATATTTTACTCCAAGGATTTTGGAGTTACTTGGAGAGAATCTACCGACTCTTTTGGAGCTGGCGATGATGCTTCAATAATAAGTAATGATTCTGGTAGATACGTTTTTGCGGTTTGGAGAGATAATGATCCTATTGGTGATATAAAAATATTTTACTCCAAAGATTTTGGAGCTACTTGGACAGACACAACCGGTTCATTCGGTCAGGGAGCCGAACCTGTAATAATAACTAATCATACCGGTAGAAATGTTTTTGCTATTTGGCAAGACAATTTCCCAACTGGAAACATTAAAACATTTTACTCCTCTGATTTTGGAGCTACTTGGAATGATGTCGATTCGAGTGATACTTTTTTTGGAATTGGAGAATTTCCTAATATAATATCAGATAATGTTGCTCAAAATATTTATGGACTTTGGAAATCTTCAGTAAGCTTTACCAAAGGCATTAGATCCTTTTTCCCATTAACATTAATGAAAGATAAAAGATTATAAAACTTTGGCACTAAAGATCAGATTTTTTACTATAATGTAGAAGATAAAAATTTATTATCGATCATTTAAAATCACAAGCTCAATCTTTTCTTACCTCTTTTCTGCCTCTAATAATATTTTTGCAGCTTCTAAACTGTTATTTTTAAGAGCATTTTTAAGTGGTATCAGTCCATCATGATTTTTAGTTTTGATATTTGCCTTAGATGCTAAAAGAGCTTTGATAGCTTCAATATTATTAAGCTGTGCAGCCTTATTTAAAAGGGTATTATTATCTGAATCTTCAACTTCAATATTAAAGCCTTCACTAATCATCATCTTTAAAGCTTCAACATTATTTTTGCAAACAGCCCAAGCTGCTGGAGACGCTTTGATTGGAGAGACAAAAATAAGACCATCCTCTTCTGTCTCAACAGAAGCTTCTATTTCTGTTTCAGATGAAGCTCTAAGATCTAATAATATTTTAACAATCTTTAAATAATTAGCGTCTATTGCTTGAAGAAGAAGTTGATTTTTATCTTCTTGAATCAATTGATTGCCATATTTTTTAAATAAAATTTTGGGTATGGAAATATCTTTTTTAATCATTCTATTTGAAATAGAAAGGCCTAAAAGATGAGCAATCTGAAAACTTTTAAATTCAAAATCATAAGCTAAAAGAGTGTTTGAAATTTTGATTTCATTATTTTGAAGAGCCAAAACAAGAGACGTATACTCATTAGAAGTTATTATCTTAGCCTTATTTTTTAATAACAGATTTTCAATATCTTTAAATCCTAGCATTTTGGCATAAAAAAGAGCGCCTAGTTCGAAGCGATCAGTAGTATTAGGATCAGCCCTATTACTTAAAAGAGTCTCAACTATATCGATAAAACCCCCTATTGTCGCATGAATTAGAGCTGTTTTACCCATTTTTTCATCAGGGATGTAAGTTTTTATACCAAGATCTAATAAAGCTTTAACAATCAAGTTATGACCGTGCATGGCAGCATACGTTAAAAGGGTATGTCTTTTATAAAACTTTTCGAAACTGTCGCTATTTTTTATTATCTCAATAACTTTTAAAACAGCTAGAGGGTTTTTCTCTAAGGATAACTCCATTTCATCTATACAAAAAGCTATTATTCCAGAGTTGATATTAGCTACCTTGGTAATATTATCTATTTCTATTTTATTGAAAATTTTTCGAAAAATTTCAGGCTCTTTTTGAGCAAGTCTCAAAAAAATATCACCCATTTTTGAAACTTTTGCAGACCTTGTCATTAGTAGATCTCCTAGTTGTTAATAAAAAAAAATTGTAGACCTTTTTTTTAATAAATCAAGAATTAATTATTTTTTAATAAATATAAAATATGATTTATATTTAAAATCTTTGGCCAAAAAAAAATATTCTTATTCCTTTATTCATCTATCTCATCAAAAATTATAAAACTAAAGAAAACGTTTTCCCATTTTTTTCTAATAAAACTTAATACATCAAAACATTGATTATCACGTGCCATTTGATCAAGAGTTTGAATTTCAGTTGTTGAAAAAAAACTGCCATATTTTTGCAACAAAAAGATGGATGTCTTCTCTTTACCAATAATATTAGATTTCATTAAATGGCTTATTGCTTCAAAAATTGCATCTTTACACTGAGAAACGTCAGAAGCTATAATATTACATTCAACCAAATCTGGTAACAATGGTAGTATTTCACTAGCCAACTCAAGTTTATTAGCTTTTAAAGTTCTTTCTAAGGCTAAACATTTATCAGCCTCTGTGAGGAAATACTCAGCTTCTTTATCTAACAATAGGCGTGTTATACTATCATTTTTAAAATGTCTCGCATAAAACAGAGCTGTTAATAGGTAGTAATCGGTATCATTAACATTTACACTTTTATTATTAAGTAGCATTTTTACAATATTTTCATGTCCACCTATTGTAGCATGAATAAGAGGACTTTTTTGCTCTTTTTTATCTTTGAGATTTACATTTAGCCGTTCTCTTAAAAGAGCCTCTACAACTAAATTATGTCCTTTTTTGGCTGCATAGGTCATGGGTGTATGGTTTTTATGAAACTGTTCAAAACCATTGGAAGCTCCAATAATTTCTAAAGCCTTTAGAACTTTTTTTGAATTCTTTGCTTTGTTTTTTTTCATTTCATCTATACAAAATGCTGCTACAGCTGATATATCTGAACCATTTTCTATTCTCTGAAAAATATCTAAAAAAGTTTCTTTATCTTCCGTTGCAAGTTTCAAAAAATTCGAAGCAATAGTAGAAGTGTAGGTAAGTCTATTAGCTGGCGATGAGTATCGTGAATTTGTTGCCATGTTTTACCTAATTTAAATTTTAAATGAGGATAAATTGTAGGTTTTTTTTTGAATATATCAACTATTAAAATATTTTATTGTTCTTTTTTAAAAAAAACCATTCTATGCAAACAAGATACTCTTATTAGCTTTTTAATATACCTTGGACAAAAATCAAAAGATTATATATACTCGTGTGTCAATAGAAATATTTAATTTATTTTGGAGATAAAATGAGATACACTGGTCCTAAAAACCGTATAGCAAGAAAATTTGGTTGTAATATTTTTGGACGAAACCGCAACCCCTTAATTCATAAACCTAATCCCCCGGGCGTTCACGGAGCAAAAAGAAGAAAAAAATCTGATTTTGGTTTTCAGTTAGAAGAAAAACAAAAGCTGAGAGCTGCTTATGGACTTCTAACAAACAAGCAATTAATAATAACCTATCAAAAAGCTAGTAAATCAGCGGGCAATACATCTCATAACTTTTTACAAAGATTAGAGTGTAGATTAGATAATATTGTCTATAGGTTAAAATTTGCCCCTACTATCTTTGCTGCGCAGCAACTTGTAGCTCATGGACATGTTTTAGTTAATGGTAAAAAAGTTGATATCAGATCCTTTAATGTGAAACAAGGCATGGTAATTTCTATAAAAGAAAAAGCCAAAAAGATGATAATCGTTAAAGAAGCTCAAGAATCGGCGAGAGAAATGCCTGAGTACTTAACTTTAGAATCAGATAAAAGCACAGGATCATTGGGATCTATTCCACTATTTGATCAAATACCACTGCCACTAGTTGTAGATGTAGCTTTAGTTTGTGAATTTTTAGCGCACACGACTTAATTTTAAAAAATTTTATATTTAAAATTATTTATTCAAAAATCCACTAAAGTCTATAAAGTTGGTTTTCTATATTTTGCAACTATTTCTAAAATTTCTTTATTTTTCAGAAAGTAAGCTGAAACAAAAAGAGCAATTACATAGATTGAAGATATTTTTAAAAAACTAAGAGCTTTATCTAAAAAAAACTTCGGAAAAACAAAATTTTTGCTTAAAAGAAAATTGATTGTTGGATCTTGAAGTAAGTAACCAATAAAGATCGTAACAAAAGCTGCAAAGGCCGTACAAAAAAAAGTATTAACACAGCTATATATTAGATTTTTTGAAAAGATCTCTTTAATTCTTTTTTTCAAAAAGAAACTTAAGATAGCAAAGTTCAAAATAGCACTAAAAGATGTTGCAATTGCAATCGATGTGGATTTTAGATGAAAGTAGTAAATAAAAATCAAATTCAAAAAAATGTTAGCTATAACTGAGATGATAGCTGCAATGGTCGGAATAAAATATTCTTTTTTAGCATAAAATGCAGTTGAGATAATCATAACAAATGTAGCAAAACAGAGACCTATAGCATATCCAAAAAGGCAGTTACTGGTATTTATTAGAGCAAATGTATCAAATGCTCCCCTTGCAAAGATCAGATTAATTATAGATGGTCCTAGAATAATTAAAGCTATGGAGCTCGGCAGCATAAAAGCGAAACTTTTAGCCATACCAAAACTAAAAAATCTTTTAAAATTTAAGAAATCATCTAACTTAAAGGCTCTACTCAAAGGTGGCAGTATTGCAGAGGATATTGCTATAGCAAAAAGAGCTAAAGGGAGTTGATATAGTCTTATAGCATACCAAAGATACGCGGGTCCTTCTTTCTCAGCTAAAGTTGCAAAAACAGCATCCAGGGCGCTATTTATTTGAACAGCTGAAATACCTATTATTGATAAGAGAATTGGTTTTACAAGTTTCTTTATATCTTTAGTAAATAGCTTAAACTTTATTAGCTCTTTAAGATTTAAATCTTGACGTACAATTCTAAAACTTGAAAAAGCTGTTGTCAGATATTGAAAGAAAAAAGCTACGACTATGAAAAAGGCCAAAATAAAAATAAATTTTTCTGTTTCTACATT
>SDBS01003597.1_pt1 | contig 15222 bp, 13 predicted proteins | sample 2277091 | NCBI WGS metagenome assembly SDBS01 (sample SAMN10404972, study PRJNA504765) | marine sediment metagenome | isolation source: marine sediment core GS10_PC15, 163 cmbsf | place: Arctic Ocean: Southern Knipovich Ridge | collected 2010 | reverse complement strand
TTCGTAATTAACTCTGGCGGTTGATGTTGTATAAATATAAGCAGTGCCAATCGGTGAAATAATCGCATCAATATATAAAATTTTCACAAACCAAAAGAGGCCAAGTCCTGTCATCATTCCTGCAATCGGTCCCGCATCACCCGCAAAATGCATCAACGCCCAACCATGATTTAAGCTTTTTGTGCTAACAGCACCGATGAAAGCCGTTTCAATGCCGACATAAAGTAAAATACAAATGACAATCGCGCTAATAATCGCATAGGGAATTGCACGCTGCGGATTTTTTGCTTCTGCAGCAAGTTGAATTGCCGGACTGTATCCAATAAAAGAAAAGATAACGCCGGCAGCTGGAAGTGCAGTTAAAACCCCTTTTATTCCATAAGGCATAAAACCGCCAATCGCTGTGAAGTTTGATGCATGAAATTTGCTGCCTAATAAGATAAATATCGTGACAAAAGGAATGAGCAATTTCCAAAAGACGATCGTGTTATTTGTTTTGGTGAAAAAACTAATGCCGATAAAATTCAAGCAACACATGAGCAGCATAACGCAAGCGGCAATACCAATGCCAGTGCCCGTTAAAGTTGTAATGCCGCCAGTTGATTGTGCGAGCATAGGAATATAATTTGCGGCATATTGCAGCGCGGCCATCGTTTCAATGGGAGCAACAACAATACAAGCCAGCCAAGAAATCCAAGCCATTGTGAAGCTCACCATCGTACCATGGCTAAATTGTGCAAAACGTACAGGCCCGCCTGCAACAGGAAAAAGTGTCGCAAGTTCAGCAAAAGTGAGCGCAATCACAATCATCAAAGCGCCGCCCACAAACCAAGCGAGAATTGCCGCAGGACCAGCAAACTTAGCGGCGTAAAAAGGCCCGAACAGCCAGCCCGAGCCGACAATTCCGCCAACTGCGGTCATCATCAAGCTTATAAATCCGATGTTTTTTTGAAATTTCATTATGTTTCTCCGGGTGGGGATTCTATAGTAATTCAATGTGAGTCAAAAGGTAATTCCGCTTAATAGCGGAGGAGAGGCTGGCCTAAAAGAGAAATGTTGTTGCTGAGATCATTTATTAGGTCAAATTTAGCACAACCAAGAAGTATGAACAATCATTTTGCGTGTACAGAAGAAAAATCCTCTCTGTGCACGACATTTTTTTAAATATTAACTGATATTTTATATTTAAAAGCGCCGAAGGCGCGACATATGATAGCCCAGGCCGTGAGGCCTGGGAATAATTGATTCCACATAAATTGAGGCCTGAAAGGCTGACATAAAATTAATTATAGCATCATCTTTTATGTCGGTCTTTCAGACCTCCAATCTCTGCTTTTAACAGTTTTCCCAGGCCTTACCGCCTGGGCTCCCTTATTTCGCCCCTTCGGGGCTTATTTTGAAACCTATTTGAGTTGTTTATCAAAAATTGTTATCTACAGAAGAAAAATCCTCATTTTTTTAGGCATTTAAGATTTCCTTAAGGTTTATCACCTAAGATATAAGGACGAGATGCTAAATTAAAGTGAGGCGAGCAAATGTATAATTTAAAAACAAAACCAATATCAACATCTAAAAGAAGAGATGATTTAACATCAGAAAAATGGCTGGCAGAGTGTTTTATTCGACTAAAGTCAGCATTCCCCAGTTTGATTAAAATTTTGAAAAAGAATACTGATCTACTAACACTCAATCAAGATATTTACAGAGGTATTGCGTCCATTATCAGAGGCGCTTTGGGTGATGAATCTGGGTATGATGAAATCAGCGAAACGGAAGTGGCGAAACAATTTTCTGATTTTTTTGGAGGCAATCAGAATTTTACGAGTGGACAATTTCCAGCACATTTTGTCATGCTTTGGGTAAATGAAATGATTGCTAAATTAAAGACAATACCCGCTGGCGATTTTCAAACAAATAGCTCGAATAATAACAATGTTACAATAGAAATGTTTTTTAGTATGGATGATGATTTAGGTCAAGTATTTGTGCCAGAAAGCATATCCAACTGCGGTTTTTAGGTTTAATCATTGCTTGCATATCTTCTGTTGAATGAGTGCTTCTGGATATATTCACTTACAGTCCCGAAAATTTGTGCGATTCTTGGACCACACTCCGAAAAACGGTCCAATTTTCGGAGTGTGGTCCGAGAAAACGATAGTTGTGCTTGTTTTTCATTGATGATTGAGATAAAAAGTACCGACGATATTCAATCGAATATGTTAACTTATTTTAAAAAAATTACACAAGATACAGAAAATATCGAAGCGCTGTGTTTGTCGAATGATCCTTATGCCAAAAAATTCGATCATGTGTTAGCATTGCCATGGCAAGATGGTCTCAAGAAAATTTTCGATTTATAATTTCAATAATTCGATGCTTTGCTAGGCTTTTTCCCGGTGACAATCGCAACACTTGCCGAAGCGCCGATTCGATTGGCGCCGGCTTTAATCATGGCTTGTGCATCTTCTGTCGAACGAATACCGCCAGAAGCTTTCACTTCCATATCTTCGCCAACAATACGACGCATTAATTCAATGTCTTCAATTGTTGCGCCACCGCTTGCAAAGCCCGTTGATGTTTTAACAAATGCGGCACCTGCAGCTTTTGATAATGCACAGGCAATCACTTTTTCATCGTGTTCAAGACTTGACGTTTCTAAAATAACTTTTACTTTATGTGGCTTTGATGCGTCAACAACTTGACGGATATCATTAAGTACTGCGTGATAATCTTTTGATTTTAATTCGCCGATGTTAACAACCATGTCGATTTCTTTAGCGCCTGCGCGAATCGCTTCTTTCGCTTCAAATGCTTTTGATTGTGGTGTTGCAGCACCTAATGGAAAGCCGACAACCGCAATGGGTTTTACGCCACTTCCTTTTAATTGTCTTGCCACGAAAGGAATGTTTGAAGAATTCACACAGACTGTTGCAAAATGATATTCTTTTGCTTCATCGCAGACTTTTAACAATGCTTCTCGTGTTACTTCCGGTTTTAAAATCGTATGGTCAATCATGCGTGCGAGTTTTTCGTCAAATTTTCCTTTAATACCAGGATTAGTGCCGATACGTGTTGCACCAAATTTTAATATATTGTTAACAGTTTGTGGTTTTTTAACGAGACAGTGTCCGCAGTGCGTGCAGTCATCACATGATTTATCACAGCCTGCTGTTTCAAGTGCCATCCCGGGTGTGATGGAAAGTTCGCGTAATTTTTCAGTGACACGCTTTGCAATTTCGCTAACAAGATTGTCTAAATTTTCAGTCACAATTATTTCCTCTCATCAAAATAAACTTTATCAACAATACCTACAATGACGGAATGAAATGGGTCATCTGGTGTTCCCAACAGTTGTCTTGCTGTGTTTCCTTCACGTTCAACAAGCACAACGTCGCCAGGTCCTGAAAGTGCTGTGTCACATGCCAGGAATGAATCGCCTTTATCTTTTCCAGTTTCATCGACAGGCTGTACGATCAATATCTTTTGTCCATTAAAGCAATGATGTTGGGCGCTTGCAACAACGTTTCCTTTGACTCTTGCTAAGATCATTTATTTACATGCCTTCTAATTTTAAAATACTTACCCGATAATTTCAGATCCCAGATAATTTCACTACGTGAAATTTCTGGGACGACGGATTACCGTCGGATCATACAAATATCTCATCTTTATTTTTAATACCAACATCTTCTTGATTCACATCATCAATAATGCCGGTAATTGCTGCATCAACTGGTACAAATGTGACAGGTAAAGTAAGCGTTGCTTCTCGCGCTGAAATCCAGTGCACTAAATCATTGTATCCTGCTTGTGCAGAATCAATCGCTGCAATCGGTTTGCCCGCTGGTTTTAAATCATCAGTCAAAGGTTGGATCATTAAAATCTTTGAGCCTTCAAGACCAGGAGATTTTACTGTCGCAATCACTCTTCCGATTACTTTTGCTAATTGCATGTTTTAACGAACTCCAATAAAAAGGTGTCAGACATTACCTAATCCACTTTTCTTTACAGATCTAAATATTACCAAATAGTGCAGTTGAAAAGAAAAGTAGGTTAGATAATATCAGACACGCTTTTCCTTACTATGTCACTACAATTTTTTATTACCAATAAATGCCCTTTTCTATCAAATCAGCATGTGGGGCTGGGATAATTTCGCATCCCGCTAATAACCCTTCTTTGCTAATATATTCTTTTGCACTTGCAGTCGATGCTTCAATGTCAGAAAGTGTGCCTGTCATTACAAAAAATCCTTTTCCGCCAAGTCCATTGGCTAGCCGCATCTCAATAAGTTTTATCGGTGTTTCTTTAGCTGCTCTATCTGCACCAATAACGCAAGAAGCAACTGAAAATGTTTCAACAATTGCAATTGCGTCGTAATTTTTAATATCAGTTGTGCCGGCAATTGCAGGAATAATGTCGTGATGAATGTTTGGAATAAATAAATCATTAATGACCATATCCGATCCGGCCGCCAAACCCGCTTGTAATGATTCTTCAATATCAGCAACGTCACCTGCAAAAATAACAATATATTTTCCAGGACACACCGGATTTGTTGTTAAGATTTTCACGGGGGCTTTTTTGGCGATTGCATCAGTGGCAAAAACGCCTTTCGCAATCGATTTAAATTCAATCATGCCTAATGCTGGAAGTTGTTTTGTCATATCGTTATTTTCTTGTAAACGTCATTCCGCGGAATGACGGATTGTCTAACCTCTAATTTCAATCCAATTATCTGTAATGTTAGCTACTTTCCCTTCAATCGATGCATGATAAGTTGTCCCTAGCTTATCTGCAGGTGTTTCAGCGATCTTATCACACATTCTAACCTTTTGTCCTACGTTTACGCAGGCAATTGCCGGTGCGCCGGCATGTCGATTAAGCGGAATTCGAACACTTTTTACCGCTTTTTTTCCTTCATATAAAATAGGCAGATTATATTTTGTAAGGCCTATTTTCTTCATAACCATTGGAATGGCTAGCTTTCGGAAATGAAATTCATCTCGGACATCATTAAGTTGTCGATGATGTGGATTTTTGATCCCTTTAGAAATTAATGTTTTTCGATAAGCCGCACAAATTTTTCGTGGTGACAATAACATAAAATCGCAAGCAATTAATTCGCAAACGCCACATTGGCTGCACAAAAAAGCAGAAGTAATTGCATCGGCTGGTTCAGCTTGATTATAGTCTATTGTTCGCATGGTGTTGTGTGGAAATAGATCGTGGCCAATTAAATTTCTGGGACAAAGATCTGAACAGCGAAAACATTGGCAGCAAGCAGATTTAGATAGCTTCATCATTTGTGGTAATGACTTCGTCGCTTGTCGAACGACAAAACTATCTGTTGGGAGCGCCAAAAGTCCACTTGTTTGTTTGCCTATACCAATATTCCAATCACCTACAATTTTCCCCATCATCGGTCCGCCATCAATCAGTGTGATATCATCGCATTTTAAACCGCCAGCCATTTTAATTAAATCATTATAAGTTGTTCCAATAGGAACCGTCACGACTTTTGGTTCATGAAACTCACCGACGAGTGTGACTGCGCGTTCTGTTACCGGTTTGCCATTTATTGCATGCGCAACCTGCATAAACGTAATCACATTGCTCACAACAACGCCAACATTTAATGGAATGCCGCCTTCGGGAATGACTTTTTTCGTGACTTCATAAACGAGAATAAATTCATCACCGGCCGGATAATAATTTTCTAGCAAATGAATTTTGACTGAGCCATTAGATGGTAATACTTTTTTCAGTGCCGAGACAGCATCTTCATAATGTGCTTTAACGCCGATAAAAGCTTCTTTGGCGCCGGTTGCCGCCATCGCAATTTGCAAACCTTCAATTAACAACTCTGGTTTTTCAACCATCATTTTTCGATCACTCGAAAGCAAGGGCTCGCATTCAGAACCATTTGCAATAATTGTATCAACTTTAGCCTGAAGTTTTATATGAGTTGGAAATCCACCACCACCCGCTCCGATGACACCAGCTTGGCGAACTGCACTAACGATTTGTTCTTGTGTTTTTGAAATCATGTGATTTAAATTTCGCTTTTACGTAATTTTAAAATAACCGCTCACAACGCATCGTCGAGAACGTACAAAGTGTCTTGCGGTTGTGACACCCTCGCCTGTTGGTGATGCAATGGTAAATGATGCGGGACCTTCGCCACCTAATCCAAGTCCTGCGAGTGCCGGGCCATTTTTTACAAAAATCGATGTGTTCATTTTGACAGCCATTTTGTGCAATCGTTCAATATTTTTTGAATGAATAGATGCAGTATGGCAGCATCCTCCTTCTAAGCGATAAGCAATTTCAAGTGCTTCATCAAAATCTTTAGCGCGAATAAATGGGATCACAGGTAACAAAAGTTCAATTGTTGCAAATGGATGATCGGGTCCTACTTCAGCAATGGCAATTCGTTTTGATGAGTCAACATCCATGCCTATTTCTTTTAAAATCAGTTGAATATCTTTTCCAACCCATTTTTTATTTGGATGATCGCCATCAACAATTATTTTTTCTAATCGTTTTGCTTGATGCGAAGCGAGTTCAACCGCTCCGTGTTTTACCAGCGCTTTTTTCAAATCATCAGCGGCTTCTTTTGTTGCGATGATGTTTTTTTCAATCAAGCAGATGATGTTGTTATCTGTTCCAGCACTCATCACAATATCACGCGCTGCTTTATCAATGTCGGCAGTTTCGTCAACGACGACGGGCGGATTGCCAGGGCCTGCTCCAATGACTTTTTTCCCTGACTTCATCGCGGCGTCAACAACAGCAGGGCCACCAGTGACAACCAGCAAAGCAATGTCAGGATGCTTCATTAATAATTGAGCTGATTGAATTGTGGGATTTTCAACTGTTGTAATTAAATTTGTCGGACCGCCTGCAGAAATAATTGCTTTGTTTAATAAAGCAATGACAAAAATAGATGTCTTTTTCGCTGAAGGGTGCGGATTAAATGAAACTGCATTGCCACCTGCTATCATGGCGATCGTATTCGAAATAATTGTTTCTGAAGGATTGGTGCAAGGTGTGATGGCTCCAATGACACCATAAGCTGCAAGCTCTACAACGGTTAAACCATGATCGCCTGTCCATGCAATACTTTCTAAATCTTCTATGCCCGGCGTTTTAGTAATGGCGAGTTTGTTTTTAACAAGTTTATCTTCGTATCGACCAAGCCCAGTTTCTTCGAGAGCAATTTTTGCAATAGCTTCTAAATTTTCTAAGCAAATCTCTCGGATCGCAGTAATAATTTTTTTGCGCGTTTCGATTGGCACGGTTTTATAGTCGAGAAATGCTCTTTGCGCAGCAGCAATGGCTGAATCACTATCTGCAAATGAACCAAAAGTCTCGGAAGTGCTGATTTCAATGTTGGGCGAAGTTGATATTTTTTTTTCAGATGGCGATTCTTTTTTTGGCGGTATTGGTGAGGGTGCCCTTTCGGCTAGCTCAGGGCAAGCGAGTTGTTCTACAACGCGATCAACAATTGAATTAAGTTGAAGTTCATTAATGTCAATCATATTCATTTATACTCATCATTGTGAATTTTCGTAGGGACAATTCGCCCGTCTTCGCTGTGGCAAGCTGAGTTATCCGCATGGTGACAAGTTTCGACTTGTCACTACAGTCTTAAATAAATAAACAAATTATTTATCGTAAACAGTTTTTCCGTCGATTTCTAATTCATCAACAATTGCCATGATGACAGTATCAACGGGTTTATCTTTGGTGATATCTGTTTGTCTTGCAGAGCTGCCTGATGCAACAAGTACAATCTCGCCTGTGCCAGCGCCAACGGAATCAACTGCAATGACAAACGAGCCAGTTGGTTTGCCATCGGTATCTATATATCTGACTATATGAAACTTCAAGCCTATGAGCTTTTCATCCTTTTGGGATGCAACAACGGTGCCAACAATTTTTGCAAGTTGCATGGTTTATGATTCCTTATTTCTCTTTCTTGCCTTGATAGCCAAGAGGTAAAACTTTGTCCACATTACCATGAGGTCTTGGGATGACATGGACAGAAATAAGTTCACCGACTTTTTCAGCGGCTCGAGCGCCAGCTTCAACAGCGGCTTTAACAGCAGCAACATCGCCTCTGACGATAGTTGTTGTGTAAGCGCCACCGATTTTTTCGTAGCCAATGAGTTCGACACGTGCAGCTTTCACCATGGCATCAGAAGCCTCGACTAGTGCAACAAAGCCTTTTGTTTCGATCATACCAAGAGCATCACTCATAAATTTTCTCCTCGATTGTGTTGATAATTAATTTCGCCATCATAAACCTTTTGTATGAAAAGTTGAAGTACTAAACCTAGAAACTCAGGGCGATTGCATTAAAATTATTTCAGAGTAAATTTAACGCAAAAACAAGGGTTTGATGATAATTTTGGCGAAAGTAAAGCGCAGGTACGAGCCATTTCGACAAAATTATCATCAAACCCTTGTTTGCGAACTCCAAATTTAGCTCTTTTTTGCTGTTTATAATCCAAAATAGTTTTAATGCAATTGCCCTGAGGCTTGACCCTTTTACCTAAATGTGTAGACTTATCAGATCATTCGATCAAAAAGGAATTATGATGAAAGTAAAGTCTCTCATGCCGCTCATTTTTCTTTTTGTTGTGAACATTTCTTGCGCATCGACACTATATATAGGGAACAAGCCCACGGTTTTTTTGCGATCAAGTCCCTCCGAGAAAAGCAATGTGGTAAAAGAACTTTTACAAAGCACACCTGTTCAATTGCTTAAAACCGATCTTAGAAATGGCTATTCATACATCGAAACGTCGAAAAAAGAATTGGGTTGGGTGAAAACGGCATATTTAGTCGATCATGTAAAACCAAAACGAGAAACGACAAAATATAAGTTTTGGCGCCGTATTGTGTTTTGGGAGAATACACCGACAGCCAAAACCATGCCGCCTGTAATGCAAACCTTGCCGTGGCAGAAAGGAAATAAGCACGCTTCTCTCCAACAAAAGCAAGTGGAAATTCAGGCGCAGCTGAGCCAGGTGCAATCACAAGTTAATACGCTGCAGAGTGCGATAAATTATAGGTGGTTTTTCTTCGGTGCGTGTGTTGCATTTTTATGCTTTATATTGGGTTTGTTAATTGGTGGTGCTCGCAGGCGTCGTGAACCAAAATGGTTTAAATAAATAAGGAAGTATTATGGCAAAATTACATTTTTACTATTCGGCAATGAATGCGGGTAAAACGACAACACTATTACAATCTTCATATAACTATAATGAGCGTGGTATGGATACGCTTTCATTTACGCCAGCCTTTGATGATCGTCACACAGTTGGTACGGTTACTTCTCGAATTGGACTTGAAGCAGCAGCGATCACTTTCGACTCAGAATTTGATTTTTTTGTGTTTGTTGCTACATCAATTGAAGAAAATCCAAATTTGCGATGCATCTTGGTTGATGAAGCGCAATTTTTAACAAAAGAACAAGTGATGCAGTTGGTTAAGGTGACTGTTGAGTTTCATCGCCCAGTGTTGGCTTATGGACTTAGGACTGATTTCCAAGGAGAGCCATTTGAAGGTAGCAAATATTTACTTTCATGGGCAGAAGATATTGTTGAAATTAAAACGATTTGTCATTGTGGTCGAAAAGCTGTGATGAATATGCGAATTGACGAAAAAGGTCGCAAAGTGCTTGAGGGTGAGCAAATCGAAATTGGCGGAAATGATCGATATATTGCTGTTTGCCGCGAACACTTTGAGCTTGGCGAAGGGTCGAATTCATAGAGAAGAGAAGGTATCGAACATGATACCTTTGACATCTTTTATCAGGTAAAAACTTGTCCAATCAATGCATTACAATCAAATAAGCTTATTTTTATCAACATAAGTCACAATTTTTGTGGTAGAATGCAGCCGCATGCACTTCAAAGGGGGAGAGCCCGAACACTAAAAAATTCGCCTAAATACGTAAATTAAGTCGGGTTTTATTAATCTCTTAAGATTTCCTTAAGGTTAGTTTGATATTATAGCGTCAAGTGTTAGAAGAAGTTTTTTCTGTTTGAATAACTTTTCAGAGAGAAAAAATTCTTTTGGCAAAAATGAGAGGTGGGTTGTGGCTGGAAATCCGGTGATAACACGAATCGAAGTTTTAGTAGATGCTTTCGACAAGCTCGGTGATGACTTCATTAAAATCACGCTTGAACAAAAAAACCGTTTTCTCATCGCTTTTTTGCATGACTTCCAACGTCGTGCAAAGCAAAAGTACGAAGCTAAGCAGTTATTGCCACTGCTGAACAAACAAATTACTCAAAGAAAACCCACTCAATTCATACGAGCTGCGGATTTTGATCCTAACGATATAAATAAAATTATTGAAGAGCTCCAAAAAATTGAGCTTGAACTTCAAAAAAGAGAGAACCTCGATTTAAGAGAGCTGCAAGCCTTGGAAAGGAATAGGTTGGCATTAGATATTGATACACTCAATCTAACAATCGAAGAAAAAAAAGCTGAGATTAAGGCAGATCAGCAAAAATTAGATGCAGAGAAGAAAAAACAAAAAAATCTGGATAAATATTTAAACGATAGAAAAATAAGCATTGAAGCAAAAGAAAAAGAGCAAAGCGAAGAACCATTAGCAGCACAAATAATCGGCCCCGAAATTATTAAGCAGCTGAACTACCTTAAAGAAATTGTAAACGGAATTTTAAAGAAAGGTTATAATAAATCGATATCAGAGCAAAAGAAAGGACTTAAGCAGATCAACAACTGCTTTGAAGTTATTGAGAATAATGTTAAAGATAAGATAGATACACTTATTAAGAAAGCTGAGGCTGCAGAAACAAAATTACCAATAAATATTTCGCTTGAGCAAAGCGCAGAAGATATTCAGAAAGGGGTTGAACAGCGAGATCAAGCGCTTGAAGAATTAAAACAAACGAAAAAAGAGATAGACCAATATTTTGAAATAATTGGTATTACCGGGGAATTACCTAGCTTACTTTCCGAGGATTTAGTTGCACCATTGCGCTTGAAAATGCTAAGTATTGCTGGATATTATAATACTGCAAAAGTTGCAATTAGTGCTGCAATTCCAAAAAAGCAACCGACCAAGTTAAATTCTTCCACGTTTCAGACTTTTTATGGAATAGAGGAGTTTAAAAAAACATTAAAAGCAGAAAGTTCCAAAATTAATGAGATCCAGAAAGTTAAAGAAGAAGAAGCGCTGAAAGAAAAATATAAACAGATTTTGGGGTTAATTGACGAGCTTAAAGTCGTCAAAGAAATTGGCTCTAAAGAATTTGATGATTCTCTTAAAAAACTTGAAAACGCTGGCAAAAACTTGGATATAACTATTGACTCAGATAAAAAGGTGAAAGTTGTTGTTGGAAAACTTGTCAAAACAATAAAAGAAGAAAAAATATTCGAATTTATACCTCATGTTTACAGGCAGGTTGAAAAGTATAAACGTAATTTTGCTTCGCGTTTGGGCGTTTCGATTGACAATGAAGTTGAGCCTTTAGGGAATTTAATAAATCCCAGTATTCAAATGCAGATACGAGATTTGAGAAAAGTTCATGACACTTTAACAAAAAAAGAAGAACTTATTGTGGAAAGAGATGAAATACTGACTAGCTTAAGTGATTTTTCTTCCAATAGTGATTGGCATCAGGCGAGTTTTCAATTGGAGATTGTCGAAAAAAAGAAAGTACTTGATGGGCTGACTGCAAGACGAGATGAAATTTCGGAAAAGGCTGATTCCACTGCGCAGTTAGCAAGCGCATTGCTTCAACCAAATCAGCAGTTCCAACCAGATGTTTTAAAATTAACGGGCCTTAAACGCGAGCCGGGTATCATTTCAGTTTTTTATCAGTCGCAAGATCAAGATAAAAAGGAAGAACTAAATGTTTTAGGTGGTGAGATTGAAAATTTTCAGCATTTTGCTCGCAACTTTTTTTCGGTATTGAACCGCACAAATCAGGGTAAGCTAAGTCAACAATATATTCCCGGTGTTGCGCCGAGCATTTCATGTGCGATTGGTATCGAACCGATAATATATCGGTCAGCGGAGAAGAAGCTTGATTCTGTGGATAGTATTTGTGAATATTTAGCAGCGAAAGGTTTTGCCGGCAAAGCAGATGATGGAACTTATACGAAACTGACTTCAGGTACGGGTAAGTGGAATCGTGGCAAAAAATCAGCGTTTGAGCTAATCGAAAAATTACAAAATTTAGATCCAATGCCAGATCAGCCTTCAACTGCTGATTACGCAAATCGTTTGTTGAACAGTCTAGCCGAGTTGACAAAAACGATTAACAAAACGCACCAAGGTCAATTTCGAGATCGTCGATTTGGAAGCTTAGGTCGTGATCTGGAAAATATAAGAAAGCATTTAATCGCAAATAGTGGTGATGCAGATTCACTTCAGCTTCATTGCGATATTTTGGATTTTGAACAATCATTTAAACAATATCCTACATTTGTGCAAAAAGGCCAAAAAGATAAATCGATAAGAGTTATTAACGAAGAAGTTATTGAGGGTAGCACACATCAATATGAACTTATGCGTGCTTTATCTCAACGCATCCAATTTATTAAGGCAGGCAACCATAAACAAAAAAAAGATATTGTTTTAAGTGCAACTTGTCAGCATCGTTTAGATGCTTTGCAAACCCAGTATCAAAAAGCTTTGACAGAGGGGCTTACAGCCGAAGATCCAGCATTGTTTTTGAAAGCAATTACTTCATTGCCAGCAAATGGCGTTGATTTGGATATATTGTTTGGGGATGTTACTCTGCAAGTAGTTATTAATTGTGTTAAATCTAAGCTAGAACAAGTAAATCTTGGTGATTCAAGAATTCCTGTTTATGTTCAAGCGCTCGCGCATCTTTTTAAAAGAACCCCCCTTTCTTCTGAGACTTGTTCTATTCATTGGTGTTTAATTCCGCTCAGGCAATTTCCAGAAATTCACGAAGCGCTTGAGCATAATAAATTTGAAGAGATTGTAAAAATACTGACAAATTTGGCTGGTTCTGCAAAAAAGATAGAAATTGACTTAAGCGATGCTGATAAAACTTATCCATTCGACAAGGTTGCTGAGTCATTAATTAAGTTCACTGCCGCGCTTGATTTTAAAAAACCGAGTGATCGTCAACGTTTTGAAAAACTGTTGAGTAGCAACTTATTACCAACTATTTTTGAGCATGCTTCGGCAAATTCCAGCACTAACTTGAAAAGAAGTATTTTAGATGCTAGCGATAAATTTAAGAATGAAATGCCAGAAGACGAGTTTATTCAACAAGGTAATTTTATTTTCAATACGGCCGGATTTAAATCGCTCGACCCTGATCCTGATGCCGCTAGCACATTATGCGCGGATTTCGTTGAAACTAGATTTAAAAAAGGAGTGACTGATAATTTTGTTTCATTGATGAATATTAGCTGGTTAAAAGGAGTTTCTAGTAGTTTGCAGGAAGCGAGAAAGGTATTTCTTGCTCAATGTATTACGGAAACAGTTCAAAACTATTTGGAAGGCTTAAATCGTAAAGAATTCAATACTCAGGCTGATTTGTTACTTGTGAGCACAGTTTTTGATAAGGTGTTAACTACAGAAGAAAAAGTAGTTATAAAAGATTTTGCGATAGATTATATTCTCAAAAAAATGGCAGAGGGAGCTCAAGCTGAAAAGAGAGAGTGGGCTAACGTGCTTGTAGCTTTCATTGGTAACCTTAAAATTCGTGGAATGGTAGACGATAGTCCTTCTCTCGAAAGAAAAACAGCACAAGCGTTTGTAAAATATTTGGAAGGGATTCTCGATGAAAGCCAGCCTGAGCAAGTCACAGAGTTATTCAATTTTCTCGTAAGTCCTAATTCACGGTCTAACAGCCAACTTGAAGAGATTCGTAAAATTTTTGATATTGAGGTTGATGTTACTGTAAATAAGCGTTTTCAAAAGCTTGCACAAAAAGCAATGATAAGAATGATTGATAGTAAAATTGCTGTTAATAAAATTAAGGTTCAAACAGATCTTGCTGGCTTTGTTGAATTTATTTCTGATGAGAAAGTTAGCGGGCTTTTCAAAGGGAATAAGCGTGCTCAAACATTCGAAGATAAAAAAGAAGAGCTGATTAACATTCATATTAAAGCTTTACTTGATGCGCGTGAGTTGGATAAGATTGTTGAAAAGCATGGGCAGTCTCTTTTTGCTGCTGGACAGTTAAAGAATTATTTTAACAAGCTTCAACTAAAGGAACGAGATCTATTCATTGAGCGTGATGCTGAAAGCAGATTAAGCATTAAAACAGATGAGCTTAATTGGCTTAAAGGATTTTATGAACATGGAAATATGCCGGATGATGTCAAACCAGCCATTCTCGAAAAAATTAATTCATTCTGGGATATTTTCAAAAGAGAAGTGTGGGCTATTGCAGTTGCAAATGAGCTTGAAGGTAGTGCTGCTAAAGTATATTTACAGAGTTTGAGCGCATTTCCTGAAAATTGTGAAGGATTTGGCGCAGTTAAGAATTTACTGGAATGTAACGAGGAAAGCCAAGAGAAACAATTAATGAATCAATTTGTTTCGATCAGAAAAGAGCTAAGTGCATCGCTTAAATCGGAACAAGAATCTCGCTTTAAAGATTACATTAAAAACGAACATCAAACTCTTTTTAGCGAAAGTGCGGTTGAGATTTTCAAACAAATTTCGGCGAATCCAGAAGATATTCCAAACAAAGTGCCAATAGATGCCGTTTTGTTAAAAGAATTGCTTGATAATTTAAGTGATCGAATAAAAGATGCCAATGTGGTAACAAAAACAGAGAATATCATCGATAAATTTATACAAAATCCGAAGGTTTCATTGACGTCAGACGATATAAGAGCATTATTTATTTCTGGAACAGAAACGCAGAAAACTGACGCCCTTCAAGTTTGGGCGAAGAAGATTATGAACAATAGATCTGCATTTGCAGAGAATAGAAATAAACCATGGCTTTATATTTTTAATGATTTGTATGAAGACGAAACTTTTTCAAAACTGGCTAGTAAAGTGAAGCTAAAAATTAGAGATGAGTGTAGGTCTTTATCTAATATGCTTATTGTCGAAAATACTGAACATGCTGTTATAGCGTTCTACGTGATGATATAATTTACTGCGTTGAAGAAGTACGAAACGGAAGATAGTTATGACGGAATTACTCTTTATCTTAGGACCCAAGGAAGTCATGT
>SDBS01003596.1_pt1 | contig 15224 bp, 19 predicted proteins | sample 2277091 | NCBI WGS metagenome assembly SDBS01 (sample SAMN10404972, study PRJNA504765) | marine sediment metagenome | isolation source: marine sediment core GS10_PC15, 163 cmbsf | place: Arctic Ocean: Southern Knipovich Ridge | collected 2010 | reverse complement strand
ATCTACAAGCGGATCAGGATCTACAATCGGATCAGGATCGGGAGCGGCGGCGATGCTGTACCCACGGCGCTGCAATGCGGCTGCCACATCGTATATAGTGACATTTCCAGCCATAACGCACACCTCGCCGTGTTATTTTTTGAGTACCATGAGGGCAACCAGGACGCCTCCGCCGATCAAAAGCGGCAGCATCCATGACGGCATAGCCGCCGCGCTGGCCCCAGCCGCCACGGTTCCGGTCTTTCCTTGAGGAATAAAGTCGCCAGCCTGCAACGCCTGAACTAAAGCCAGGGCGTCGGCTTTGGTCAACTGCTGATCCGTATTGGCTTTGATGGCGTCGGTTACGTTTTTAGTGTTTAGAAATTCTCCATAACTTTGGATGCTGGCCCCGACACTCGAGACAAACCACGGATTCGCTTGAAGCCAGTCGCCAAAGCCGGAGAGACCGGCGCCGCTTAAGCCGCGCACTCTGGTATACTGCGTCCTGTCGGCGCTGTCGCCGGTGGACAGCATCGTTTGCGCCCAGGCTGGCAGCCCGTACGCCTTGGCAAGATACCCGTTCGCCGTGCCAACGCACCACACAACCATGGCAGTCCAGGTCGCCTGCGGAATAGCGCAGGGCGTCGTCATCGTCCCCACGGTCCCGGATGGGCATTGATAAAAGTGCTTGTCTGTGCGAGGAATTGCAAGTTTTACCAACGCCTCGTCGATGGCTACGCTGATGGCCATAGATTTAGTCAGTGTGGGCGCCACAACGTCTGTCACAGGCGCCCCTACCTGGACCGTGTACCCTCGATGCTGCAATTCATTCACTACGTCTTGCTGAGTCACGTCCGCCGCCGTATGCGTCGTTGCGGTTGCGGCGGGGGTATACTCAGAATACGGCGACGGTTGACCGAAACCGCCCTTGTGGACAGAAAATGCGCCTGATGTTCGCATAATAAGACCTCCAAATGTTATGCCTCTGGATCGAAGTCGCCAACGTCAAAATCTTTGAGCAAACCCCGCTCCGTTTCTGGTAATTCCCAACCCGCCTTTTCAGGCCGGGACGCGTCCAGCGGGAGCCACTTTGTCGGATCTTCTGGCGGAAGCCCCGCTAATACATAAATATGCTGGAACTGCTTGGACCCTTTCAAGCTGATAACCCGTAATCTGACCGGAATTCCAACTGATGTTAAGAGAGCGCTCAACATGATCGCCTGATCGTCGCAGTCTCCGATCCCCAATTCCGCAGATCGCTCCGTTGACTGGAACAGTTCCACGTTGTGAGGATCAAGCGTGTATCTCACGTTAGTCCTGGTCCACTCAAACAACGCTTTTGCCGATTTATCCCACTGTCTGGGCGGGACGGAGCGCAAGACTCCCGCCGCTATTTGGCGGATCTGCGGCGACCGTTTCCCTACATTGATTTCGTATTCTATCCAGGAGATCCTATCGTCCAGGCTGTTCGACTTGAACGTCATCCGCTCATAGGGTTTTTTAGGCGGTTTTGCGAATTTCTGGGCTATCTCCAGGACCCGCGACGCCCCCAGGTTGTCCCTCTGAGATTCGGTCGGCGTTTGGCTCTCCGGAAACCCCGGCAGTTCCAGGTACATGTCCATCTATATCCTCCGCGGCGGCTGTCTTCTCCGCCTCCGTGTCAAAATCAAAAACTGGCCCCTCGGTGGGCGGCTGTTCGCGCGCTGGCTCTGGCTCTGGCTCTTCGGCGCCCTTAAATTCCTCTTCCGCCTCCGCCATTATTTCCAAAATGGCGCCGCCTAAGCGCTGTACGCGCTCGTCGTTCCCCTGTAATTCCGGGATCTGGTTGCATAGCTTCGCAAATTCCTCGTTTCCCGTTTCATCCGTGGCGTTTATCATCCCCGCCAGGAGCGGATGCTGCGTTTCTCCGGCGAAGCCCCGCGCATACGTTACCATGCTGATAACTTTTTCCGCAACCTGCTTGTCAGGGGCATTGGCGGCCAGGTCGCCCCTGATGCTGTCAATCATAGTGTCGATGGCTCCGATATATGCCGACGGCGCCGCGGGACCCGCTGGTCGTCCCGCGGCGGTTTGTGACGGCTGCGCTGACAATGGTTGTTCGGGAACCTGGCTCCCTGGGCGAGGTAGCACAGCCGAGCCTGGGGCCGCTGGCGCGGCTGATTGCTGGCGAAGCTGCATAATCGCCGCCTGCTCGTCTGGCGGCCTCGAGGCTATTTGTTCAGGCGGCATTGACAGAACGGCGTTTTTCAGAGCGATTATGTCCAGTCCGCCATTCCCCGCGAGAGCCGCTGGAAGCGCTGATACAGCTTGCGGCGCCATAGCCGCCGCTGGATTGCCCTTCATCACACCTAAAAGCATCGGCAACGCTTGAATAATGCTTGACATATCGCTGTCCGCCGCGACTTTTGGCTGTAACATCTGGGCCATTTCGATGATGGTTTTCGCGTCGTTGATCCGGTTTTCGCTATTGGTGACGTTATTATCAAAACTGTTGGCGACGATCTTCTCCGCTATGCTTTCCAGCGGCGACGGTCCGCCGCTCAAGGTGCTCATCAGCGTGGCGATCCCGGTCATCATGTCCATGGGATTTTGCGTAAGCTGCTTTTCCATTACCCGCGCCATCATTTCCTCATTAACCGATGGCCTTCCCCGGCGTCTGTATTGCGTTTCGGCGTCCGGATCTTCTGGATCGAATTTGTGCCCGGACTTGATATTAAAGATCGCTCCGCCCACGGAGCGGCGATAGGTGGCTTTCGTTCGCTGGTTGCCGTCCAGAATCAGAATGTCCCAATGACCGCCGCCCCACTTAGATCCGATAAATGCCTCCAGCTTATCGGCTACCTCAAGGGTGTCGGCCATGGGTATGGTTTCCACATGGATGGCAAGATCGCCGGCAGACTTTTTGTGTTTATACATAACGGTAAAGTCTGCGCGGTCTTTCCATCTTTCTATCGCTAGAAAAAAATTCTCAGGCTGTCCCACGGTCGCCGTCATTGGCTTTTTCGGTTTTCGCCAGCTTTCAGGTATTATTCTCATTGTTCATTTCCCCCATTCTTTTTTGCTTCTCGCTCTAAGCGGCGGGCCTTTTTCGCGTCTCTCCGCCGCCGATGTTCGTCCCGTAGTCGCCAGATGAAATTATGGCAAACGACCGCCAGCGCGGCGGGATCGTCGGCTATCCCTGGGTACATGGCGGCAACCAGCGACTCAAGATTGATCCGTAGGCCGTGAGAGGTCTCCCAATGGATCACATGATCCTGGTAAACGCGCCGCCAGAGCGCTATCCACTTTGGGAGGCTTATGCTCAAAAAAAAGCGAGCGTCGTTAAACGTGATATTGGGCAAATCTTCCAGTTCTATAGCGTCTACCTTTTCCAAAACAAGATCTCCGTTTTCCAGCGAGTGTCCAGCGAGTGTCCAGCAAAGGATGCTCTCTCAGAGCCTACCCCGTAAAAGTGCGCTTTTGGCGTTATACAATGAATATACCACGCTACCGCCCTATTGTCAACAAAAAATGTTGCCGTTTCGATACATTGTGTTGCATTGCCGCCTGGTTTCATGCAATATGTTGCGCCGCTGACACAAAACGTTGTTGTTTCACGTTGCATTTTTGAAGCGTTCGTGGTATAGTGTCAAGGAAAACGACTATAATTTGACAAGGTTCCCACGTTCACCGAGGAGGCTAAAATGGTAGTGGCGAGGATGTTAGGATTCGGGCAGGTCTATGAGAACGGAGCCAGCCTCCAGGATAGCATAACGCACGTCCTGCGCGCGGCGCGTATTGAGCCGTTCCCGGCAGGCACGTGGACGGTCAACCAGGTGTCATTCGACTCCCTGGTGGATCGCATTGTTCAGACGTATAATACGCAGCTGCCTCCGGGCGCGGCAAAAGTTGCCGCGATGGACGCGGCGCAAGCGCTCATAGGGCGCGGATACAAATCAGGAACGCTTCCAGTCGCGCGACACGCGGCGAATATCACCATGGAGCCAGAGGCGACCGAACCGCCGCGGCCCCCCGTGCCTACTACATATCGCGACGCCGCGGCAATAATTGCCGCGCAGTTGCCGACTGAAACATTTGAGGCAAAACTGAATGTCCCATTTACCCCGCCCAGGGAGAAGCTGGCGCCTGATACCCTCACGCTGCCTGCCCTAATCCCGCCCTCCCCGAAATTCACGGAACTGCCTACCCTCCCCATGGCGCAGAAATCCAACAAAATATTTTACTGGATAGCCGGAGCGCTTGCCCTATACGTCCTGGGCAAAGCCGAGAGTACCCCCATTCGCTCGTCCGCCCGTAAGAGTCGTAAACGGCCTGCGCCCGGCTTATCCAGTCTCGGAGGTCTTAGCGGAAAAACGGCGAACTGCGTAAGCTGGCAGGAAGTCGAGAGCAAAAAGACCGGCGGTCTACTCTGGCGCTGTTTGCTTCAGGCGCCAGCCTGCAACGGGAAGGACTGCAAATCCTCCCCCGCAAAAGGAAGCGGCGGCAAGCTGCGAACGTGCGCGAAGACAAAGAAAGTCCCGACAAGCGACCCAAGAGTCAAGAAGAAAACAGTCACACGCTGCGCCCGATATGTGAGCGCCTGCCTGACTGGTTCATGCGTTCCCGAACCGTTCGAGAAACCGGCTCCCTCGCCAGGCCACCAGGTCAACGTCAAACGCATGACCGCCGACCTGGCGCGCCAGATGGCGGAAGACAGGAACATCGACGAAGAAACCGGAGGCAAGGCGTTCGGACGTGAGATTATGGAAAGGGGCGGAATCCGGGCGTATAAAGGCAGAAGTCGGAGCGGAAAGCGCGTGAAAGGCGGAGAGGAATTCGCCGCCGTTCCGATTTTCATGCGGAAAAAGAACGGCCTGCCCCTGGATGAAATGGCATCTGAAATGGGATTCGACGGCGACACGGAGCTCTTGGAAGCTATCAAGAAGGAATACCCCGCAGGCAGAACGAAAAAACGCGTATGGACTGCCGCCGATTTTAGAGTACAGGCGGAGGCGGAGGTCTGGAACGCCATTGAGGCTGGCATGGTCGGCGGACTGGGAGCGGACCTGTTCGCTCCGAAGGAAAAGGAATTGTTTCCGGGTCTTACGCGGGAATTAGTTTTAGAGCAAACCGACATAGCCACGTCTGACGACCAGCTAGAAATCTTTATGCAGCGCAAGGGATGGGATATAAACCGCGTGAGAGCATTGCAGGATAGCATCGCAGAGAAGTTGACGCCGGATATGTTCACGGGAAAGACAAAAGCCCTATCCGCTGGCGAGATCGAACTACAGAGAGACGTGCAGGAATTCCTGGACGCTGCGAGCAAGAAAAAGCCGGCGAAAAAAAGCAAAAAAGCCGCGAAGCCAAAGCGCGATCCGTTCTGGATAGACCAGCCGTCACAGCCGGCTTTATTCGGTCTGGGAAGTATGCCCACGGGGGGAATAGCGGAGGGAGTGAGAAGAAGCGTATTAGGGGATACTTTGGGCAACAACGGCTGTAGGGACAAAGACGGGAAGTTTATTGCCGTCCCCCAGTGTACCGGGAGGCAGAGCCCAAAGAAGGAGGCGAAAGAGAAAGCGCCGGAGGATATGTCTGCCAAAGAAGCGGAGGCGGAAAGGTCAATCCTGAACAAAAAGGCAATCCAGAATCTAAAAGATCAAGAAGCTATCAACCCTGGTTTGTACGCGCAATATATACCTAAACCAGGTCGGACACTTTCCCATGATATTGCAACGCATTATTTGACCAGGGATGAAATGATGCGATATAAGCTGTTGACGCGCGTCATCGCGATCACATACATGGACCCCGAAAAACTAAAGAGACTATCTACCACATAGTTACGAGATGAGAAAGGAACCCGGCTATGGCAAAGAAAAAGATCACCATAGCAAGAAAAACGCCGCCTGAAATCCAGGCGGCGCTTGAAGCTGCTCTGTCTGATGTTCTATTTTACTGCGGCCCTGAGAGCGCCTGCGATTTTCTCTATCTCGCTTGCCGATATTTCATTCTGAGTTCCTTTTTCTTCCAGGAACTCAGCAAGGCTTTGCAGGAAATCGGGCAAATTGGCGGCGATTTTAGCGATTTCCGATCTCGTAGCTGTGTCAATCCACACGTGGAAGTCGTTGTGAAGATAGAAGCCGGAGCCGGCTTCCGTCCAGCTTGCCGGAAGAGGCTTATATCTGTCTTGTTGACGCGATTCGACGAAACACAGAGCCGATCCGTAGACTCCAATGTTGCTGGTGGCAAGGTTGCCGAGGTAAGCGACGGATTTAGTGGATATGAAGCGGAACTGGGAATAGTCGCCAAGCAAATTTTCAAGAATGTGTTCAACTTGACGAAGCGCTTTGAGTAGATGATTTCCGCCGCGCTTGTAATTGGCGGCTTTTTCCGCGAGGTTCAACAGTTGATCTTTCATTTTTTCTCCTTGTTGGGCATCCCGCCCGTTTCGTTTGAAGCAGCCTCGGTTATAATAGACACGCATATAGTCGTAGAAGTTTACAAAAATCGGTCGAAAAAAAGGGGCTTTCTAAAAAATGGGACGAAACACACTAAAAAAAATAAGACTTGACGGCTCCCTGTTGACCTGCCAGAAGAAAAACAAGGCGGGGCGCTGTGTGAAATACGTCCAGACGTGCGACTCTGACGACTGCATTACAGAATCGCCAAAGCATCCAGCCACTAAGCGAAAAAAGAAAAAGAAAAAGAAGACCACAAAGCCGCGACCGAAGTCGAAGATCGTGAAGTCGCCAGTGAGCGCTTCATCACGAGCAACGGAAATATGGAACAGGAATCTATCAAGCGAAGAGCTCTCGAAGCTGCTACAGATCGACATGGTTTATGACACTGATCTTGAGAGTTCAATCAAGCGAATTCTGGCGATGGAAAACATGCCGAGCGATACAAAGTATTATCTCCGCATGAAATCGGCAAAGCGTACATACGTTGACTCGAAGACGCCGACGCGCGGATCGCCCTACGTCAGAATAGACCGGGGCGGCAGAGTAACCAGGATAGACGCCGCCGGCAAGACAATTTCCAGCGGGTACGAAGCCGACGAGGGAGCGCAAAAACCCACAGGGACAACGCCGCCAAACGCTGAACGATGGGAAATAGACCTGCCGCCGATCTACTTGCCGCGCAAAAAGGGCGCGAAGGAACCAGGGGCGGGAGAGTACCTCTACCCTATTTCATACAACATAAAGGACCGACGAGGCGGCGGCGGGAATGATTACCTACCAGTTGTGGGGTATCCTGTCAAGGCTGAGAAACTGGATTTTATGCAGCTATTTGTGCATAAAGATCCACAACTGCCTAAACTCTGGGTAATCTCAGACGGTCTCACCGGGCGGTCGCTGGTTTCAGGCGAAACAAAGAAGCAGCTTTTTAGTCGGCTGAAGATTGTTGAGAAACAAATATCGGACCATCCGACCGACTTCATGCCGAAATGGAACGCGACGCGAAAGATCCGGGACTATCCCCACTTGAGGGAACAATTCGACGCGGCGCAGAAGAAATTGCCAGAGGGAGCGGCGGCGCCGCTGTCTGGCGTACTGTTGACCTGCGACAGATGGATCGTAGTGGGAAAAGGCGAAAATGAGATGATCCGATGTGGCGCCTACAAACGAACCTGTCCACCAGGCGACAAGGATTGTATCGACGCGGCGGAGCCAAAGAAGGCGAAGCCTAAGAAGAAAATCAAGACGCCAGCGGAGCGGTCCGAGTTCACGCCGGCGGATATCGCGGCAACCGAGGAGCCTGTGCTGCACAACATAGCGAAGTATTCCAGATCCGTGGACGTAATAGCCTCCAGTCTTTTCCTCGCCCCGCCCTTTGTCGCGGCGGTAGTGAAAGCGCTTGAGGCGAAAAACCTGCTTATGATGAATACGATCAAGGGAGAGAAAGTCGCCGTTATCACGCCGGCGGGAAAATACGCTATTGGCATAGAGAAGGAGCCCACGCCAGATGAAGGAATGGCCGCCTGGCTGCAAAAGGAGCCTTTCTCGAATGAAGAGGTAGACCGGTATAAAAAGCATATCAAAAACTATCGTTTCAACATAAACGCGGAATTCAGGAAATCCGTCAGAGATAAGGAAATCGACATAGAGGATCGGATGAAGTCGCAAGGGATTGAGAAAATGCCCTCAACTGCGTCTGGCGCGCTGGCGGAGTATAGGCGCTGGCTATATTTTGTATACGCTTTGCGGAACATCACGCCAGAGGCGGAAGACGAGATCTATCAAGAATGGCAAGCGGCCCACAATAAGCTACGCTCCGCCATAGAAAGCATGAAGCCAAAGGAACCCGTCCAGGAGCCTGTGAAGGAGCCGAAACCAGAGAGCGCCTGGATGGCGGAAAAGCCGTTCACGGAAGAGGATACCCACGACTTTAATCGTTACACGTTCTACCCCATCAAAGACCTGAACGCCGAATTTGAGGGAATGATAAAGCCGAAGTTGGAGGAAGTTGACCGCCAGATGAAAAAGTATGCAGCAAAAGAAATCCCGGCGGAAGTCCAGACGGCTTTGATCTGGTATCGCCGGCGATCTTACGAGTACCTCAAGCGGAAGATTTTTTCCAGGAACAACGCGCCAGGGGCGGCCATTGTCGGACCCAGCAAGTACAACCAGACGAAACACAACAAAGTGATAGCGGCAGACCAGAAATACTATGAGAATCTGCAAACGTCAGGGAAGAAGCTGGACGCCGCTATAAGGAAGCATATCGCCGTGAAGCCTTCAGGGAAGAAAGCCGTATCGAAAGGCGACCTTGAGCGATGGGAAGCCGTAGCGATCAAGACGAAGCGCACAGCGTTCGGCAAGTTGGGCCTCGAGCATTACCTTGAGACCGTCAGGAAGATCCCCGAGTCGGAGCGAAACAGAGATCAGAAATCTATCCTGGACGAAAAAAGCACCTTCAGGCCAAAAGTCCGAGCGATAGCGCGGAATCTTCACGCCAGAATTATAGAGGACGCCTTCGAGCGGGGCGTAACAATAGATGCTGACGTTCTGGCGGAATACCCGGATCTGGCGCGGCCAAAAATCGACGTTGTGAAAGCCGACCGGTCGCCCTCGTCTCACAGCAACTGGCTCAAGTGGGAGAAAGATAAGCCGCCGATACTGCTTAATCCAGATCACAAAATACCGGCGGCCCAGGCTTACCTCGTCCAGGACAGAAGCCAGCGGAAGTCAAAAGAAAGGGGATGGGATTATAGCGTGGTAGACGCGCTCCCTATAAAGTTTAGCCAGGCGGAAGACGTGCCTCTCATAGTCCATAAAAGCGTCAAGACTCCCGGCACGTTTGACGTGACCCATGTAGAGAGCGGCGCGGTCATGGCGTCGGGATCTAATCCGCTGGACTCCAAAACAAAAGCCATCGAGCAGGTAAAGGACTGGATCGCCCGCGACATGCCCGGCTTCAGGCAAAGCGCCGAAAAAGCCAGCTACAGGAGAGACACGGCAGATTATCCACATTTCCACAAAGTTTTCCACAGTCTTAAAGACGCGAAACAAGGCACGCGGCGACATATCTTTGCAGACTACACGAAACCGGACGACTTGACCGACCTATCAGGGATAGGAAACATCCTACAGGCTCTCAACGCCCTCGCTGCATTGGCGGCGGCGTTATAAACAAACAAGAGAGGACACGACGATGAAACAGAAGAAATGCGGAAATATGTATATCAGCGCAAAGGCCGCAGCAACGGCGCACTCTAAAGGCTTCTATTATATGGGTAAGCTAAAAGATTACATCAGGCCGACTGGGCAATTCAGTTCGACCTTTGTCAAGGAGATGCGTTGCCGCGGCTTGAAAAAAGAGATAGTTATGAGTGGCCCAGGAATGGGATCTTTTCCTCACCTCTACATAGTGCCGATCAAGCGCAAACGTTAAAATGGACTGTCTGGAATCCGCTATCCGCTGAGAAAACAGGAGGAAACTAATGCTAAGAACAAGAACCGTCCCGCGAGAAACGCCTCAGTCGAACGACCCTGCGCTGGTGGAACTGCAAACGTCGCCATTCGCAAATCAATTTGCGGCGCTGGTTAAATCGTTTTACCTGGGAGTCTACGCGCCGGGCAGAACTCAGGCGATCTTGATGGCACTTGCACAATACCCAAACGCTCAAAGGCTCTACATGATAGAGACCCAAATGATCGCCCAGATCCTCGGAGCCATACCTGGCGAAACCGCCCAAAATTGGTCGGATATAATGATGATGTCTATCTCCGGGCTAATCGTTCCGCTTCCAGTCTGCTATGGAGGTAAAGTGGTCGATCCTATATCGCGAAAATGCGTGGCTCCGCAGCCGGACGTGACCCCGCCGCCAACGCTTCCGCTAGAGCCAACGCCACATCTACCCGCCCCTACAGCCAGCGGCCTGATGGACAATAAATTGTTTCTGTTCCTCGCCGCGGGGGCTGTCGTCTTCCTGCTTTTAGGCAAGCGGCGGTAAAGCCATAGGAGGCAACTTATGAGAGACTTACCCACAAGAGACGTTGATCTAGCAGCGCGGCAAAGATTCGAGCAGTACGGGGCGGATATGCAGAGCGCGAAAATCAACACGGGGATCAGCGCCGTGTCGGGCGGAGTGTCCGGTTTTATGGCCGCGGGGCCGCCTGGCCTGGTGATCGGCGCCGCCCTGGGGGCGTTGACAGGATATTGGAAGAGCAAAGCGTATCGCAAGAAGGTCTACGCGCAGCTTGACGCCCTGGGGCTATTAAGCCGCCCTACGGTCCGGTATCGATCCGTGGCGACGCTGTACGGTAGAGAGTTTACGTTCCTGCGGTATCCGTATGGAGAGCAGACGGCGCGGATCATCGTCCCTGTATTGAAAAATCATTATCCAGACATGACCACCATGGAATTGACGCAGATCGGAACGGCCGCCCAGAAAACTATGCAGCAGTACAGACGCGCACATCCAGATTTGCCCATATCGCTGGCGGCGGAGACGATCCTCGCTTATTTTGGCGTGGTTAGAAAAGATGGCGGAGAGTATGACCTATTCCAGCCTCCGACGAATGGACAGCCTTATCAGCCGCCGCCGAAGCGTATCCCAGTGATTGACCAGCCAGACCCGAACGCGCCGCCGCCGTCGGCGGCGGAGGCTGGCGTCTCATACCTGTGGATCGGGGCGGGAATTCTTGCCGCGTTGCTGCTTTACAGGCAAATCACATAACTGACAAGCGCTGACGGAAAATTGTTGACATGACCTCGCTGGTGTGGTATAATCCGAGCAATGGTTGTTATTCCTTGTAATCCGCACCACACGGCGAGGTATTATCATGGCATCCCACAAAAACGAAGAATTTCTGACGACAACAGAAGCGGCTGAGTACACAAAGCGGCATATCAACACGATCCGAAACTGGATTCATGGCGGTTTATTACCGGCAACACAGATCAAAAAACGCGCCAGGTTTAGCGTGAAAAAATCGGATCTGGATGAAGCGCTAAAAATGAAACCAACGTCAGTACAAACAGAGAACAGTTAGCGCACGGACGCCAGAAAGCGGCGTCTTTTTTTATGCCCTCCTATAACAGCGGATCTGCCCGTATCCGCCGAGGTTGAACGCATGGCAAGAGCGAAAATGGCAGGGCCATTCGTACCTGTCCCGCTTGAGGTAATCAGGACTTTAGCGAAGGAAAGCAGAGGACACCTCTCGTATTACGTTGTGATGCTGGCGGAGTGTTTTTTGGAAACGGACGAGGACAATGGGACAGAATGGTGCGGCGCCTACGTTCATGACAGCGTTCGCGCGATAATAGGGAAGTTGGGCGGCAGCGGAAACCTCCGCAGTCGAATTTTCCCCAGATGGAAAGAGTTAGAACTTGTGGAGATCAGGCGCGGCAGCTTTTACATACTGAAATACTACAAGAAGGGAGACGCATACATCCAGCCGCTCAGAATGAATCAGGAGATCGGAAAACTAAAGACGGCGCAAGGGGAAACGGCGCTGAAACAGAAAGAACTGGAAGGGACACAGAAGGAAATGGAAGGGACGATCCAGAATTTATTGGCGCTTTTGTCGGAAAAGGGCGCCAACAGCGCCTCTACGAGGCGCGAAGTGTGCCTCGTAGAGGCGCGAAGTGTGCCTCTACGAGGCCCGGCTGTATCCTTATTAGATCTAGATCAAAAAAAGATCCCTCTCAAAGGCCGCGATAAACTCATTAGCGTGTTTTATCGTGGCATTGGTCAAAACCGAATTTCCAAAGCGGAGAGAGTCAAGTGCTACGCAATTCTTAAGAATCTGGAAGAAGACTTCACGCCAGAAGAAATCGCCATGGCAATAGACTGGACAATCAACCCGAAGAACACCACACAGAAAATCAGGTCGTTCGGAATACTGTCGTCCACAATTTCGCAGGCGGTGGAAGCGCAGGAAAAAATGCTACAAGCCCAAGAAGCGGCAGAGGAAAAAGTCCAGGAAGAAACCTCAAGAGAAACGCAGAAACTGGACGAGACGGCGGAGCGGGAACGCCACGAAGGCGTAAAATTGGATATGCCAGAAAAACAGCGTGCGGAGCTCCGAAACGCGGCGCTTGAGGAACTGCGCGAAATGGGCGTATATCAAGAGTCTATGATTACCGACATTTTGATCGGTATTCAGGAAAACGCTATCCTCAGAAAACGTGAGGATGATTGACCGATTCTGCGGAAATTCCCGACTAATAGGCAGAAAATGGGATTTTTACAATGTACTACACACCTAATAAGCATTTAGCTGAATCAAGGAGAATTCGATGAACTTGAAAAAACGAGCAATTATAATTGACCGATGTGGCGACGACGAGGGAGATCTGTTGCGGATAGGAAGGAAAGGAAGCCGTTATTTTATAGAGAAAATCGGTGAAACCTATACTGCGCAAGCGGGACAGACGACGCGCACCTATCTGACAAAAAAGGCGGCTCAAAAGCGGTTTAGTAAGGGCTGCGATTATCTGGGGGTCTGACAGGTTAAGGGAGGCGAAAATATGTGGTATCTTATCGGTCAATGGTTTGTCCTGGAATGTTCCTGCGCTACGCTCCTGCGCGGCGTCCTTTTTGGCGCTGGCGACCGGATTACCGTCCGGGCGGCGCAGTCGTTCTATGTTTCCCGCGGAAAAAACCATGGCGGATTCTGGGGGAAAAGCAAGTTGGATGAGGCTTTTCTCCTGGACGTTTCCGACGCTATTCTTGATTTGCGGACGCACGATTTGATCTGGGAGAAAACAAACGATAAGATGGCGATGGAGTTGGCATCGGCTGCGCTGCTAAGTATTGGAGCATAGCAGGCGGAGCGAACCGATACAACCGACGCCGCGATCATCTTACCCGATAGCGGCGTCAGTGTCAATACAATTTAGAAGGGGCTAATCATGGATTATCTAGTTAAGGGCGATACCGCGTCAATAAATAAACTCTCGGAGCTTTTTGGGGAGATTTGCCAGGAAAAGGACATCAGGATCGGCAAGATTACTCGAACTCTGATCATGATAAAACTGCTGGACAGGGCGAAAGAAGCCGGGATTTTTACGCCCATCGAAGAGGGAGAAAATCAAAGTGAAACGAACCAGTAAAAAGCAGGTTAACAGCATCTTAATCTGGGCGGCGGTTCTCGTTTTGTTTGTCTGGTTGTTGAGCTCTATCATAACGGACTGCGTAGCGGTTCGGAAGACGGAGCCGCCGACTGAGTACGAATCGGACGCAGCAAGGAGGGCAAGCCTCACCAGCGCCATGACAGGAGCAGGAAACCAAAATGCTTCAGGCGAAAGCCTGATTGGAGGGTAGAATGAGTAAGATTCGGATCAATTCATGTGTCCTTTTGATTGTTTTGTTGTTCCTCTTATTTGCCGCCGTGTTTGTCGCTGTCGTGTTTCTCTATCAGCCTGCCGCTGCATCCTACGGCTATTACAGAGAGCGGCACATAGAGAGAATCGAAAAATATGAACGATCTAGACGGGAGGATACTTATGGACAACAGACGCGACTCGAGACCACAACATATCGGCGTAGCGACGGCGGAAGTCAGTCAACTACTGATCAGGTTAGAGGCTGCGCTCAGACGGTCGTCTGGAGAATCGTATGATTTTTCATGCAGCTTGCAGGACGTGGTAATCCTCGGCGGCTTAATCTGCCTGGCGGCGGACCATCCAGCTGTGCAGGAAAAAACGGACGGCAATATGCCCGCGATGTTAGAGCGCTTTCACGATTTCTGTGTAGCCGTCTATGTAGCGGAAGGGCTTTCCAGGGAAGACGCGGAGCGGTTATACGCCTTGAGAATGGAGATGAGGGAGCCAGACGCATGACGCGGATGCTCTGGGAAAATTGGCATGTGGACGGCATAAAATGAAAAGCGTCACGGCAAAAGTTGCAGAATCTGAAAAAATCGTTATTTTACGGGGGTTTATCTTGCCTCCGTGGAATCCGCTGCGCCGGAGCTCCGAGGGCTCCGCGGGGCCCTCGTTTCCAGGGGTCCGGCCACGCTCAGTCAAAATTCCCGGTAAAATCGTGCCAGAACCACATCGAAAGCTGCGAATTTCCGATCCATTCATGCCAGAAAAATCGGTAAAAAGCCGAAAAGCTGGCATGTGGACGGCAAGAATTATTACATGCTACGGAGCGGATGGGCGTTGTAGGCGCGAAAGCCGCGCCTTGTCTGCGTTGACATTTAATACACTGCTGGCCCGTCCGCCCCATTCTGGTATCCATATCACTTATTATGAGGCATTGAGAAAAAATGAATAATTCCCTTCTATTCGGCTGCTTATTCAAGGCGATCTGTTTTTCGATTATCTCACTGTCATTCTGGTTTTTGGCAGGCCTTAATTTCTGGGGAGGCTGCCGGCGTCATTCAATGTGGCGTTTTTCCAAGTGGGGAATACTCAACTGGCTTTGGTTTATCCTATTTGCTATCTGTGGAGCAGCTTCCTCATTTGTGGGTATAGCGCTCTGGGCGGGTCTGTCTACATAACGCCTATTATGGGGCTTTGAGGAAAAATGGAACAACACAAGGTAATTTGCTTTCACGGAACGGACGCCGCCAACGCGGTTCGGATCAGGCGGGAAGGGTTCAAGAAAGGGACGTTTTTCGCAAAACACCTGGAGAACGCGTTGGAATTTGGCGGCACATGGGTTTTTCAGATCTGTTTTGACGTGGCTCTCCTGCCTCCCGGTTGTTGGCAGTTTAGAATTCGCGAGAAAAAATCGCACGTAGACATCGTCCGGCTAACTCACTACGCACGGATCAAAACTGTATTTGAAAACAGCGAATTGAGGG
>SDBS01003594.1_pt1 | contig 15230 bp, 13 predicted proteins | sample 2277091 | NCBI WGS metagenome assembly SDBS01 (sample SAMN10404972, study PRJNA504765) | marine sediment metagenome | isolation source: marine sediment core GS10_PC15, 163 cmbsf | place: Arctic Ocean: Southern Knipovich Ridge | collected 2010 | reverse complement strand
GCATAACAGTATAAACGACTTTTTCAAAAACAACCTTGATACCCGTTTCGGCTTCAAACTCCGGCAACAAAGGCTCGATCGATTCGGTATCCGGCACATCCTCCATAAGGAGATTCAGCGTAACCCCCTCAAAGGGCTTCCCCGGATCGGTGGGTTCGGCCTTTTTGTCACCTCCCGCAAATGCGAGGCTGAAACACATCGATAGAACCATAAAACCTACTAAAACTCCAAATAGCTTTCTTCTCATACATCCTCCTCCATCCTTAATCGTTTTACGTAAACGGTTACGTTACGTTGCTCCCGATTTTACTCATAAGAGACAGGCTTGTCAAGCAAGAAATAGCGTTTTTTATCAATATTTTTTCGCCTCTTTAAAAAAGTTCTTGTAATAAAGTGCAATAATACTACAATACTATATTATTGCTCAGTATAGTATTTGTCCGTTCAAGCAAAATTAAAAAAAGGAGAATAATATGAGCGATGTAAATGGTAGGAATATTGTGATGGGGTTTCAGCACACCTTTGTAATGTTTGGTGCTACTATTCTTGTCCCTCTGATCACCGGACTGGATATCGGTGTGACTCTTTTCGCTGCCGGTATAGGCACGCTGTTATTCCACTTTCTCACGAAACGAAAAGTACCGGTCTTTCTTGGGAGTTCATTTGCTTTCATTCCGCCGATCCTCACTGTAACAGCGGCCTCAAATGGGGATATTGCTTTTGCCCTCGGCGGTATTGTCATAGCCGGCCTCATGTATGTGGTAGTTGCAATTGTCTTCAGGTTTGTGTCAAGTTCGGTCCTTCACAAAATACTTCCCCCGCAGGTTACAGGACCTATTATTATACTGATAGGCCTTATACTGGCCCCGGTTGCGATCCAGCAATCGAACGGTACCTTCTCGCCCCAAATCGTCGAGAAGATCACCACTGCGGGGTGCTGGGGTGTCGCCATTTTTACTTTTGCCATCGGGGTTTTTGTAAAAGTCGCCTTTGCAAGGTTTGGGTGGAAGTTTGTATCCAGCCTTCCTGTTCTATTTTCCCTTATAGTTGGATATATCTTTTCAATGATTATCGGAATAGTCGATTATTCTGCAATCAAAGATGCAGCTTTGGTCGGCTTGCCCAACTTTACCCTGCCTAAATTTTCCGGGTACGCAATAAGTGTAACAGTCCCCATTGCGATCGTCACAATGGTTGAGCATTTTGGTGATGTTCTTGCCATAGGCAATGTTGTGGATAAGGATTTTATTGATGATCCTGGGATCCACAGGACATTATTGGGAGACGGTCTCGCAACAACACTGTCGGCATTTATCGGCGGGCCGGCGAATACAACGTACAGTGAAAACACCGGGGCCGTGGCCCTTACCGGGAACTTTAATCCGATCATCATGAGGATCGCCGCTCTTTTTGCGATCCTGCTTTCCCTGATCCCGAAATTCACAGCAGTTGTTACAACTATCCCCGGGCCGGTAATCGGAGGCATTACCATTCTTCTTTTCGGTATGATCTCATCGATCGGGATAAAAAATATGGTCGACGCAAAACTAGATCTCACCGATCCGAAACTTCTCATTATTACAGCTGTCATGCTTGTCCTCGGACTTGGCGGTGCGGTGCTAAATATCGGAAGATTCGAAATGAGCGGTCTGGGTCTCGCTGCCGTTATAGGCATCATATTGAATGCGATATTGAATTACAAGACCTTCAAAAAGGTGTAATTCGTGACCTTCTCTGCCTGATCTTTCCTGAAGATGCAGAGGTGTATTCACGGACCAGGTACTGGCACGGATCGGCAGGCTGATTCTGGCAAAAGCCAGGGAAGAAGCAATCAAACGGGGACTTCGATACGGGATGCTTTTCTGTGAGCCGAAACTGTTACAATGGTCAAAGTCTTCCGGGGTGAAAAGTTTCCCGTGGGGGAAATATTTCTGAACGGCCCTGATTGGTAGGCATCGATAAATATTTTCTTGACAAAAAATGTTATATGGGATAAAAAGGAGCTTGACAAAAAGTGTTGTATGGAGTAAAAAGGGCAGGAAACGAAAAATATTTTATAGGAGGAAGTAAGATGAAAAAATCAAAATTTTCAGTTGTTGCGGTTGTATTTTTCACAGTTTTGTTCTTTGCCATGACGCTGCCGGGTGTTCTCATGGCAAAGGACGTTAAACCTGGAAAGGGGATGTATTTCCGTCTTGTGACGCATGGCGGTAACGATCCATTCTGGGCTGTAGTACAGCAGGGTATGATGGATGCAGCGAAGGAGCTTGGCTGTAGAGCGGACATTGACCTCTGCGGCAGCGATCTTCCGCTGCAGGCGAAGAGGTTTAAGGAAGCTGTCGCGATGAGACCGGACGGGATAGCGCTTGTTATTAATGATAACACGATGTGGGACAAACCGGTTGCTGACGCTATCGCCAAGGGTATAAACGTGATCGGCATGAACAATGATGACCAGGAAGGCATCGCCGGGAATCCGCGGCTGTGCTATATCGGCCAGGATGAAAGACGGGCCGGCTACATGATCGGCTGGGCTATTTTTAACGCCGGAAAGAAAAAGGGCATCAATATGAGAAATGCCAAAGTCGCTGCCGCTGTTGAGGTTCCCGGAGCGAATTACGGTGTTGTCAGGAGCCAGGGAATAAAGGACGCGATGAAAGAGTTTGGTATTCCGGGAGATATAGAAATCGTGGATGTCACACTTGAAATGACGACTGCCGAATCCAGGATAACTTCTTATATCATAGCCAATCCTAACGTAAAGTTCATATTTGGTCTTGGCGGAATTGCAACAGATAGAATGACATCAGGCCTGAAAAATGCGGGGAAGAGACCCGGACAGATTTTGGCCGGAGGGTTCGATGCCGCGCCCGGTACTATAACGGGGTTGAAGACAAATTATATGGTGGCATCGATTGACCAGCAGCAGTATTTACAGGGATATTTATCTGTCTACACTCTGTATCTAATGAAGAAATACGGGCTTGCGCCCCAGATCGATACAGGCGGTTTTCTTATCACAAAAGACAACATCGCGTTAATCGAAAAACTTTCACCACTGCATGTCAGGTAAAAAGGCTGCTTGATTTCTTGGAGGGGCTGAATTTTGAGTTATATGAAATAATTCAGGGTTCAGCCCTTGATTAAACACAAACATGAAATCCGGATTTACCGATTATTGAATTGAAGATCGAAGTATCGATTGCAGCATAACTTAAAAACTTGGACTGGAGATTGAAGTACAACTTATCAACCGGGGAAGGGTATTGTGTCGAGGCAAAATATTTTTTTTAGATTTTTTAGTTACAAGGCATCATTCACATTAGTAGTGTTTATTATTTTACTCGTGATTTTCGGGATTTTTTCAGTAGACCACAGCTTTTTTAAACGTGCAAACCTCGGGGCGATGGCAAAACTTACCCCTGATTTAGGGATTGTATCCCTCGGTGTCGGGACTTTGATGATAAGCGGTGAGTTTGATCTTTCCGTGGCTTCAACAATACCCATAAGCTCATTTGTGTTCGTGAAACTTCTGGGGTGGGGTGTCCCGTTGATATTTATCCTGCTTGTTACACTGTTTACCGGCGCGTTGATTGGATTTTTTAACGGTGTTCTGGTTGTGAAGAGCAAAATACCGTCATTCATTATTACCCTTGGTACCATGTTGTTCTGGAAAGGCCTTCTGTACGCGGCTTCCCGCATGATGCCGATCGGGATACGTGCCTGGCTGGATTACGGGTCATGGCTTGAGAATATGTTCGTCGGTAGTATAGGAGGAGTTTTTCCTGTCCAGTTCCTGTGGCTTATATTTTTTGGTATTGTGCTCGGAATAATCGTGCATTTTCACAGGTTCGGTAACTGGATATTCGTAACCGGTGACAATAAAACAGCGGCCCGGGCAATGGGAATTGAAACAGGAAAAGTAAAAACAATATGTTATATGATTGTAGGGGTTTTATGCAGCTTTATGGGAATGATGCAGGCACTGAGGATTGAGTCGTTTGCGGCAAATCAGGGGATCGGTTTTGAATTAAAAGCGATTGCTTCCGCAGTTGTAGGCGGGACCGCTCTCATGGGAGGCATGGGAAGCATCCCAGGAATATTCCTCGGCACACTAACGATCCAGATAATTGATAACGGTCTGATCCTGATGGGGGCGCCGGCATTTGGAATAAACGCGTTTATAGGGGCCGGTATAATTCTGTTTGCGATTCTTAATATTTATATAACCCGTTTCAGTTCAAAGTAATGTAATTCAATTTGTGCCTTAATATTATACAATGGCTATTTTGATAAAATAGGCGGTATTTAATGAGGAGAAAAAAATGGCAGAACTAATACCAGGAGCTGAAAAAGCTGCTAAATCCCCGGAAAAAGCAGGTAAAAACCTCCTTGTGAGAATGACCAATATCGATAAGTATTTTGGTAAGGTCTGCGCTTTAAGGGGAGTCGATTTTGAAGTGCAGGAAAGTGAGATTCTGGGCCTTATAGGAGATAACGGGGCCGGTAAATCGACATTGATAAAGATACTGTCGGGTTTTCATACGGCTGACAGGGGTGATATCTATTTTGAGAATAAAAAAGTTAAAATCAATACTCCTAAGGACGCTAAAAAATTAGGCATTGAAACTGTATATCAGGAGCAGGCGCTGGCACCCCATGTGTCGATTTCAAGAAACGTGTTTATGGGCAGAGAGCTTACCCGTGGACTGGGGTTTATGGATAAAAAAAAGATGGATAAAAGCAGCCTGGATGTACTCACAAAGATCGGTTTGCATCTGAAAGATCCTGAGGCGGTTGTGGAAGTACTATCCGGAGGGCAGCGGCAGGGGGTCGCGATAGCGAGAGTGCTCTACTTTAAAGCAAAACTTGTTATACTTGATGAACCCACTATGGCGCTTTCCGTCAAAGAGTCTCAACAGGTCATGGATTTTATCTTACAATTAAAGAAAGAGGGGATATCGGTTGTGTTTATAACCCATAATCTCTACCACGCGTTTCAAATTGCGGAAAGGTTTGTTGTACTGTCTCATGGAGAAAGGCTGACTGATGTCAGGAGAGAGGATACATCGATCGATCATTTGAGTAAACTTATTGTCACCGGTATACATGAGGATAAATAACGGGTCATGGTGTACAATCATATAAATCTTTATCAAGAGTAATAACATAAATCCATAGAGGAAATTATTTAAAATGAATGTATCCGCGAATTCAAGCTTAAATACTTCCGGCACGGGGAACAAATTTATCCAATCCATGTTAAGGATGCGTTCTTTAAGTGTATTTTTAATATTTTTACTGCTGTTTATTGTTTTTGCTGTCTTCTCGCCCGGCAACCGTTTTATCAGTAAAGACAACATTGTGATTTTTCTTTCCTCGAGCTCGGAATTCAATATCATAGCCCTTGCTGTGGCAATGCTGATGATTTCAGGTGAGTTCGATCTTTCAGTGGGCTCAATTTTAGTATTTTGCAGTTACACTTTTCTTCAGCTTTTTGGTTCCGGAATGCATGTGTTTTTAGCGGTACTTCTTACACTTGGTGTTGGCTCATTGATAGGTTTAGTGAACGGGATAATTACTGTAAAAACAAAAATACCGTCATTTATCACAACTTTAGGGACAATGATGCTGTGGAGAGGCGTAACGCTCTTCTGGTCCGGAGGATTGCAGGAAGGACTGGAGCTGGAGCGGATCCCGATAATGTATAAGGCGGTCGCGGGAACTATTGCGACTATTCTACCCGTCCAGTTCATCTGGTTTATCGGAATTACTCTCATCCTGGGTTTTCTTGTTTACTCCCACAAATTCGGAAACTGGGTATTTTCAACAGGTGATAATAAACAGGCAGCCAAGGCAATGGGAATTAACACTGATAGAATCAAGATGGTGTGTTTTACTGTTGTCGGTTTTATATGCAGCTTTTCCGCTATTATGCAGGTGTTTCGCGCTGGTACATTTTCGGCCCGTGCCGGGGATGGATGGGAGTTAAAGGCTATAGCTGCTTCTGTGGTAGGAGGCACAGCACTTACCGGAGGTATAGGAAGCATACCGGGAGTGTTCTGGGGCACAATGGTTATTTCCATAATCGAAAACGGCCTGATTTTATTAAGAGTGCCTTACTACTGGACATTCACCATATTCGGAGTGGTGATTATTTCTTCCGTACTTATCAGCCAGATTATTGAGAGAAAGAGGCTGACCGTGGGAGCGGCACAGGAAGAGGCATGAGCAAATCTTGTTTGTATTTCCTGCTTACTGGCCGTACTTGTTGTTAGCTTAAACGATTATAATTGAGGTTGTCCCACAACCTCAAATTAGTTGTTGGTGAATAAAGTCGGGCAAGCCCGAAGTTGCACCGATTATGGTTTTACATGTTACCTGTTTCTATACCTTTATTTCGACGGTTCTTTTCTTTTTATATCATCTTAATTACCATAAGCTGCAATAAATAATGAATTGTACCGCAGGGAAGATTATGAAAAGGCTGTCGAGCTTGTCCGCTCAAATAAATTATGCCTGGAAAAACTGATTACGAATCATTTTCCATTTTTATCCTATCTGGATGCGTATTATTGTATTGATAGGGCGAAAGACCGCGCGATGAAGGTGATGATTTCACTGGATTAAAATCCGCGCTGTGATTCTGTTAAGGAGGGCCCATAATCATGGATTTAAGGCTGAGAGATAAGGTTGCTGTTATTACCGGGGGAAGTAGAGGGATTGGATATGCTATTGCGGGAGGTCTTGCAGGGGAAGGTGTTCACCTTGTCATATGCGGGAGGAATGAAGAAGATGTTAATAATGCCTCGGAAAGGATCATGAAACAATACGGGGTCAGAGTTTCAGGGGTGACGGCGGATGTTACCAGAATAGAGGACATAAATTCTCTGGTCTTTCGGGTTGAGAAGGATTTTGGAGGGGCTGACATTTTGATTAACAATGCCGGAACCGGCAGTGCTGAAAAGATCATGGAAGCGGCAGATGACAGGTGGCAGTATTACTGGGAATTACACGTGATGGCCGCGGTAAGATTATCGAGGGCTCTGATACCATTTATGCGAAAGAGAAAAGAAGGTGTAATCATTAACAATGCTTCGATTTGTGCGAAACAGCCTCTTGATTATGAACCTATCTATAATACCACCAAGGCTGCCCTGGTAATGTTTTCAAAGTGTCTTTCGAATGAAGTAATTAAGGATAATATCCGCGTGAACTGTGTAAATCCTGGATTGATTATGACTCCGGATTGGAAAAAAACTGCTTCGCTGGTAGGTAAGGAAAAGGGTATTACACCTGAAGAATATCTTGAACAACTGGCAGTTGAAAATGCCCCTATAGGCCGGTTCGCGACCCCCGGGGAACTGGCTCATTTTTTTGTATTTCTCTGTTCACCCCGGGCAAGCTACTGTGTAGGTTCAACATACTATGTTGATGGTGGATGGTTGAGGGTTGTTGTATAGAATATACAGGGCTTTTTTGCATTAGAATATTATGAGTATAAGGCGGTTAATATGACTTCAAGAGAAAGGGTAAAGAAGGCTTTAAACCATGAAGAACCGGACAGGGTACCGATAGATTGTAATTCAGTTGTAAGCCAGATACATGAAGTGGCGTACAAAAATCTGCTGGATTATCTCAGGCTGAAAGACAAGATCAGAATTGTTTGCCCCACACAGAGGATAGCGGGATTGAGTGAGGAAGTGTACGACCTGTTAGGCGTAGACACCCGGTATATATATGCTAATCCACCATCATTCTGGAAATATGAAGAAAAACCGGACGGTTCATGGGTTGATGAATTTGGAACCGGTCTTAAACGGTGCGGTCTGTATTGTGATATTTCAGAGCCCGTGCTGGCCAATGCCACTCTGGAAGATGTGAAGAGGTACAAATTCCCGGACCCAAGAGACCCGGCAAGATTTGAGGGCTTGCGGGAAAAAGCGAAGGAGTTGTATGAAAAGACAGATTACGCGCTTGTCGGTGGACTCCAGCTCGCGATATATTATTTTGCCTGGGTATTGAGAGGTATACGGCAGTTCACCGAAGATATAATACTTAATGTGCCTCTTGCTGATTACATAATGGATAAGCTTGTTGATTGGAATATAGAAATGCTTGATGGATATTTATCTGAAGTTGGGGATTATATAGAATATCAGTGGTTCGCAGATGACTGGGGTGTGCAGGATGGCCCGTTCATTTCGCCGAAAATGTTTCGGGAGACAATGGTTCCCAGATTTAAGAAAATAATAAGTTTTGTGAAGTCCAGGACAAAGGCAAAATTCTGTATGCATACATGCGGTGCTACCTTCTGGATGATGGAAGACTTGATTGAAATGGGTGTGGATATAGTGCATCCTCTTCAGGCTAACGCGAAAGGCAATGAAGATGCTGAGAGACTAAAGAGAGAATACGGAGGCAGATTGGTGTTTCATGGGAACACCAATAATCAGGGTGTATTTCACAGAAGCAAAGAGGAAGTCATGGCCGATGCTCTGTACAGGATCAGGTATCTTGCCCCGGGTGGTGGTTATATATTCTCCGGCGGGCATAATATCCAGGCAAACATGCAGCCTGAGAGTATTATGGCTCTTTTTAATACAGCGAAAGAATACGGTAAATATCCCATAGATATTGCGAGAATAGATGAAAAATTAAGTGAGCTTTCTGAGATAAACCCTGTGATAAAAGAGGAGATAAAGATTTAAGGTGTACGTTGAGATTGGTACTTCAATATCGGCGGACCGCGATGGTCTCAATGGGTGAAAAATAAGATTTTCATGTTTTTAAAAAAACTGGATATATGGTTATATTTATCTTATACTTTTAATAAATCAGGCACTAATTACACCAATCATCGTGGCATTCAATTTTTATAGAATAGCCCCGGTAAAGCCGGGTAGAGTGCGAAGGTAACCATTTATTAAATAGGGAGGAAATATGAAATTAGAAATCACACATCAGGACAGATATTCAAGGGGAGAGCTGTTATTGCGTACATTTTTTGGTGTGATTTATATTGCTGTTCCCCACTACTTTCTATTATTTTTTATATTTATCTGGTCCGCGGTTCTTGGTTTTATAACCTTCTGGGCCATTCTTTTTACGGCCCGGTTTCCTGAAGGTATTTTTGAGTTCCAGGTAAAATTGATGAACTGGCAGCTCAGGGTTGACGCGGTGCTTGCAAACTTAATCGATGGGTATCCGGCCTTCGGTATAAAAGGGACAAGTGATAAGGTCTCTCTTCAGGTTGAAAGGCCTGAGAGGGTCAGCCGCGGCCTGTTATTGTTAAGGGCGTTTCTCGGCTGGGCATACGTTGGGATCCCACATGGTGTCTGCCTCTACGGCCTTCAAATGGCGACAGGCGTTGTTGAGTTTCTAGCCTGGTGGGTTGTGCTGTTTAAAGCAGAGTATCCGGAAAGCTGGCATGAATTTAATGTAGGAGTCCGGCGCTGGGGAGTACGTGTGGCGTTGTACCTTGGATTTTATACGGATGAATATCCTCCATTTTCTTTAAAGGCTTAGGTGGTTAGATGAATGATGCTGAGATAAAACTTCCTCAACCTGATGAGATCAGCAACAGGGAAAAAGAAGATGCCATGGGAGCTTACTTTATGATGTTCGCCGCCTGGGCTATAGGATTTCCTCTGCCGATTCTCAACCTTGTGGCCGCGGTTATTTACTTTTTTGTTAATAAAAAGAACTCGAGGTTTATAGCGTTCCACGCCCTGCAGTCACTGCTTTCTCAAATTCCTGTTACTCTTGTCAATGTGGGGTTTATTGCCTGGCTGGCCGGGATCCTGCTTAAAGAGAACACGTTCTCTTCAGCATTTTTTGTATACCTTGTTTTCATGGGTTTAAGTAATATCGTGTATATAATTTATTCAATTATCGCTCTTGGCCAGGCCAGGAAAGGACGTTTCTTTTATTTTCCCTTTTTTGGGAGGCTGTCCTTTGGCCGATATTATGGCCCGGACGCTGTCTCCTTTTCTGAACCTGTTGAGGAAAACAAACCACCGGAGGGTTTTTGAAGAAGGGTTTTTACATTTTAAAAGATCTGGGGATTATTTTATCCGCGGTCCTTTTAATGCTTTTCCTTTCGTATGGAATAACAGAGCTCCTGAAAAATAAAAGGGAAGGGAAACAGGACCGGTCACGACACGCGGTTCTCTCCATTGAATCAGCCCTGAAATCTTTAATTGTTGAAAGCCTCAGTTTACAGGAGCTTGTTGTTGATGTGCCAGAAGTGAACGGGACTATTCAGGCCATTATGGACCGGCTCCTTTCTGTTACTGACCCCCAGCCCTATGATATAGAAGTTCTGGTATTAAATTCTCCGGTAGTAAATGCCCTTACATTTCCAGGCGGGCTTATAGTTGTTTATTCAGGTCTTATCAATAGCCTCGATAGTGCTGAAGAAATGGCAGCTGTTCTTGCCCATGAACTGGGGCATGTTGTAAACCGTGATTCAATGAAAAGTCTATCAAGGCAGATAGGCCTTTCGATATTTTTTTCTCTCTTTGGCGGCAGGAATGCCCAGGTGCTTGTAGAGCGTATAATCCGGGAAGCGACCAATATACGTTTTTCCCGCGCAGTTGAATCCCGGGCTGATGATTATGCTCTTGACCTGCTAACTGCGGCGAAAATTGACCCGGCCAGTCTTGGAGCAGCATTAGATAACTTGAAAAAGGAAAATAAACATGAGCTGGGGAAAATATTAAAATATATCGACAGCCATCCGGAAATCGATACACGAATAAAAAAGGCTCATGAGAAATCGAGCCTGCTGGAGGAAGACTATAAGCCTTTTGAAATCAACTGGAATGAAGTAAAAAACTCACTGCCCCCCATCCGCGATCTGTTTCGGTGAGAGAGCGCTATCCAGTCTCGATTATTTTGTTATTTCATATTATATTTTTTTACTATAATATCCAGGAAATCTAAAGGAAATCTTCCTGTGTCGCTCAGTACTTTATCAATTGAAATTGTTAACTGCACCAGGTGCAGGAGGCTCCTGGATTGGGCCGGAACGCGAAAAGGAAAAAGAAATAAATTTATTGATGAAGAGTACTGGGCAAGGCCCGTTCCCGGATTCGGAGACCCTGAAGCCAGACTTCTTATTGTCGGGCTGGCTCCCGGGGCTCATGGCGCTAACAGGACAGGCCGGCCGTTTACCGGAGACACGGCAGGGGACCATCTTTATAATGCTCTGTTCAGGCACGGATTTTCCAATAAAAAGATATCTAAAGACCGTTACGATGGTTTGAGATTAAAAGATGTCTTTATCACGAATGTGGTCAGATGTCCGCCTCCGGGAGATAAGCCGGATAAGACTGAACTATCATCATGTATGGATTATTTAAAGATAGAGATAGAATTATTGTCAAATATCAAAGTAATTCTTGCGCTTGGGGAAAAGGCATTTGACCAGCTGAAAATTATTTTAAGAGACAACAACTTTGAAACAAAGCATCTAATATTCAAACATGGCGCGTGCTATACTTTCGAGAACAAATTTCCGGCATTAAAAGTATCATATCACACATCCAAACGAAATTATATTCGTGGTATAATGAATGACGGAGAGCTTGATAAAATATTTAGTGATATAAATTTTCTCTAAAATATGGTATAATAGGGTGGTATAAATATTTTAAAATTGAGGGTCATACAATGGATATGTTTCATTTACCTCCTGATCTTGAAAGGAAGCTAATAGAAAAGGAGATGCAGATTAAGGGTGAAGGTGAGATGAAGAAGATCAGTGTACTGTTCGTTGATATAATAAATTTCCAAAATCTTTTTAAAATGCATGATGATAAGACAATTCTGGCAATCATAGACCTGTATTTCCGCGTTCTGGAATCTATTGTAAAAAAATATGATGGAATTATTCCATGGATCGGCGGCGGCGGTCTGATGGCCGTTTGGGGTCTGCCGGCAATGCAGAAAAGCGATGCTTATAACGCTGTAAGGGCCGCGATAGAAATGAGAATGGAGATGTTCCATCTCATACCAGAATTGGTGAGAATTGGCTCGCTTCCTCTGGAAATTGGCATAGGTATAGGAACAGGAAAAGCTATTTCAGGTTTTGTTGGACCATCTGCCAGGAGGGATTTTACCCTGGTAGGCAGTTGTGTAAACCGGGGAGATCGGCTTAAGTCAATTGCATCGGATAATCGTATCTTTATCGATAAAACAACAGCAGGAGAAGTAAAATTACTTTCCTATCTTCTGCCGATTCAGCAGATTACGAAAAAATACGGTATGGATGATATAAAGGCGTATGAGGTGGAGGGTATCTATGAATTCAACCCGGAGTTTGAATCGGTGAGAAGGCATCCCAGGTTTTTGGTTGCAAAAATAATTGGTATTACCAGGATTGACTCGAAACAGAGAAAAGCCGGGCTTATCAAGAGTATCAGTGAAGGAGGCCTGGGGATTGAATTACATGATCATAAGGATTTTATTCTTAATATCGGAGACAAGACAATTTTTGATTCCAGACAACTCAGCCTCCTCGGTAGGGATGAAGTGAAAGGAGTGGTTATTCGGAAAGAGGAGTACAAGTCTGACGGAATATTCCGTTTAAAGACGTGGGATATCGGAGTAAGGTTGATGGAATTATCTGAAGAAGTAATAAAAAGGCTTCAGAGGGTTGCCGTCGGGAAAGAAATAATGTAGCTCTATATTTTTGTCCCAGGAATACAGGAAACAGGCGGTAAAATGTCCCTTTTTGACCTCTTTCAGCTCAGGCTCTTCGCTGAAGCAGATATCCATTTTCTCCCGGCACTTCCCCCCGTTTTATGGAAAAAGTCACCCCATATAGCATTTCCAGGCATACATTACAGGGGGCCATTATATGAAAAAAAGATTTGTCAGGTCAGAGGAGCTGTTTGAAGAGGCTAAAAAAATAATTCCGGGCGGTGTTACAAGCGCAAGGCATCCAAGTAAATTTTACCCGGGAAATTATCCGATTTTTATGAACAGGGGTAAAAGATGTCATGTCTGGGATGTTGACGGAAATGAATATATCGACTGGATTCTATCATTCGGGCCCATTATACTTGGTCATGCCCATCCAAGGGTGGAGAAGGCTGTTCAAAGAAGCCTGAAAGAGGGTTTCTGTTTTACCATGGTCCATCCGGTACAGAATGAACTGGCGGAAGAGCTTATCCGGACCATACCATGCGCTCAAATGGTGAAGTACCTTGTGGGCGGGTCTGATGTTACCAGCGCAGCCATAAGAATTGCGCGGATATACACAGGAAAAGATAAGGTTATTCGATGGGGATATCACGGGTGGCATGACTGGTGTTACGGAGGCGCCGGTACAGACCGGGAATTCTACGGTGTTCCTGAAGGCATTACAAAGGATATATTGACATTCAGGTATAATGACCTTGATTCTCTTGAAGAGGCTTTTAAAAATAACAGGGGCGAGGTGGCATGCGTTATTATGCAGCCCTATGAGGCAACAAAAGAGTGGCCTGAAGATGGATTTCTTGAGGGCGTTAAGAAAATCGTCCATGAGCATGACGCGGTGCTCATTTTTGATGAGATCAGAACCGGTTTCAGGATGGCGATGGGGGGCGCCCAGGAGTATTTCGGAGTTGTACCGGATTTGACCACTGTGAGCAAAGCAATTGCCAACGGATATCCAATTTCTGCCGTGGTCGGGAAAAAGGAAGTTATGCTGGAAGCATCGAAAACAAGGTTGTCTTCCACGTTCCTCGTTAACGCTTTTTCTATGATTGCTGCTTTAGAGACTCTGCGTGAGCTTAGAGAAAAAAATGGTATTCAGTACATGTGGGCCCTTGGGGAAAAATTGATGAGGGGCTTGAATGAAATATTAGAGGAAGAGGGGGTTGACGCGAAGGTTACAGGCGCGCCGCCCCTGCCCTTTTTGGTTTTTACTGAAGAAGCCCTGAAGAAAGCTTTCTATATTGAATCGACGGCCAGGGGCGTTCTGTTTCACCCGAACCACTGCTGGTTCTTATCCATGGGGCATACAGACAGGGATGTTGAAAAAACCCTGGAGGTGTCACGGGAGAGTTTGAGGATCGCGAAGAAGGGTATATAGAACCAGGACAGTCCGGAATAAAATTACTAATACAGCTCTTCAAGTACATAAAACAGGTTTTCATCGGTCCCGAATATGAGCCACTTGCCGGCAATCACCGGGGCGCTTAACAGGGCGCCGTCCAGTTCCATCTCCCAGAGCTTTTTGCCGTTTCGCACGGATAGACATATCAGCCTGGGTTTCCGCCCATCAGGGGATGAATCTCCCCTTAATCCAAAATAGATGCGGTCGCCCGCTATCGTGGGAGCGCTGCTGGTTGAATAATCAAAATGTCTCAGCCAGGCCAGTGTGCCTTTCCTGTAATGGAAAGCTCTTACAACAGAATCCCCGCTGGTGTACACAACAAGGTTTTTCCATAAAGTCGGAGCCATGTAATCCAGATGTTTCAGATTTTGGATGAACAGGGTATCCGGATCAATACTGACCCTATCGCCCCAGATTGACTCATCAGAGTATTTCCATATTAATTCTCCTGTCTCCCTGTTGTATGCATAATAATTGAGCTCCCAGTACTGCCGTCTGCTGGAGCAGGTTGAAAATAACAGGTGATCGCCCTTGAGTGCGGGAAATGAATACCAGGTTGCACCTAGCGCTGCTGTGTCAAGAATCCACAGGTATGTTTTTTGATCAATGTCAAGCGCTCCCAGGCTGTGAGGTCTTTCCAGGGGGCCGGGCGCGAAGTACACCACATTCTCATAGACCTGGAATGCGGAGTAATGCCAGACAGGGTTTGGCATCCTGTACTGCAGAATTCCTTCGAGAGAGAGAAAGTATGTTGAGCCGCCGTCACTGGAAAAAATAACTGAATCTTCATAGCGTACAATGATTGACTGCACAGTACTTTCTGTCTTAAAGGACCATGCCTCAAGTCCGTCCTCAATGGATACTGCATAGACTTTTCCATCGTTAGAGCCGAAATATACGTACTCATCATCCGCAAAAGGGATTGAGTTGATCAAGCCCTCTGTATTAAACACCCATCGCATGTAGCCGCTTTTTATATCAAGTGCGTAGAAATTGCCGTCTGTGGATCCGAAAAAAATTGTATCTCCCTTGACAATGGGTGGATTGAATGCGGGGGTTGGATTGTCCCCGGGCTGCAGCCGCAGTTTCCATTTGATTCCAAGAGGGGGATGAAGCGTGC
>SDBS01003592.1_pt1 | contig 15236 bp, 13 predicted proteins | sample 2277091 | NCBI WGS metagenome assembly SDBS01 (sample SAMN10404972, study PRJNA504765) | marine sediment metagenome | isolation source: marine sediment core GS10_PC15, 163 cmbsf | place: Arctic Ocean: Southern Knipovich Ridge | collected 2010 | reverse complement strand
CCGAGAGTTTCAATGAATTGCTTTTCAACATATTGAATTCGTGCACCGTCAAATGGGTACTTGTCAATAGAACTGAGTTGTTCCACTACGTCAGCGCGAACAGTCGAAATTATTGCAGATGAGACGCCCCGTGTTTCCATATGTGACCAAATATAGTATATTTGTCACATAATGTCAACATAAAAATGCTAACAACCCATTTTACATGCAATTTATCACGTAATATGAGGCGTACACCCATTTCTACTTTCTTCCATTTACATAACTGCTTGATGATATCACGTACCGATTTCCCAACTTCTCCTTTCAAAATCCTGAATCGGTACTTCGGACACCAGACTATATGGTATTTACATTGCCAAACCACATATGCTAATTTCTTTAAATCCATAAGCAAAGTAAGTGCTTCACGTACAATACTACTCTGATCTATAAATCCCCATTGTCTGTAATTTTCCAAGAATCGCTTTTGGTCGAAGCTGATCAAAAAGTTTTTCTGTGTCAAGGTTGTCATAAAGATGCTCTCCTGGTTCGAATTCTGCTCCCAAAATAGTGACCCATGTGTGGTCTTCGGTCAGAGAAAAGGGGGGAGGGGGAATTCAGTGACATTTCTCTTGACAAAGGATTTCTCTTATATATAATTCCATCAAATGATGGAAACACATGTTGGGATAAGACGATGGCAACACCTTTAGAAAAGGCCCGCAAGGACCCCAATTCCATGAAGGCCAAGATATTGAAGGTGGCTCGCCGCATGTTCGGTGAGTACGGCTATCACGGCACCACAACCCGGATGATCGCCCGGGAAGTGGGAATTGACATTTCCACTCTCTACTATCATTGGGGAGAGAAAACCGATCTTTATGAGTCGGTGATATTAGATATCAACAATGACCTTCGAAAGAAACTTGTTGAGGTAGAAAAGGTCATCCACGGCCGTCCGTTAGCAAGACGATTAGGGATCGCCATCGATATGGTGACGGATTATCTTTTTGAATGCCCTGAGATATCCAACCTTGTCCTGTTTCAGTATTTTCGGAAGACCCGCGAAGAACCCAACCTCGATTTTCATGTCCCTGATTTCATTTCAGATATAGCCCGTTCCATGGATCTCTGCAAGACCAGGGAGTCCATCCCGACGAGTGCTTCTATGCGGGTCCTGGCAATGATGAATTCAATCCACAACTTTATCTCGGGTGAGGAGTTCTTTCGGGAGATGCTCAAATTGAAAAGGGAGGAATATATCGATCATGTTAAAGAAACCCTTGAGTTTATGTTAATCCCCGCCTTTAATGGTCGCAAGGCGGGATCAAAATGATAGAAACCATACAGACATAAGGAGGTGACAGGATGGCCCTTAACTTAGATGCCATCGGGAAAAAAATTGGACCTGTGAGCAAGGAGTACAACTGGAAGGATCTTGTGCTCTATGCCCTTGGAGTGGGAGCAGGCTTTGATGATTTGGAGTACTGCTACGAACAAAAACTCAAGGTGATACCGAGCTTCTCCATTGCCAGCGTGTTTGGTTTCCTGGCGGAGGTGGCCGGGGATTCCAATGTTGATCTTTCCGGTATTCTTCACGGTGAACAGGACATTATTTTTCACAACCCCATTCCCACTGAAGGGACGCTGTCCACAGAGGGCGCCATCACGCACATGTACGACAAAGGGGCTGAGAAGGGCGCCCTGGTGGTAGCCGAAGCAGACACTATGCACTCCAACGGGAGCAAGCTTTTTACCAATATCTTTACTATATTTGGCCGGAAAGACGGCGGGTTCGGAGGCGACCCTGGACCCAGTGAGACCGTTGAATTCCCGGACAGGGATCCTGATTTCGAGGAAAAAGCGTCCCCTTCGCCTGACCAGCCGCTCATGTACCGGCTTTCAGGTGATGTTTTTCAGCTTCACGTTGATCCCGATTTCGCCAAGGCCAGCGGCTTTGAGAAACCGATCATGCACGGGCTCTGCACACATGGCTTTGCCTGCCGGGCAGTGATAAAACACCTGTTCCCGGGCGAACCAGAACGTATGAGCCGTTTTCGCGTGCGTTTTTCCCGGACCATCTATCCCGGTGTGCCCGTTACCACCCAGATCTGGAAAATGGAAGAGGGCAGGGCGCTGTTCCGCACCATTAATGCTGAAAACGGCGATGTGGTGATCGATCGCGGTGTCGTGGAATGGCTGAGCAAGGAGGAAATGGAGAGACGCGCCAGGCTGGGAGGCATCAATTTTGACGACCGGGTGGCCATAGTGACGGGCGCAGGAGCCGGTCTGGGCCGGGCCTATGCCCTGGAACTGGGCAGGCTGGGCGCAAAAGTGGTTGTAAACGATCTGGGCGGTGCGCGGGACGGGACCGGTTGCGGGACCTCCGCTGCAGACCAGGTGGTTGAAGAGATCAAGTCATCGGGCGGCGAGGCAATGGCCAATTACGATTCCGTTGCCACGGCCGAAGGGGGCCAGGCCATTGTAGATGCAGCCATTCAGGCGTTCGGCAAGGTCGATATTGTCATCAACAATGCTGGAATTCTCAGGGACAAGACTTTAGCCAAGATGGAACCGGAGAACTGGGATGCGGTCATGGATGTTCACCTGAAGGGGGCATATAGTGTAACCCGGCCGGCATTTGTAAAGATGCGGGAAAACCGTTATGGCCGCATCATACTGACAACTTCTGGAGCGGGCCTTTATGGTAACTTTGGCCAGACCAATTACTCAGCGGCCAAGATGGGTCTTTTGGGATTCATGAACACATTAAGGATCGAAGGGGACAAGCATAACATCAACGTGAATACCATTGCCCCGGTTGCCGCTACCAGGCTTACCGAAGATGTCCTGCCTCCGGAGCTGTTCGAAAAGCTCAAACCGGAATTTGTGGCGCCCCTGGTGCTCTATCTCTGCAGCGAGCAATGTACGGGGACCGGAGCTGTTTACAACGCTGGCATGGGCTACTACAACCGTGCTGCCGTTGTCACCGGTCCTGGCATCGTGGTGGGAGACGGGAAGGAAATCCCCACACCAGAGGCCGTGGCAGCGAGCATGGGCAAGATAAAATCCCTGGAAAGCGCAGAGGAGTTTCCCAATGCAATGGCTGCCTTTGGCCCCATGCTGGCTGCCTTCAGCCCCAAGAAGAAAGAGGCGGCTGAAGCAGGCGGTGGCGGTTTGACCGTAAAGGCCGTATTTGATGGTATGGTCGATGCCTTCCAGCCAGACGCTGCATCCGGGGTAGACGTGGTGTTTCAGTGGGATATTTCCGGAACCCAGGGTGGGTTATGGTCGGTGGTGGTAAAGGACGGGACCTGCGAAGTGAGCGAGGGATCTCACAGTAGTCCCACCACGATCCTCAAGATGGCCGATGAGGACTTTTTGAAGATGATAACCGGAGAGCTGAATGCCATGAGCGCTTACACCGGCGGAAAGCTGAAGATTGAGGGCGACCTCATGAAGTCGCAGCTCATTGAGAAGCTATTCAAACTATAAAATTGACGCCCATGTAAAAAGTCCTTTTTACATGGATTCAGGAATTGAGGAATTAAATGCATTCCCGCACAGAGCGTGGGAACGAGAAAGCAATAAAGAGCGTTGGGAACGAGAAACGGCCGAACACTAAACACGAAATACAGTAGCCAAGCGACGAAACACTCTCGTAAAAAAGCCTATTTTTTGATCTTTTACGAGACCATCAATATTCAATCTTCAATAGTCAATATTCAATTAAAAAGGGAGGACCATCCATGATCGGTATAACATCGTACGGCGGGTATATACCACGGCTACGGCTTGACCGCATGAGTATTTTCCAGAGTATGGGCTGGTTCGCCCCGGCCATTGTGATGGTGGCCCAGGGTGAGCGATCCTTCTGCAACTGGGACGAGGACAGCTTGACCATGGCCGTGGCCGCAGCCAGGGACTGTTTGATCGGAAAAGACAAGAGCAAGGTTGACGGTGTCTTTCTCTGTTCCACTACCCTGCCATTTCTGGACAGGCTCAATGCGGGGATCCTGAAGACGGCGCTGAACCTCAAAGATGAGCTGGAGGCGGCCGATTTCACTTCATCGGAAAGGGCGGGCACCACGGGCCTCATACAGGCGCTTTCCTCTGTCAGGGGCGGTGACAAAAAACAGGTGCTGGTTACGGCTACGGACAAGCGTTTGACCAAAGCAGCCTATTTCTACGAGATGTGGTTCGGTGATGGAGCCGCCTCTCTGCTGGTGGGAGACACGGACGTGATAGCTGAATTTATGGGTTCCTACACGGTTACCTATGATTTTGTGGACCACTTCCGGGGGTCATCCAGAGCGGTGGACTATATGTGGGAAGAGCGCTGGGTCCGTGATAACGGGTATTCCAAGATTATACCCCAGGCTGTAAACGGGCTTTTCCAGAAGCTTTCCATTTCAATGGATGATGTGGATAGGTTCGTGTTCCCATGTTTTTTCAAGGCTGAACACCGGAAGATAGCCAGCAAACTGGGCGCAACACCGGAAAAAGTGATGGATAATATGCACGAGGTGTGTGGAGAGACAGGTGCGGCCCATCCCCTGGTGATGCTCGTGCAGGCCTTAGAAGAGGCGGAGCCGGGAGATCGTATCCTGGCGGCAGGATTCGGACAGGGGTGTGATGTCATGTACTTCAAGGTCACCGACGCCATCCGTGATTTGGCCCAACGGCGGGGGATCAAGGGCGCCCTTGCCAATAAGAAAACTACGGATAATTATTTGAAATTCCTCAAGTTCCGCGATCTGATCCAGACGGAGATGGGCATTCGGGCAGAGGCTCCTACCCAGACGGCTATGACCGTTCTGTGGCGCAAGCGAGACATGCTCCTGGGCATGGTGGGTGGCAAGTGTACAAAATGCGGGACGCCACAGTTCCCCAGGTCATCCATGTGTGTCAACCCTGAATGCGAGGAGGTGAATTCCCAGGAACCCCATGAATTCGCCGGAATTCCAGCCAAAGTAAAGACCTTTACCGGAGACATGCTGGCCGTATCTGTTGATCCGCCCCATATTTACGGAATGGTTCAGTTCGAAGGAGGAGGCCGGTTTATGGCGGACTTCAGCGACTGCGAGCTTTCCGAGGTATATGTGGGCCAGCCAGTGGAAATAACTTTTAGAAGGCGGTACGTTGACGAGCAGCGAGGCTTTAGCGGGTACTTCTGGAAGGCAGTTCCTATTCCGGGAGAAAAGCCTGCCGCGGGCGCAGCCGAAGAAATCCGGTTTGATGACCAGGTGGCCGTTGTCACAGGGGCAGGCGCGGGTCTGGGGCGCGCGTATGCCCTGGAACTTGCCCAGCGGGGCGCTAAAGTTGTTGTAAACGATCTGGGCGGTGCGCCCGACGGAACCGGTGGCAATACTTCCGCGGCCGACAAGGTTGTGGAAGAGATCAAGGCCCTGGGAGGCGACGCAGTGGCCAATTACGATTCAGTGGCCACTGCAGAAGGCGGGCAGTCCATCGTGGATTCGGCTATCGAGGCGTTTGGCAAGGTGGACATTGTCATTAACAACGCCGGTATCCTCAGGGATAAAACTTTAGCCAAGATGGAACCGGAAAACTGGGATGCCATTATGGATGTCCACCTGAAGGGGGCCTATAATGTGTCCCGTCCCGCTTTTATAAAGATGCGGGAAAACGGATATGGCAGGATCATCCTGACAACTTCCGCGGCAGGTCTTTACGGCAATTTCGGGCAGACCAATTACTCTGCGGCCAAGATGGGTCTGATCGGATTTATGAATACAGTCAAACTGGAAGGAGACAAGCACAATATCAGGGTGAACACGGTGGCCCCGGTTGCAGCCACCAGGCTGACGGAGGACATTCTGCCTCCGGAGATGCTTGAGAAGCTTAAACCTGAATTTGTTGCGCCGCTGGTGCTGTACCTTTGTTCAGAGAGGTGCCAGGAAAGCGGTATGATCCTGAATGCGGGAATGGGTTATTTCAACAGGGCGGCTATAGTTACCGGACCCGGCACGGCCGTGGGAGATGGTTCACGCATACCCACTTTGGAGGAGATCCATCAGAAATGGGATGCTATAAACGATCTTACAGGTGCAACGGAATTCCCGAACGTCACGGCTTCCATGGCCCCTATATTGGATGCCTTCAGCCCCAAGAAGAAAGAGACTCCGGACGATTCCGGTGGTGGCCTGACGGTGAAGGCCGTATTTGAAGGCATGCAGGCCGCCTTCCGGGCGGACGCTGCCACCGGCGTGGACGTGGTTTTTCAGTGGGATATTTCCGGTGATCAGGGAGGATCCTGGAATGTGGTCGTAAAGGATGGGACGTGTGAGGTGAACGAGGGATCTCACAGCAGTCCCACAACCACCCTCAAGATGGCCGATGAAGACTTCCTGAAGATGATATCCGGAGAGCTGAATGCCATGAGCGCTTACACAGGCGGCAAGCTGAAGATCGAAGGGGACCTTATGAAGTCACAACTTGTTGAGAAACTTTTCAAACTATAAAATTGCTGACGCAATTTTATGAAACGCGGCTTCACCGCTGTTTATGAAAACAAGTCTAAGACAATAATGTAGGACCCGGCAAGGAGGAATAGATATGGCGACAGGAATAAGAGACAAGGTGGCGATCATCGGTATGGGTTGCACCCGCTTTGGCGAGCGATGGGACATGGGCGGAGAGGAACTCATGGTGGAGGCGTTTACCGAATGCATTAAAGACGCCGGTTTGGAGAAAAACGATATTCAGGCTGCATGGCTGGGGACCTGTATAGATGAGGTCAACGTGGGCAAGGCCGCTGTGCCTCTGTCCACCAGTCTGCGCCTTCCCTTTATCCCGGTTACAAGGGTTGAAAACTATTGTGCCAGCGGCACCGAATCATTCCGGGGGGCTGTCTATGCCGTGGCCTCCGGGGCCTACGATATATGCCTGTCCATGGGTGTGGAAAAACTCAAGGATACCGGGTACGGGGGTCTGCCGGGGGGTGGCTCCAGTTCAGGATCACTTATCTGGCTTTGGTGGCCCAACCTGACGGCGCCGGGCGCCTTTGCCCAGCTGGCATCGGCCTATGCCGCCAAGTACGGCATCAAAGACCAGGATTTAAAAAGGGCCATGGCCCAGGTATCCGTCAAGAGCCATGAGAACGGGGTCCTCAATCCCAAGGCACACCTCAGGAAGAAGGTAACAATTGACCAGGTAATGGCTGCACCCATTATCGCCCATCCTTTAGGGCTCTTTGACTGCTGCGGCGTGAGCGACGGCGCGGCCTGCGCCATCGTGACCACGGTGGAAAAGGCTAAGGATATGGGCTTTAAGAACCCGGTCACTGTCAAGGCCCTGCAGGTGGCGCTTAGCAGTGGTGAGGAAATCGCGTTCAACAGTTGGGACGGCGACCATTTTATGACCACGGACAAGTGCAGCACCAAGGCCTACGAAGAGGCCGGCATTACCAATCCGCGTGAAGAGATAAGCATGATGGAGCTTCATGACTGCTTTTCCATCACGGAACTGGTCACATACGAAGACATGCATATCTCGGAGAGGGGTCAGGCCTGGAAGGACTCTCTGGACGGGTTTTATAATATGGACGGCAAGGTCCCCTGCCAGGTGGACGGCGGCCTCAAGTGTTTCGGCCACCCCATCGGCGCGTCAGGCCTTCGCATGATTTATGAAATGTATCTGCAGCTTCTTGGCCGTGCGGAAGAAAGGCAACTGGAAAATCCCCAATACGGTTTGACGCACAACCTGGGCGGTTTCCCCGCACAAAACGTGTGCGCGATCTCAATTTTGGGTCTTTACAATAACTGAGAATGGGTATGCTGGAAATCCATCACATCATGAATTCGGCTGTTGAGGAGATTTTCGGCTTCAAGACCTGTTGCGGCCTGAGGGCCTTTGACCAGAACCTGGAGATCCATGTAAAGAACCTGGGTGTGCATCCCGTAATAGTGCCCAGCCATTTTGAACTGAAGAGGGATTACGGGAACAGGAGGATTGACACATTGATGCCTCCCGGCGATCAGAGGATAGATCCGGGACAGTCTGTGGCCTTTTACTGTTTCATGGATGAAACCATGTGGGACGCATCCAAGCATATGGTTTTTTACGATGGGGAGGGGAATGAATACAGGATACCGTTAATTCATGAAAATAGCTAATCTTACCAAGGTCTGAAGGAAGGGAAAAACATGGAGTTTAAAAGGCTGTTCGAGCCGATTACTATTAATAACCTGGTAATTAAGAACAGGACCGTGATGCCTTCCATGGGTCTCGCTTATAGCACAGACTACTCCTTTAATGACCGATACAGGGCCTTTTACAGGGAGAGGGCTGGAGGAGGTGTGGGTCTTTTGACCATCGGTCCGGTCGCTATTGACAGGGTAGGGAGCGCGCCTTTTATGTCCGGGCTTTTTGATGACAGTTATGTGGAGCCATTGAGGCTGTTTATTGATGAGCTGCATCGGGAAACGGATGTCAAAGTTGCAACCCAGCTTCTCCATATGGGGAGGTATACCTTTTCTTTTCTCACAGGAATGACCCCGATTGCACCTTCCTCTATTCCGAGCAGGCTCACCCATGAAACCCCGAGGGAGATGACAGAGGAGGATATTGAAGAGGTAAAGGAGGCCTATGCCCAGGCAGCGAGGCGGGCCAAGGAGGCAGGTTTCGACTTTGTGGAGGTCTTAGCATGCACTGGCTATCTAATCAGCGAGTTCCTGTCCCTTGTTACCAACAAGCGCACCGACGCTTACGGAGGCTCCATAGAAAACAGGATGCGCTTCGGACTTGAGATCATAAAGAAAGTGAGGGAAGCCATTGGGGAGGAACTGGCCCTTGGCATCCGGATTGCCGGGAATGATTTCATGGAAGGGGGAAATACCAATAAGGAATCTGCACTCTTTGCCGCAGAGGCTGAAAGGGCGGGGGTTGATGCCATCAACGTGACTGGCGGATGGCACGAAACCAAAATACCGCAGCTTACTTCCAATGTGCCTCCAGGGGGCTTTTTATACCTCTCTCGTGGCATCAAAGAGAAGGTAAGTGTCCCTGTCCTTGCCTCCAACCGTCTTGGTGACCCCTATGTTGCCGAGCGGGCGCTCCGGTCTGGGGCGTGTGATATGATATGCTGGGGAAGACCTCTTATAGCAGATCCGGAACTCCCCAATAAGGTGAAGGAAGGGAGACTAAACCAAATCATCCCCTGCATTGCCTGTAATCAGGGGTGTTTTGATTCCATATTCGCGGGCACGCCAGTGACCTGTATCCTCAACCCGAGGGCAGGGAATGAAGGTTTTTTCAGGGTGGAGAAGGTAGATACGGCTAAAAAAATCATGGTGGCGGGAGGAGGTCCCGCAGGAATGGAATTCGCCCTCACTGCAGCAGAGAGAGGTCATCACGTAACCCTTTATGAAAGGGAAAATCGACTTGGAGGACAGGTAAATCTGGCAAAGACACCACCGGGGAAGGCGGAAATTCAGAGACTGATAGAGAGCATGAAAGGGAGGATGGAGCATTGGGATGTCAGGGTTAATCTCAACATCCCTCTCACCCCGGAAATGGTAAGGGAAGAGAGACCGGATCTTCTGGTAATCGCCTCGGGGGCCAGACCGGTAAGTATTGATGTGCCGGGAATTGACAAGCCTCACGTGGTGGAGGCCTGGGATGTCCTTGCCGAGAAAGCCTGGAATATCGGGGAGGATGTTGTCGTAGTGGGAGGGAGCGCCACCGGGTGTGAAACCGCCCTTTTTGTGGCCGAAATGGCGGCCCCGGACCCGGATACTTTCACCTTTCTGATGTATCATACTGCCGAGAATCCAGACTTTGCCACTGAACTTCTCCACGCTTCGGGAAGAAGGGTAACGGTCATAGATATGCTCCCCCGTTTTGCAGACAATGTTGGCCGCACCGCCCGCTGGTCTCTCATCGAAAGCTTGAGGCTTATGGGCGTTAATCTACGTCCCAATACTTTGCTCCAGGAGATCAGGGATGATTCAATTCTGGTAAAAACCGATAAGGGGAAGGAGTCGATCCCTGCCGATACGGTAATCATGGCTGTCGGCGCCTCTTCTGTTAACGATTTTGCCGGGAATCTAAAAGAGATCGGTTGCGATGTAATCACCATAGGTGATGCAAAAGAGCCGAGGAAAATTACAGAGGCTGTAAGAGAGGGATTTGAAGAGGCCCTGAAGATTTGAGGGGAAAATGGGCTCTGAGATCTTGTTGTCATCCAAGCTTGCGCAGAAAAATGTTTATTTGCTTGATTTTTGTCAAAAATATGTTAATATAAAAACGTTACAGGTGCCCGTCTTTATTTGGCGGGCTGGTTTAGTTCTGAAGGGAAGATCCATTTGCAAGAGTGGCAACCCGAAGTTTGGAACTACGAGAATTTTTTGAAAGGAGGGTGTCACTATGGCAAGTGGAACTGTAAAATGGTTTAATAACAGTAAAGGTTATGGTTTTATTGAACAGGAAGATGGTCCCGATGTATTTGTTCACCATACGGGGATCAATGCGACCGGTTTCAAGTCTCTTGAGGAAGGCGACCGAGTCACCTTTGACATAGAGGAAGGCCAAAAAGGTCCTTCCGCAGTAAATGTAACTGTGGCTTAGGTTGATATTTCTGGGTTTAAAAAGGGGCATTCCATTTTAAATATAATGGAATGCCCCTTTTATTTTTTCATCGGTCCTCATCCTTTAGTTCGACCGGCGCAGCCGAGGTGGAAGGATGGTCACCTTACGTAACCCCTCCTTCAACGATATGGCTTCCTCGGGACAGAAGCGAGCGCAAATACCGCAGCCGAAGCAGGACTTTTCATCCTGTTCAGCCTTTTGGTCGTCGTTTAACTCTATGGCGTCAGTGGGACACCGCTCAACACAAATCCCGCACCCCGAACAGGCATCCTGGTCGATTACTGAGAGGTAGTAAGTCGAATTAATCAAAGGGAATGCGCCATCCCGCCAGAGATGTAATGTGTCGCAGCAGTCCTTACAGCAATTGCAAATGCTTGTTTCAGGACGTGACACCTTTGAACCAGGATGAAAGGCCTTGTGAACAAGACCTGCCTCTTCAGCTTCTCTCATTATTTCGCGGGCTTTTTCTTTAGTGATCATACGGGTAAAACCCTGGGCCGCGGTATGGCGCGCGGACTTGCCGAATGTGAAGCAGTTTATTACGGGCGCGTCAGTTGCGCAGGGCTCGCCGAGGACCTTTCTCCGCTGCCTACAAAAACAGTGGCCCACCGCGATCTCATCGAACTTATCGATGATATCTTCCACTGACTGGCTCGGCAGGATGAACTCTTCGGGCACCTCAACGGTCTTGTCAAGGGGGATGATCCTGATTGCCTTTCCATCTTCCGTGATCCGGGTGGGGACAGTTCGATCTATGGGCGGGGCGGATTTGAACATCGGCACAAGATTGTCATAATTCTCCTGGACCTGATCCCTGACATCGTCTAAGAGCTTTTGAAATAACTCGGCGAGCTGTCGTTCTTCCTCATCCCCCTTTAGCTCACCCATGAATTTATACTCCATCAATCCGACAGTCATAAGCGGGAGCAAACGGTAGACCATAGTCCCCGCAGAATTAGGCTGGTTAAAGATCAGCCCCTTCTTGGCAAGGCTCGTCGCGAGCCGGTCGATCTCCTCTTCAGAGAACTCGCTCGATGAGCCCAACTCCTCTAAGGTCTGGGAAGACTTCTGATTGAATGCGCAGATGAAATCCAGTTCATCTGCGTTGTCTTCGACAACGTGTTTCATAATAGAGATCGTTGTGTCGTTAACCGGGAAGGGGAACATCCCCTGCTTGCAGACAACTCCCGCGGCTGATTTGTATTTTTCCTCTAATGAAATATCTGTCATAATTTAATGACCTCCTTTTCGAAAAATCTTATTTGGGGGTCCCTAATGCCTCCCCTCAACTCGCGATTACCCAACTATTGAGACGCTGAATAGTATTCTCCATCTCTCACTACCAGGCCTTCTCTCATAAGCTTTTCTAAGTGCTTTTTCATGTGGCCTCGTTCACCAAGCTCAAAAAACATCTTCGGTTCCCTTGGTCTGCCATAGACTATACACGCTGCCACAATTTGTTCTAAGGTTTGAGCGGTTTTTAACAGATCCTTGAGCTTTCCCTCCCTCTCAGCGATAACAGCCAAATATTGATCCCATCTGGTCCCGGGCTCCTCTTCAAATATGCCGGCCTCGTGGGATGCAAGCCATACCTTGGCAGGGATTTTTCTTAAACGCTCTACGGAGTTTATGGTTTCGTGGATGCTCGAATTGAGATCACCATACCATGGCCCGAAGCTTGTAAGATCGTAGTCGCCTAAGAGCAATACTCTGGGACCTGGGAAAAAGAAGGAAAGATGGCCGGGTGTATGACCCGGCGTACCTATTACTTCAACCGTCCTGGTTTTTAGATGAATGATATCCCCACCCCGCAAGAAATGTTTCGGTCTGCGCGGCCTGAAATGAAACTCCTTTTTCAGTATGGGGCGCCAGTACTTGCGCTCATCCTCATCATCCATTCCATAGGAATCCATAAAGACTTCGAGATTGGAGAGGGGCGTCGCGTCTTGCTCTGAAACAAATAGAGGGATGTCATCAAATAGGTCTAAATGCATGAAATGGTCTTCATGCCAGTGGGTGAGCCAGACAGCTTTGACCCCAGGATCTTCCCTGAGTTGAATGAGCCGCTTCCTATCCGAAGCAGGATCAATCAATATCTTGTCGCCCTTTATATAAACGGAATGACAATTGGGATATCTCCCACGGTTTTCACCCGGAATGAACAGCACTGGACCATAATGTTTCTCTTTCATCATTTATGTTATCTCTCTGTTTTATCTATATAATCTGATTCACAGAGTTATGAGATAGTAATGGCCTTGGCACAAATCCCAAATTCCCCTATTCCTATCTTGATATCATTTCTGAGGCCAATCTGTGCCCCAGCATAGCGGCTTTTTTGAAATCCGCTTTTGCCTCTGTTTTCATCCCTTTGGATAGATTAACCACTCCCCTGTTATAAAAAAGGTCGCCGTCCTTGGGGCTCAATTTTAAAGCCTCGTTATAGTCTCTTATGGCAAGATCGCTCTTACCCAATTGATAATTGGCGTTTCCCCTGTTGCAATAGGCATCAACAGCGCGTGAGTCCAGTTCTATCGCTTTATCAAAATCCTTAATGGCCAGGCCGTATCTCTTCATCTTCACAAAAACCAGCCCCCGGTTATAGTAGGCATCTTTATCCCGATAGTTGATGTTAATCGCCTTTGTAAAGGCCTTCTCTGCCTTCTTAAAGTCCCCTTTTCGTTCATATAGACAGCCGCGGCTATAATAGAGGTCTGCGTTTTGTCTGTCCTGCCTGATAAGTTCGTCAAGTTCTCTGATTCCTCTGTCATATTCATGAGACTCTAAAACAGGCTTCTCACCCGGCGAAGGTAGGGCTGATACATGGGGTTTCTTGCTTGTAGGCTTTTTAGGCGAGCGCTCCTTGGCGAGTTTGGGGGCAAGGGCCTCTCTGGGAAGAGCTTTTTTGTCGGGCGTTGGGGGAATTATCACTGGCACCCTTATGGCCTCTGGCATTCCCAGCTCTTTTGCCTTCATTTCAAGGAATTGGGGAAGGTCAGTGATCTCCGATATCTGAATTTTATACTTATCCCTGATAAATAGACCGGCTGCGGCAAGAGAAAGGAGTTCTATAAGGATGATGACGGCTACCAATAGAAAGCTCGTCTTAACGGGCGGGAAGTGCTCAACACCGTCCTTATCGCCCACGGTGAGACCTCTGATCTGCCATCTGAAGAACATACAGATAAACCACGGAGCCAGAAGAAAAAGAATAATTAGGGCAAGAAAATCAATTGAAGGCAGAGATAAAAACTGGGCAGCAATTGGCAACACGAGCCAGAACAGTGAGGAGGCGAGGAATATTTTCATCAGCCCCCAGAAACCAGAGCCAAAGGAGGTTTTTCCCCCTCCATATTTCATGTGCTCTTCTTTCCACGCATAGTACCTGTAGATGCCGTAGAAATAGTAGATCCCAAGGGTCAGAATCGGCAGTATCATGAGATGTACCAAATAAAAAACAAAGAGACTTCCCCCAGTTCCCACAAAGTCGCTCTGTTTGCCGTCCACTAAGGTGTTCTGGGCCCTCCATTTCGAGATCTTGCATATAGCCCAGGGAGTGTAGATCCCGAGAGTAATGATCGTTAAAAGGATATTCACAAGGCAAACGATAAAAAGGTTGGAGCCTGTTCCAGTAAAGTTGACCTTTTTTCCGTTGATGACGGTATGTGATGCCTTTAGCTTGAAAAGCCTGACCCAGGCCCATGGAGAGTAGATGCCCAAAGTGAGAATGCTGAGCAAAAAAAGGTGGATGACAAAAATCCCCAGATACTCTCTGCCTGATCCATTGAATTCGCAGTTTCCCTTTGGCATTATTATGTCCTCCTTATATTATCCTTATTCTCTATACTCAAAAAATTTAGGTTGGACCTCGGTCTATTCAATCCCGCCGTATTGGCACAGTGTTTTTTCATCTATATATTCCAAATCTTAAACTTTGTGTCAAAATTTTGCAATATTTTAAAAGGTTATAATGCGAACTCCTGCTTTTAGGATGAAAAGAGGGTCATTCTTCGTTATTTCGTCGATGTTTTTTCGTGTATTTCTTTCTCTGAAATGATAGCTTTAGTTTTTAATAAATATGCGCGCGAGGTAGAAGAGGAAAGATTGCCCAGATTCCACAGTTTCATAGGATTTCTTACCCTAATTTTTCTGGCATGGCTTTTTTCTGAGAAACGAAGAAAGGTAAATGTCAGGACCCTACTAACAGGTATGGGGTTGCAGGTGTTGCTGGCCCTGCTGTTGCTGAAATTCCCCGGAAGCCAGGAGGCCTTCCTCTGGTTGAACAAGGGGGTTAGGGCAATAGAGGAATCCACAAGGGCAGGGACGGGATTTGTCTTCGGATACCTGGGCGGCGCGGCCCTTCCCTTTGACGAAAAAATACCCGGTTCAAGTTATATCCTGGCCTTGCGGGGACTCCCCTTGCTTCTTGTTATCAGCGCTCTATCGGCACTTTTTTTTTACTGGAGAATAATCCCCTGGGTGGTCAACGCTTTCTCATGGGTCTTGAGGCGAGTCATGGGTATCGGCGGGGTTGAAGGCGTGGGCGCTGCAGCCAACGTCTTTATCGGTATGGTGGAATCGCCCCTTATTGTCAGGCCATATCTCATGAAGATATCAAGGAGTGAACTCTTTACCATTATGGCATG
>SDBS01003590.1_pt1 | contig 15242 bp, 11 predicted proteins | sample 2277091 | NCBI WGS metagenome assembly SDBS01 (sample SAMN10404972, study PRJNA504765) | marine sediment metagenome | isolation source: marine sediment core GS10_PC15, 163 cmbsf | place: Arctic Ocean: Southern Knipovich Ridge | collected 2010 | reverse complement strand
CGTCGGGATCCGCCCCACCGGCCGGAATCGTCCGAAGCAGCGTTCCGACCGGGTCCGTGCTGACGTCAAATACCTCCACGAGCTTTGCCCCGCCGTCGACCACAAAGACATGCCCGCGGGCACTGTCGATGGCGATGTCGACGGGCCGCTGGAACTCGTAGCCCTGTCCGCCGAGGGTGTAAAGTAACCGCCCCTTCTTCCCGTAGACTTCCACGCGACGGGTTTTGGTATTTCCAACGTAGATGTTGTGCCCATCGGTTGCAACGGCTATGGGCTTGCCCTCGACCTTAAAAGACCCCATGACCCGAAGGCCCCTCTTCTTCAGCTCGACAATCCTGCGAGTGCGGCTGTCGGAAACGAGCAGGTTGCCGTTGTGGGTTCTGGCCAGCCGGACCGGCGAGATCAGTTCAACTTTGGGGGCCCTTCTCGGTCCGCTGGAGTTTGCATGCGGCTTCGCCGCCAAGGCCTCAATGCGCCAGACCACGGACGCCATGCCAGGGATCAGCAGCAGGCCAAGGACCAGAAGTATGCATTTCTTGTTCATTTCACATCCTCACCAAGCCTCCGAAGCTTGCTAAAGAAGCGTCCATACATTTTATAGGCAAACCACATGCCACAAGGGCCAAATGCTTCGTCAGGGAGAATAATGCTGCTAAGATGAATATGGACAAGGACTTACATATTCGTCCGACGGGCGTGACGCCGCCACCAGGCGCCAGTGGTCCTTGCCCTATCTCACTTTCAGGAAAGATACGGTGCGGTGCCTCTCAGGCTCTAAGTTCTGCCCGCTCCTGGACTTGCAGCCGCCGCCAAGGCATCACCGCTGCGCCCCCGGCGCCCACACGAGACGGGCATATCCATGGGGACCGCTGCCGGGCCGCTCGACGGGATCGAAAAGATGCCGCAATCGGTCCAAGATTTGCAGGACGATAGCCGATGTGAGAAACTGTCGCGTCCCAACGCACCCGGGAAGGCCGGCTGGGGGAGGCTGGCACCGAATGTGCAATCGAGGTAGCAGATGATATCGTTCCGCAATACGACCCCACAAGGCCGTCGGGCCCGCATGATGCTCAGCAAGATTTTCCCGGCAGCGGCAGCCGCCGGGATCGTCCTGGTGTGGATCACGTCGCTGGTGGCACAGGAGCGAAAGGCCCCGACGAAGATCAAGCCGGGGACGTGCCTCGATGCCAAGTGCCACGACGACCTGGCCAAGGGCAAGTCAGTCCACCGCCCCGTAAAGAAGAAGCAGTGCGACGCCTGTCACGAAGCGAAGAATGAGGACGTCCACAAGTTTACTTTGCCGGATACCACGGCCAAACTGTGCTACGAGTGCCACGACAGCCTCACGGAAAAGAAGAAAGTTGTGCACCGCCCGCTCAAGCAGAAAAAACATCCCTGCACGACTGCTTGCCACAATCCGCACAACGCCAAGGGCAAGAGTCTGATAGACGCCAAGACCATCACGGACCTGTGCCTGGAGTGTCACGACGAGTTGAAGAAGGGCAATCGCTACCACACGCCCGAGGACATCGACGGCTGCGAGGACTGCCACGATCCGCACGCCACCGTGGAGCCGAAGCTGGTTAATCGCAAGCAGCCCAGGCTGTGCACCACGTGTCACAGAGACATTGCCAAGGCGGTAATCAAGGGCCCGGCGGTTCACGGCCCGGTGGGCGCCGGGTGCACGAGTTGTCATGACCCGCACCAAAAAGGGGCCGGCAAGGGGCTGAAGAAAGCCGGCGGGGAATTGTGCGTCTCCTGTCACGACCATTTCGCCAAGACGTTCTCCGCAATGTCAAAGCGCCACCCGCTTTTGCTGAAGGACAAGGGCTGCCAGCGATGTCACGAACCGCACGCCGGCAGCAAGAAGCTGATGCTGCGCGACACCTCACAGGCATTGTGCCTGACGTGCCACGCCAAGGACATCAAGGCTGGCGACGGCCGCGTCATCGGAAACCTGAGCGTCCTCACCAGCCCCGCAGATAAGAAGGTCCGGCTGCACGGTCCGCTGGCCAAGGGGGAATGTGGTGGCTGCCACGAGCCTCACGGGAACGAGTTGTCTCACTTCCTGCGCAAGGCGTACCCCGAGGGTCTGTACAGCCCCTACAGCCCGGAGACCTACGGCCTGTGCTTCACTTGCCACAAGGCGTCGCTGGCGGCGGATAAGTACACCTCCGCAGCTACGAATTTCCGTAACGGCAAGGAGAACCTGCACTTCGTCCACGTGAACAAGGCGAGGAAGGGGCGTACGTGCGCGTTGTGCCATTCCTCGCACGCGACCAGGAACCCGCATTTTCTGCGTGATACGGTGCGCTTTGGCACTTGGCAGATGCCCATTGGCTTTGCGAAGACCGAGACAGGCGGCTCGTGCGCCTCGGGCTGCCATAAGAAGCTGAGCTACGATCGCAGCAAAGCGGTCAAGCCGGGGCAGACCCCCGCCCCGGCAAGTCGACCCGCTACCGCTGCCTCGCCGGCTCCCACCAGGCCCGCCAAGACCCCGGCCCCGTCAAGGCCGACCACCGCTCCAGCGGCAGCCACACAGCCGAAAGATGCGACGTAAGCGCCCGGTTTAGCCCTCCTCCCAGTTGGCATCTTCTCATTATAGAGAAACCCCGGCCTTCTTGCTCACCAGTTCCTGGGATGGTCTGTCTATGAGTTTTGCCCGGGCAAGTCTGTAATTGCTTCTATTTCAAGATGATACACCATTCGGCTGGTTTCTCGTCTTGGCCAGCCCACAAATCCACTGGCCGATGGCATGAGATTTGCTAACGGATGATTAGGATGAGTTGCGCGCGTTGTCGCCACGGCGTGACTCGCAGCCGGGATCCACTTCGTATCGTGGCGATGAGTGTGGTGCTGACTTGGTTTGGTGCTGACCTTAGGCTGGCTTGGGCCTGCCTTCGGGATACTGCCGCCCTGCTCGGATAAGACCGTGTTATTTGAGGAAGTGTACTAGCTTGACTACAGAAGACCAGCAAAGCCGTCAAGAGCAGCCGGAGTACAAGCGGGGCCCGATCGCCAGGGTCCTGTCGATCTTCGGTATTCTGTTTCCCCGCCGGGCCAAGCAGTGGATCATTCTCACGCGCCGGTTCCGCATCCTGACGGTGCTGTCGGTGGTGGTCCTGCTCGGCTTTATCGCGTCCTTCTTCTTCTACTTCAGCTCCACGCCAGCCTTCTGCCGGTCCTGTCACTTCATGGAGAAATACGTGGATAGCTGGGAGGGCTCCACCCACAACAAGAACGGCTGCAACGACTGTCACTTCCCTCCCGGCTGGCGAAACGTACTCCGGGCCAAGCTCGCCAGCTCCAGTCAGGTGATCAAGACGTTGACGGGGACCCATAGCTCCAAGCCGCACGCAGAGATCGAAGATGCGGCCTGCCTGAGACCGGGCTGCCACGAAACTCGCCTGCTCAAAGGCAAGGTGACATTCAAGAAGAAATACCACTTCGACCATGAGCCTCATTTGACGAAGCTGCGCCGCGGCAAGAAACTGCGATGCACATCATGCCATTCACAGATCGTCCAGGGCTCGCACATATCCGTTACCGAGAGCGTGTGTTTCACCTGCCATTTCAAGGGCAAGATGCACGAGCGGTCGATTGATCCGATTGCGGGCTGCCCCTCCTGCCACCAGCCCCCGGACAAGGAGATCGTTCTGACCGAGGACTTCACCTTCGACCACAAGCCTTTCCTGAAAAGGGACGTCGCCTGCTGGAAGTGCCACTTCGACGCGATCCAGGGCGACGGTGACGTTCCGCAGCAGGTGTGCCTGACCTGTCACGCCGAGCCCGAGAAGTTGGCCAAGCGGTCCGATCCGACGGCCCTTCACGACTGGCACGTAACGCAGCGGAAGGTCGAGTGTTTCCGCTGCCACGAAGAGATTCGCCACGGGCTCCATCCGGAGCCATATAAGCGCAAGGGCACTTGCGCCACCTGCCACGTCTCCGGACACGATCCGGCGACGCAGATATTCGCCGGACAGGGCGCGCAGGGCGTGAAACCCAGCCGCGGCAGTCATTCCCTGTCCAATGTGGATTGTGTCGCCTGTCATGAAATGAAGCTCCCGAGCAAGGGCGTGGCCGGCGTAGGCACGCACAAGGCGACCGAACAGGCGTGTCTGGCCTGTCACGGAAAGCGATACAAGGGCAAGCTCGCGGAGTGGCAGTCGCTCGGCAAGGAAACGCTCGACGAGGCCAAAGAGAAGCTCACCCAGGCACAGAAAGCTTACGATGCTTTGCCGGCCGGCCTCCCCGCCAAGGTCAAGGCACTGGCCCCGCTCAGCCGGGCCAGGCACAACTACGACCTCGTGGCCAAGGGCTTCGTAGTGCACAACCTGGACTATTCGCTGGACGTCCTGGAGAAGGTCTCCAAGGACGCCGACGAGGCGGCCCGTATCGCCAAACAGGCCACAACGAAACCGACGACCAATCCCAACTAAATGCGATATACACAGGCAGGGTATGTACCCAGCCGGGGTTAAAAGGGTTCCTTATTTAGGAGAAACGCGATGCAAAGAAGGAAATGGGTGGTTTTGACATTCTTGGTTGCTGCCTGTGTTGTAATAGGCGGCGTGCTTATCCCCAGTGCGATCGGTGTATCATTGACACCGAAGGACGCCAAGTTTGTCGGCACGAAGGTATGCCGCAAGTGCCATACGAAGGAACACAAGGTCTGGGCGAAGACCAAGCACGGCACGAACTTCGAGACCTTGAAGGGCGACGAGCGAAAGGATCCGAAGTGTGTGAAGTGCCACACGACCGGCTATGGCAAGCCCGGTGGGTTCACCAGTGAAGCCGACACCCCCGAGCTCAAGAGCACCGGCTGCGAGGCCTGCCACGGGCCCGGTAGCGCTCATGCTGCGGCTGCCAAGGATGCGCCGGATGAAGGCAAGTGGGACAAGTTCATGAACAAGATTCCCCAGAACACGTGCATCGCTTGTCACAATCCGCACATAAACCACGACAAGCACAAGAAGTAGAGCAGCAGATAGCAGACAACCTGATATTAGTGCTTCATTGACGGGTGCAGCCGTTGCAGAGGCGGCGCTCGTGGGAATGGGGACATTCACCTGCGGCCCGTTCGGCTGAGCTTTCGGCCGAAGCCTAAGGGCCTCCGGAGTCTGTCCCCATTTCTCATTTTCGGCCGGCCAATGAAGATATGACGGATTGCGAACGCCGGCTTGTTGCCCGCCAAGGTCAAGGCACTGGCCCCGCTCAGCCGGGGCAGGCACAAGTTTGACCTTGTGGCCAAGGGCCACGTAGTGCATAATCTTGACTATTCCGCTCGGCGTACTAGGGAAGGCCTCCAAAGACGCCCACGAGGCGGCCCGTATCGCCAAACAGGCCGCACCGAAAGCGACGACGAATCCGAAACAAATGTGATATACACAGGCCGGGTATGTTCCCGGCTGTGGTTGGAACGGTTCCTTATTACAGGAGATACGCGATGCAAAGAAGGAAATGGGTAGTTTTGTCATTTTTGGTTGCGGCCAGCTTTGTGATAGGTGGCGCGCTGATACCCAGTGCGATCGGTGTATCATCGATACCGAAGGACGCCAAGTATGTCGGCACGAAGGCATGCCGCAAGTGCCATACGAAGGAATACAAGGTCTGGGCGAAGACCAAGCACGGCACGAACTTCGAGGAGTTGAAGGGCGACCAGCGAAAAGATCCCAAGTGTGTGAAGTGCCACACGACCGGCTATGGCAAGCCGGGTGGGTTCACCAGTGAAGCCGACACCCCCGAGCTCAAGAACACCGGCTGCGAGGCCTGCCACGGGCCCGGCAGCGCTCACGCTAAAGCTGCCAAGGATGCCCCGGATGAAGGCAAGTGGGAAATGTTCACCGACAAGACTCCCCAGAACGCGTGCGTCGCTTGTCACAATCCGCACATAAACCACGACAAGTACAAGAAGTAGCAGTGCTTCATTGGCGGGTGCTGCCGTTGCATAGGCGACGCCCGTGAGAATGGGGACAGGTACGTGCGGCCCGTTCGGCTGAGCTTACGAGCAAAGCCTGAGGGCTTTGGGAGCTTGTCCCCATTTCTCATTCTCCCCAGCCAATGAAGATATGACGGATTGTGGACAGCCGGCTTGTTGCCCGCCAATTAGAACTCCTGTGGCAGGGCCCCTAATTCGCTGCAACTGAACACCGGGCCGTCCTTGCAAACGTACTTGTTGCCGACGTTGCAACGGCCGCACTTGCCGACCCCGCACTTCATCCTGTTTTCCAGCGTGGTGTAGACCGATTCCATCCCAAAGCCCAGCTTGGTTAGAGATACCAGGACGAATTTGATCATGATCGGCGGCCCGCAGGTTATGACGATCGTGTTATCGCCCTTGGGACTGGTCTCCTCCAGGACGGTGGGTACGAACCCAACACTGCCTTTCCAGTCGTCCGTTTCCCCGCCGGGATCGACGGTGTAAACCGTCTGCACGCCATCCATCTGCTGCCAGTCTTCCAGCTCCTTCTTGTAGGCCAGGTCGGCCACGCTGCGTGCGCCGTATATGATGCTGATATCCTCGAACTGGTCGCGGAGGTCCAGGCAGTTCCAAATGAGCGACCTGAGGGGGGCCATGCCGATTCCGCCGCCCACGAACAGCAGGTTCTTTCGCTGCATCAGATCGATGGGGAACCAGTTTCCGTAGGGCCCGCGGAAGCCGATGATGTCGCCTTCATTGCACTGGTGAAGCTCGCCGGTGACCTTGCCCGCGAGCTTGACGCTGCACTCGATGTAGCCCTTTCGCGTCGGCGAGGAGGCGATACAGAACGTTGCCTCGCCGGCGCCGAAGACCGAGAACAGCCCGAACTGTCCGGCGCGGAACTCGAATCGGTCGTTCTCCTGCTCGTCGCAAAAGGTCAGGCGGAAAGTTTTTATGTCGGGCGTCTCGTCGATTATGGCGTCGATGCGCATCTTCGAAGACGCATAGTCCATGGGTATCAATGCTTGACCGCCCTTGGTTGTGCGTTCATCCGGCATCGGGGTCCATCCTTTCTATCTCGACTCGATGTCGACCAGGGTATCTACGAGGTTCCGGCCGACGCCGCATGCACCAATGCATCGCCCGCAGCCGACGCAGGCGATCCGGCCAAACCGCTCGGGGAAGTATTTGAACTTATGCATCACCCTCTGCCGGCACCTGGCGAACTGCTCCGGTCGCGGATTGTGCCCCGAAGCGTGCAGCGTGAACTGCCCGTACGAGCAGCAGTCCCAGTTTCGGCGGCGTTGCCCGCGGTTCCAACTCGCCTCGTCCACAATGTCAAAACAGTGGCACGTCGGGCACAGATAGCTGCATGCCCCGCACCCAAGGCATGACAGCGACTTCTGGGCCCAAAAATCGCTCTCGAAGTTGCCGTCAAGCCACTTCTTGACTTTTTCCGGGTCGAACTTCGACGCCAGTTCGGGTGGGGCAGGCACATCGGCGCCTTCGTCCGCCGGGCGCACAGCTTTGCCCAGGCGTTCGATGAACCGCAGGCCCTTGTCCGTATTGACCTGCAAGAGAATTTTACCGTCGCCCCCGCCGACGCCGAAAACAAGCACGTCGCTTTCATCAGTGCCGTGCGGCGACCCGCCAACCGACGTGCAGAAGCATTCGGCCGCCGGCTCCGTGCAGGAAAAAGCCACCAACGTTGTCCGATCGCGCCGGGCACGGTAGCGGACGTCGTCATAGTCCCACTGGAAGACCTTGTCCATGGCCGCCAGTGCGGCTGTGTCGCAGGGCCGGCAACCCAGCACGATGACTTCGTCGGCTGATGGAAGCGGCTCGGTCTGCACATCTACGTCGCCGCTTTCGTGCCTTTCGAAGGTCAGCAGCGTCTCGGTGGCCGGAAAGAACAGCTTCTTGAGGGGAAGATGGACGTTGGTATACCCATCGGCAATCGCCTCGGCAGAGGTCACAGCCGACAGGTCCACAACGCCCGGCTCAGTCTCGGTGGGTGCATAGACCGTCACTCCGGCTGAGCATAGCGCCTCGACGGTCGATTTGAGCCAGTCTGCCTCGGCTTGATATAGTTTGTTCTCTGGCATTCTACGGGGACCTCACAGGATTCCCTCGTCGGAGTCGTCGTCGGAGAAAGTGGTGAAGGGCGCCTTTTCTTCGGGCGACAGCCCGGAGCGGAAGTCGAACCATTCATCCACGATCTTGGCCATCTTCTGGTTGATGGCGCTCAGGGGAATATTCATGGGGCAGACGCGTTCACACTCGCCGCAGCCCACGCAGCGCCCCGTCAGGTGGAAGGCGCGGGCCACGTTCCAGGCGAGGTTGCCTCGCAGGTGGGCGCTGGACTCGACCCACTGCGGCGTTGATTTCTCAACGATACACCGCTTGCAGTAGCAGAGCGGGCAGACTTGTCTGCACGCGTAGCAGCGAATGCACTTGTTGAGCTGCTCCTGCCAGAACTCCCATCGCTCTTCCAGCGACTTTTCTTCGACGGCGTCGGCCTTGCTGTAGCGTTGTGCGGGGTCGATCTCGGGCTGGTCTACCGCATCGCCGACGATCACGTCGCAACCGGCCGGCTCGCGGCAGTCGCAGACGGCGCACTTGTCCAGCGGCGGGTCGCCCACGCCGTTGCAGCGAACGCCTATAAGCACCACGTCTTCACGCTTGATTACGTTTTCACGGAGCAACACGTTGATCGCCCGCAGGTCGCAGCCCTTGACGACTATTGCAGTCTTGCCTGGGCTGTCGACGCGGGCAACGGACAGGTACACAGCCAGGTTGCTGAAGCAACGAGCGTCGAAGCCAAGCCGCTGGGCATCTTCGGCCTTGGTAATGAACGCCGGCGGCGAAAGCTGCTGCCCGTTGGCCGGCGCGTACCCTATAACCAGGCCAACCTGGCCTTCGGACAGCATTTTCTCAGCCGCCTGGGCCGGCGAGTCCATTGCCATTGGCTCTGCGCTCATCGGCTCGCCTCCGTCTGGACGATTCCTGGAAACGTTTCGAACGGCCCCAACTGTCTGGCCTCTTCAGTGATGTCCTTGACCAACTGCGACCACTTGCCACCCTCAGCCGCGGAGACCCACGAGAACTTGAACCGTCTCGGGTCGATGCCAAGAAACTCCATCAACTCGCGGAAAGCCTTCAGCTTCCTGCGGGCGTGATAGTTGCCGGATGTATAATGGCAGTCGCCCGGGTGGCAGCCGGAGACCAGCACCATGTCCGCACCGCGCTCGAAGCTCTTGAGAATGAACATCGGATCGACCTTACCGGAACATGGCAGGCGGATGATCTTGATGGCGGCTGGATAGCCGAACCGGCTCATTCCGGCCAGGTCCGCACCGGCGTAAGAGCACCAGTTACACAGGAACGCAACGATCTTGGGCTCCCATTGGGGCGTATCGCCATGTTGTTGCTCTTGCTGGGTCATCTCACCTCACCGGCTGATCGCGTTGATCGCGGCATACAGTTGGTCATCCCGGTAGCCCTGGACTTCAATGGTCTTCGACCGGCACGCAACGGCGCAGGCGCCGCAGCCCTGACACAGTCCATTGTTAATGTACGCCACAACGGCCGTCACCTTGCCGTCGTGGCCCTGCAGCTCCTTGTGCTCGACCGCCCCGTAGGCACAGACGTTCTCGCACTCGAAGCAGCCGTTGCACGTAAGCTCGTCGACGACCCCGATCGTCGGCTCGCGAGTGAGGCTGTCGTGGCTGACAATCCCCATCGCCTTGCTCGCAGCCGCGCTGGCCTGGGCGACGCTCTCGGGGATGTCCTTGGGGCTGTGGCACGCGCCGGCAAGGAATATCCCGGCTGTGTTTGTCTCCACCGGCCGGAGCTTTGGGTGCGCTTCGAGCAGAAAACCGTGCTCGTCGTAGCCCACACGGAGCTTCTGGGCCAGGCCGCGTATGCCTGTCGAGGCCACCATCGCCGGGGCCAGGACGACCATCTCGGCGGCAATCTCGATCTGCTGGCCGCTCAGGGTGTCCGCCCCACGAACGATGAGCTTGTCGCCACGGGGGAATACCTTCGCCACACGCCCTCGCAGATACGTGGCCATCTGTTCCTTCATGACCCGCCGGACAAACTGTTCATAGTTCTTTCCGCCCGACCGCACGTCCATGTAGAAGACGAACGCCTGCCCGTCGTGAACCTTGTGCTTGTAGAGGATGGTGTGCTTGGCCGTATACATGCAGCAGATCTTCGAGCAGTAGGGCAAGCCTTCCTTCTCCCGCCGGGAGCCGATGCACTGGAGGAAGACCACGCTCTTGGGCGGCTTGCCCGTGCTGGGCCGCTGGAGATCTCCGGTCGTGGGCCCGCTGGCCGAGACCATGCGCTCGAACTCCAGGCTCGTGACAACGTCAGGGTACTTCCCGTAGCCGTACTCCTCGTAAACGTCAGGATTGAACAACTCATAGCCCGTCGCCACAATGATGGCGCCGACCTCCTCTTTCACATACTCGTCGGTCATGTCGAAGTCGATGGCATCGGCGGGACATATTTTCTTGCAGGCGCCGCACCCGTCGGTTCGGAAGTGGATGCAGTTATCTCTGTCGATCAGAGGCTTGTTGGGTACGGCCTGGGGAAACGGCATGTGGATGGGCGTGCGGCTGTCGATCCCGCAGTTGAACTCGTTGGGGATCTTCTCCAGATCGTGCCAGCAGTAATCGGCCGGGTCTATCGTGTCGGTCGGACAGATGAAGGCGCACGCCCCGCACCCGAGGCATACGTCGGACTGCTCGGCCAGCGGCGTGGTGATCTTTCGCTTCGGTCCTCGGCCTTCAAAGCATATCGCGGCTGCACCGATCACGTCCTTGCAGACGCGGACGCACAGCCCGCACATGATGCAGTCGTCGTCCTGTTGCTCCAGCCGCAGCTGTTCGCCACCGTATTCGGCGGCCATCTCCTGGATGACCTTCGCGTCCGGGCTGCGGGCCAGCAAGAGATGGAGAGTCATACGGCGAGACTGCCGGACACGCTCGGAATGGGTCTGGATCTCCAGGCTGTCCTGCGCGGGATAAGCGCAGGCAGGCACAAGGCCGGGCCTGCCGCCACCGGTTATTTCCACCACGCATATGCGGCACGCCCCCGCGGGCGGAATCGCCGGATGATGGCAGAGAGTGGGGATATCGATACTGGCCGCGGTTGCAACCTCCAGGAGCGTTTTGCCCTCTTCGGCCTCGACTTGCTGGTTGTTAATAGTGAGATTGATCATTCCAGACAGTTCACTCCGCTGTTACCGCGTCGAACGGGCAGTTTTCGTAGCACACCCCACACTGGATACACACGGCTGAATCGATACGATGCGGGGCCTTTTTCTCGCCGGAGATCGCATCGGTCGGGCAGTCCTTCAGGCATATGCCGCAGCCCTTGCAGTCCTCGGCATCGATACCGAAAGTCACCAGGGCCTTGCACACCCCCGCGGAACATTTCTTATCAAGGATATGGGCTTCGTATTCGTCGCGGAAGTAGCGAAGCGTCGACAGCACCGGGTTCGGCGCCGTGCCGCCCAACTGGCACAGCGACGATTCCCCAACATAGGCTGCTAACTGCTCCAGCAGTTCGATGTCGGTGTCTCGCCCTTCGCCCTCGGTGATCCGCGTGAGGATCTTGTGCATCTGGAACAGGCCTTCGCGGCACGGGGTACACTTGCCGCACGATTCGTCCACCAGGAACGCCAGGAAGTATTTGGCAACGTCCACCATGCAGGTGCGCTCATCCATGACGATCAGGCCGCCCGAGCCCATCATCGCGCCCACCTCTTGCAGCTTTTCGAAGTCGACGGCCAGGTCGATCATCGACTCCGGTATGCACCCTCCGGACGGCCCGCCGGTCTGGACGGCCTTGAACTTGCGCTTCTTGAGTATGCCGCCGCCGATATCGTAGACGATCTCACGTAACGTCGTGCCCATCGGCACCTCGACCAGCCCGGTGTTCTGCACCTTGCCGACAAGCGAAAAGACCTTCGTCCCCTTGGAGTGTTCCGTACCGATGCCGGCGAACCAGTCCGCGCCGCGGTCGATGATGACGGGCACGTTCGCCCACGTCTCAACGTTATTGATGTTGGTCGGCTTGCCCCACAGGCCCGACTCAGCCGGATAAGGCGGACGCTGACGCGGGCTGCCGATCTCGCCCTCGATGGACGCAATAAGCCCTGTCTCCTCACCGCACACAAACGCACCGGCCCCGCGAACTATCTTTACGTCAAAGCTGAAATCGCTGCCGAAGATGTTCTCGCCCAGCAGCCCCAGCGACCGCGACTGCTCCAGCGCGACAGACAGATTGCTGACAGCCAGCGGGTACTCAGCCCGGACGTAGATATATGCCTTGGATGCGCCGATCGCATAAGCGCCGATCGTCATGCCCTCGAGCACGCTGTGCGGGTCGCCCTCCATTATGCTGCGATCCATGAACGCACCCGGGTCGCCCTCGTCGCCGTTACAGATAATGTATTTCTCGTCGCCCGGCTGGCTGCGGCATATCCCCCACTTCTTCCCTGTCGGGAAACCCCCGCCCCCGCGGCCCCGCAGGCCAGACTTCTCGACCTCAGCGATGACCTCCTCCGGCGTCATCTGCGTGAGCACTTTTGCCAATGCCTTGTAACCGTCGGCCGCAATGTAGTCGTCAATCTCCTCCGGGTCGATCTTGCCGTTATTGCGGAAGACAATCCGCTGTTGCTTGGCGTAGAACGGGACCTCGTGCTCCAGTTGGAACTTTTCCTTACTCACGGGGTCCTTGAACAGCCGCGAGTCGAGCACGTCGTCGCCCTTTACGGTCTTCTCGATAATGTCCCCAACGTCTTTTGGTTTGACGCCGCAGTAGAAGACTTCCTTCGGAAAGATCACCACCAGCGGCCCGCGCTCACAGAACCCGTGGCAGCCTGTTGGGCGAACCTCAACGTCCGCCAGTCCCTCAGCTTCGAGTTGACGCCGAAACGCGTCGACCAAGTCCATGCTGCCCTGTGCACGACACCCCGTGCCGCAGCATACGGAGATTGCTACTCTCTTGGCCTGCTTGCGCTTGACAATCTTCTGACACAGGTCCGCCAGATCGCCGGGCGTCTTCATTTGTACTGCCGCTATCATGCTTCTCTGGGCCCTTCCTAAACGGCGGCCGATTCCTGATACTGCTCTTCGGCCTGCACCGGCTCACTCTCAGCGCACTGCTCCACGACTTTCATCATCTTGGCTGCCGTCATCTTGCCGTAGTACTTGTTGTTTACTGTCACGACCGGCGCCAGGGCACATGTGCCCAGGCAGTTGACTCGCTCCATGGTGAACTTCATGTCCTTGGTCGTCTCGCCGTCACCGATGCCGAGCTCTCGCGACAGTGCGTCCGCGATATGCCCGCCGCCTCTGAGGTGGCAGGCCGTGCCAAGGCAAACACGGATAATGTTTTCACCGCGCGGCTCCAGGCTGAAGGCGTTGTAGAACTTCACCACGGAGTAGAGCCGGCTCAAGGGTATCTCGGTCTTCTCACTGAGGTAGACCAGAGCGTCCGGCCGGAGGTAGTTGAATACCTTCTGCACATCCTGAAGCATGCCGATTACCATGCCGCCCGGCTCGGTATAGCCTTCCAGGATGGCGTCGACTTTAGCCGCAATTTCGGGATCGGTTCGCTCGCCCGGTACGTGAGGCACCGGCTCCACGATCTTGTTGCGGGCCATGCAGTTGTTCCAGCAGTCGCCACAGCCCGTACACTTGGCCATGTCGACGCTTGTGGGCTTCTTGCGAATCTTCACCTCGAAATTGCCCAGGTAGCCGTCTACCTGCTCGATTTCCGAGTAAGAGTACAGGGTTATGTTCTTGCTCTGCATGACCTCGACCATGCGGGGCGTGAGGATGCACTGCGAGCAGTCAAGCGTGGGGAAGGTCTCGTCCAGCATGGACATGTATCCGCCGATGCTCGCCTGGCGCTCGACCAGGGCTACCTCGTATCCGGCCGACGCCACGTCCAGGGCCGCCTGAATCCCGGCTATGCCGGCCCCGATTACCATCACCCGGCGGGTCACCGGCACCTCGATATCCTCAAGGGGCGAGTTTCGCTTGACCTTTTCCACCAGCAGGCGGACCAGGTCCTTGGCCTTTTCGGTGGCCTGCCCCCGATCGGTATGCACCCAGGAACAGTGCTCCCGGATGTTCGCCATCTCGAGCATGTAAGGATTGAGCCCGGCGGTGGCCGCAGCCTGCCGGAAGGTAGGCTCGTGCATCCGGGGGGAGCAGGAGGCCACGACCACGCCGGTAAGGTGATGTTCCACAATGGCGTCGGTGATGAGGCGTTGCCCGGGGTCGGAGCACATGTACTTATAGCTGCGGGCAACCACCACGCTCGGCAAGGTTCCCGCATACCGAGCTACGGACTCGCAGTCCACCGTTTCTGCGATGTTCGCACCACACCAGCAGATAAAAACGCCCATTCTGGCCATGATCAAAAGTTCCCGTCTAGCCCATCACAGGCAGGCCTGTCCGGCAATAAACCCCTTGGCCACCAACAGGGGCATGGGGTCCACGATGAGTCTGTCCAGACAAAGCTGCTCTTCGTTCAGTTCCATGGCAAGACCCATCAACTGGGTAAAGTAAAGCACGGGGATCGACAGCTGCTCGCCGGTAATCTTTTCCGCTTCGGTCTGATACATGTCGAGGTTGGCCTGGCACAACGGGCATGCGACGGCCAGGACGTCCGCGCCGTTTTCCTTGGCGATTTTCAGCACCTCGCTGCACAGGCGATGGACGGTTTTCTGGCGTGATAGCGTCAGAGCCGCACCACAGCACTCGGTCTTGTAGGGCCAGTCCAGCGGCTCGGCCCCTATCGCCGACATCAGGTCGTCCATCAGCATGGGATACTCAGCCGCGTCGATGCGAAGTTCCTGCGGCATGCGGGCCATCAGACACCCGTAATAGCAGGCCACCTTCAGGCCTGCCAGCGGCTTGGTCACACGCTTCGTTATCGCCTCCAGGCCGACATCGTTCCGCAGCACCTCGGAAATATGCAGGATCTTGGGCTTGACCTGGAATTCCTCTTCGATAATCTCGTTGATCTTCGCCAGCAGGTCGGGGTCTTCTCTGAGTTCGCGGCTGGTTTCCTTGAGCCGGCTGTAGCAGGCGGCGCAGCAGGTGATGATGTCCAGTCCCTGCTTTTCCGCGGCGGCGCAGGTTATGGCCGGCAGAGCCAGCGACAGCAGGTGGCTGGTGGCGTGGGCCGCGGTTGCGCCGCAGCAGACCCAGTCGTCGACCTGCTCTAACTCGACCCCGATGGTGTCGAGCACGCCCTCGCCGGACTTTGCGTATTCAGCGCCGCTGCCCAGCAG
>SDBS01003589.1_pt1 | contig 15245 bp, 11 predicted proteins | sample 2277091 | NCBI WGS metagenome assembly SDBS01 (sample SAMN10404972, study PRJNA504765) | marine sediment metagenome | isolation source: marine sediment core GS10_PC15, 163 cmbsf | place: Arctic Ocean: Southern Knipovich Ridge | collected 2010 | reverse complement strand
CAATAGGGGTGATGATGTGAAAGTAGAAAGAACAGAGATGGAGTTGGGTGGGAGGACACTTTCCATTGAAACAGGTAAAATGGCCAAACAAGCTGACGGCGCGGCTCTTGTTCAGTATGGTGGCACAGTTGTCCTGGGGACAGTTGTCGCTTCACGGGAACCGAATTTACAGGTAAGTTTTCTTCCGCTTTCCGTTGAATACCGTGAGAAGACATATGCAGCTGGAAGGATTCCGGGAGGGTTTTTCAAGCGCGAGGGAAGACCAACTGAAAAAGAGACTCTTAGTGCCCGTCTTATTGACCGTCCATTACGGCCTCTTTTTCCGGATGGGTTCCGGAACGAGGTACAGATAATTGTGATGGTTCTCTCCGCTGACCAGGAAAACGATCCGGATATACTTGGTATGATTGCAGCATCAAGTGCTCTCAGTTTATCGGATATTCCTTTCCCTGTCTGTATAGGTGGTGTGAGGATGGGCATGGTTAACGGTGAACACATCGTTTGCCCGACTCATGAACAGATTGATGATGGGCGTTTTGACCTGGTGGTTGTAGGGATGAAGGATAAGATAGTTATGGTTGAGGGGTGTGCAAAGGAAGTTAAGGAGGAAGATATTCTTTCTGCTCTCAAACCGGGGCTGGAAGAAGCTGGGAGGGTTGCCTCTTTCATTGAGGAATTTGGGAAAAAGTATGGTAAAGAGAAAAGGGAGATAGAGCTTGTCCAGGTTGATGACGAGTTGCGGAAGTCTGTAGAGGATTTCGTAGAAGGGAAGATCGAGGGAGTGTTTGCCATACCGGACAAAAACGAACGTGAAATGTTTATGTCTTCTCTTATATCGGAGACGTCCGGGCATCTGAGCGAAGACAAGGCTACTGATATAAGGACTGTGGTTGAGGAAATTGAAAGCGAACTGGTCCGGAAACACATCTTCAAGGAAGGAAGACGGGTGGATGGGAGGCAGCCTTCCGAGGTGAGGCCTATCAGTTGCGAGGCAGGGATGCTCCCACGAACTCATGGTTCAGCCCTCTTCACAAGAGGGGAGACACAGAGTTTAGCGGTTGCTACTCTTGGCACGGCTGAAGATGAACAAATGGTGGAAGAATTGAAGGGGGAATCTTCTAAAACCTTCATGCTGCATTATAATTTCCCTCCATTCAGTGTGGGTGAGGTGAAACCCGTCAGAGGTCCCGGGAGGCGGGAAGTGGGCCACGGTGTGCTGGCTGAACGAGCTTTGAAACCGGTTTTGCCATCAGGCGAAGAGTTCCCGTACACCATCAGGATTGTTTCAGATATCCTGGAATCAAATGGTTCCTCTTCAATGGCGGCAGTGTGCAGTGGTTGTCTTGCCTTAATGGATGCAGGTGTGCCGATAAAAGCGCCGGTTGCCGGGCTTTCAATGGGGCTTGTTAGGGAGGGTAATGAGACACTTCTCCTGACAGACATTGCTGGGTTAGAGGACCACTTCGGAGATATGGATTTCAAAGCGGCGGGCACGAGAGAGGGTATTACTACTATCCAGATGGATGTGAAAATAGGTGGAATAGAATTGGAGCTTGTGGAGAAGATTCTTGCGGAATCTTCGAAAGGGCGCAACCAGATACTTGATGAGATGATAAAGGTTCTTCCACGTCCAAGAGATCAGATCTCTGTCTATGCACCACGTATGATCGTAATGAGAGTAAAGCAGGATAAGATCGGGAGTGTAATTGGTCCGTCGGGCAGGACTATAAAAGGGATCATCGAGAAAACCGGCGTTGAGATACATATTGACGATGATGGCAAGGTATCTATTAGCTCAACTAGTGAGGATAAAGCGAAGGAAGCTGTCAAGATGGTTGAAGCTCTTGTGGCTGAAGTGGAGATTGGGAAAATCTATCCCGGCAAGGTTAAACGAGTTACCGATTTCGGAGCTTTTGTTGAGGTTATGCCCGGAAAGGACGGGCTGATTCATATCTCCAAACTTGCTGATTATCGTGTGAAGAGAGTTGAAGATGTAGTGAAGGTCGGAGATGAGATTGAGGTAAAAGTCCTTTCAGTTGACAGTCAGGGTCGCATTAGCCTCGGCAGGAAAGATGCGAAGGAAGGAAGTCCCAAACGAGACTTCCGTAGGAAGACCTGAAAGATGAGAAGGGAAATTGTCAGCATATTTCTTCTTTCTTTTACGGTATTTGCTTTGATAAGTCTTGTTTCTTATGATGCACTTGATCTTTCATTATATACATCATCACCAAATTCTCCCGTTTTGAATAGGGCAGGGAGAATTGGAGCATACCTTTCAGGATATCTCTTATATTTCCCGTTTGGTTTAGGTGCATGGTTCCTTCCGCTTATCACTCTTATATGGGCATGCAACGGGTTTTGCAACAGGAAAAGGGAGAGAGTGAGCTTAACACTACTTGGAATGGTTCTTGTGCTTCTCGCGTCTTCCTGCGCTTTCTTTTTCAGCCATATTGATACAAGCTGGGGACGTTTCCTGCCAGGCGGCATTGCTGGAACTGTTGTTTCTGAGTTGATGAAACCGTGGTTTGGGAAGTGGGGAAGTTATCTTATAATCTTTTTTCTATTCATAGTTGGTTTTGTTCTCTCTTCGGAATTTCTGGTTTTCTCCTGGGTAAAATTCGTTGCAAAGTTTTCAAGACAAACTGCCGGGAAAGTCTTTAGTTCATTGCATAAACCCAGAGCCAGACGAGTAACGGTGAGAAGAGAACCTAAAGTTGCAACCGGGGTAACGATTACCTCTCCCGTTGAAACACCCAGAAAAGTCCAGCATGAGGCAGTCGTTGAGAAAAAAGCAGCTTCATCATTCCAGCTGCCACCGCTTGATTTATTGAATCCACCACTCCCCGTCGGGGTGGAGGAAGACATTGATGCAAGATGCAAGACGCTTGAAGATGCACTTCGCAGTTTCGGAGTTGAATGCCGTGTCGTCCAGGTGAATCAGGGCCCTATAGTCAGCAGTTTTGAAATAGAGCCTGCAAGGGGAGTGAAGGTGAGTCAGATTACATCCCTGGCTGATGATATCGCTCTTGTCCTCAAAGCTTCAAGAGTTCGTGTTGTTGCTCCTATTCCCGGGAAATCAGCAGTTGGGGTTGAGATACCAAATCTGAATCCCCGTTTTGTATATCTGAGGGAAGTCCTGGAATCCGACCAGTTCCGAAAAGCTGCGTCAAGACTGGCTATCGGACTTGGGACAGATATTCTGGGAAGGCCGCTTGTAGCTGATCTCGGGGAGATGCCTCACCTTCTGGTAGCCGGCACAACAGGTTCAGGTAAGACAGTGTGTCTTAGTTCCATTATCGTCGGCATCCTCTTCCAGGCTACACCTGAGGAAGTGCGGTTTCTGATGATAGATCCGAAGATGGTTGAACTGGCTGTTTATGAGAGGATTCCGCATCTGATAGCGCCTGTTGTTAACAGTGCAAAGAAAGCTTCAAAGGCGCTCCGCTGGTGCATTGATGAAATGGACAAGCGCTACCGCACTTTTGCAGAGGAGGGAGTGCGGAATATCGCATCATACAATGAGATTAAGAAAGAAGAGAAAATGGCGCATATTGTTGTCATAATTGATGAGTTACACGATTTGATGGTAGTTGCACAGGCCTCTGTGGAAGATGCAATTACAAGACTTGCACAGTTATCCAGAGCAGTTGGGATACACCTTGTTATTGCCACTCAACGGCCCTCAGTTGATGTCATCACGGGGGTGATCAAAGCTAATCTTCCGTACCGTGTTTCCTTCCAGGTATCATCCAAAGTTGATTCAAGAACAGTCCTTGACATGAACGGCGCGGAGACATTGCTTGGTAAAGGCGATCTGTTGTTCTTACCACCCGGGGAACCAATACCTGTGCGTGCTCAGGGTTCACTTGTCACAGACAAGGAGACTGAGAGGGTAGTTTCATTTCTCAAGAGCCAGCGCGGCCCGGATTACAGGGCAAGAATCGATGAAATAAAAGAGGCGGAGAGTGGCAGGATTGAAGCCGGAGAGGCAGGGGATGATGAGCTCTTTGACGAAGCTGTGCAGCTGGTTTTGCGCGCGGGTAAAGCTTCAACATCAATGCTACAGAGAAGGTTGAGTATTGGATATGCACGTGCCGCCCGTCTCCTGGATACGATGGAAGAGCAAAAGATAATTAGTTCACCCAGAGGAACAAAACCCAGAGCTGTGCTCACTGATAAGAATCAAGAGGAATGAATTTGTAGAAGATGTTTCTTTGGAGAAGACGTAAGGGAACTAAATCTCTGACACTCAAGACGTATGGTCTGAGTGAAGCCACAATCAAAGGGAAGACGAAGGGCATCGCTCAGCCAGGTCTATATTTTGAGATTCTCGGCCATCCGAAAGGAGTTGATTTGAGAGTTGTGGCTGAAGGAGAAGGCGCGAAAGTTCTCGACGAAATGATTGAGGCAGTTGAGAAATTGATAAGACAGCGCCTCGGTGAGCATGTCTTCGGAGTTGATGGGGATAAGATGGAAACTGTGGTGGGGAAGGCTCTCCTTGCTCGGAAGAAGACAATTGCTGTGGCTGAATCCTGTACCGGGGGATTAATCTGTCACTGGCTGACCAATGTGCCGGGTAGTTCTGAATATTTCAAGCAGGGCATAATTGCATACAGTAATGAAAGTAAGACTTCGACTCTGAATGTACCTGAGGAGATACTGACCACGTCCGGAGCAGTTAGCATGGGAACCGTGGAGGCAATGGCAAAAGGCATAAGACAGCTTGGCAAAAGTGATATTGGTCTTTCTATCAGCGGGATTGCCGGTCCAGGTGGAGGATCAGCGGACAAACCTGTGGGGCTGGTGTGGATTGGACTGGCTGACAATGTTAAGGTCGTAACTGAAGAACATCATTTCAGCGGTGGGAGGGAGTTGATTAAAATACAGTCCTCACAAGCCGCACTTGACCTTGTGAGAAGAAACTTGCGGTGACCGAGACGACGCTGAGGACTTTTATTGCAGTTGTGCTGACGGATGAGATAAAGCGGAAATTGAGAGAAGTGGTTGAAAATCTAAAGGAAATAGATGCAGATGTGAAGTATGTGAAACCTGAGAATGCTCATCTGACACTAAAGTTTCTTGGTTATGTGAATGAGTCAAGGTTAGAAGATATAAAGATGGCCCTGGAAACTACACTAAAGGATACTATGCCATTTGAGGTATCCTTTTCGGGAATTGGTGCTTTTCCCAGTGTGAATGTCCCGAGGGTTGTATGGTTGGGTGTAAAGCAGGGAAGAGAGACACTTCATGGGGTACGGGACAGGCTTGAAGAAAATCTTTCAGAAATCGGCATTGAGAAAGAGGGAAGAGAGTACCATTCACATCTGACAGTTGGGAGAGTTAAGTCAGGGCGTGGAAGGAATAAACTTGTGTCATGGTTAAAATCAAATTCAGACCTTGAAATTGGTTCAATGGCGGTATCTGAAATAGTATTAATGAGAAGTATATTGAAGAAGGAAGGGCCCGAATACTCACCGTTGAAAGTGGTCGGGTTAAGAACTGAGAAGGGGGAGTGAAAATGGGTAAACAGAAAGGAACTAAGGAGAAAGCACTTGACATGGCAGTGAGCCAGATTGAGAAGCAGTTTGGAAAGGGAGCTATAATGAAGCTGGGTAGCGAGGCTGCTCGGGTTAAAGTTGATGCCATTCAGACGGGGTCAATTTCACTTGATCTCGCTCTGGGGATTGGTGGAGTTCCGAAAGGGAGAGTTGTGGAAATCTTCGGCCCTGAAGCATCCGGAAAGACAACCCTTTCCCTCCACATTGTTGCTGAGGCACAGAAAATGGGTGGTGTGGCAGCCTTCATTGACGCGGAACACGCTCTCGACCCCGCCTACACCCGTCGAATAGGAGTTGACCTTGACAACCTTCTAATTTCACAGCCGGATACGGGGGAGCAGGCTCTCGAGATAACCGAGGCACTTGTAAGAAATAATGCAGTCGACATAATAGTGATAGATTCTGTTGCCGCTCTTGTGCCCAGGGCTGAGATAGAGGGAGAAATGGGGGACGCGCAGATGGGGCTTCAGGCGCGGCTCATGTCGCAGGCTATGCGCAAACTCACCGGGGCTATAAGCAAATCAAGAACATGCGTGGTGTTTCTCAATCAGATTCGGATGAAGATTGGGGTTATGTTTGGGAATCCTGAAACGACTCCTGGTGGACGGGCACTCAAATTCTATGCTTCAGTCAGGCTTGATATAAGGAGAATTGGCTCGATAAAAGAAGGGCAGGAAGTGAAAGGCAACCGGACGCGTGTGAAAGTCGTGAAGAACAAAGTCGCTGCTCCATTCAAGAGTGCTGAATTTGACTTAATGTATAACCATGGTATATCAAGAGAGGGAGAGATTATTGATATTGGTGTAACGAAAGACCTGATTGAGAAAAGTGGAGCCTGGTATGTTTATGGCAAGGAGCGCATAGGTCAGGGGCGTGAGAATGCAAAGGCATATCTAAAAGCCAATCCTGATGTGATGGAACAACTTGAAGATAAACTCAGATCAACACCAGAAAATCAGGATTAGAATTGTAGTGGCAGAGCTTGCTCTGCTGAATGTGTAAGACATTTTCTGATGTCGATATGAATAGGGAGGTAGGGCTATGTCAACTAAGGTTGTTAGTTTTTTTTACCGGCTGGCTTCGTATGTAGTGATTGGTGGAGTCAGTCTTATGATGGGAATGGCTATAGGGGAAAGTCCGTCCAATAATGCGGTAGCAGTCTCAGGGGTTATTATTGAGAACCCGTTTGTTGAGGTGGCTGAGAAGGTGAAGCCCGCTGTTGTGCAGATCACAACCACAAAGGTGGTCAAGTATCGTTACTGGGATCCTTTTGATGATTTTTTTGGTGGCCAGTTTGAAGACCTATTCCCTGAATTCTTCGACCGGCGCCAGCAAAAAAGAAGAAAACCCAGGGAATATAAGAGAAAGCAGGAAGGGCTTGGTTCGGGATTTATAATTGATAAGGAAGGATACATTCTGACAAATTACCATGTCATAAAAGAGGTGGATGAAATCCAGGTGAAGCTTTTGGGTGAAGACAAAAAATATACTGCGGAAGTAGTTGGTGAACCGGATTCGGCCACTGATGTTGCCGTACTCAAGATCGAGCCGCGCGGGAGGTTGACTGTTGCCAGATTCGGTGATTCAGATAAGTTGAAGGTTGGTCAATGGGTAATTGCAATTGGAAATCCTTTCGGGCTGGAGGAGAGCGTGACCCAGGGAGTAATCAGTGCAAAGGGTCGTTCAGGATTTGTCGGAATGCCCAGATATCAGGATTTCATCCAGACAGATGCGTCAATTAACTTTGGCAATAGCGGTGGGCCACTTGTAAATGTTAGAGGTGAGGTAGTGGGGATAAGTACGTTTATTATCTCACCTTATGTTTCGCAGGGGGTGGGTTTTGCAATTCCAATTAATATGGCAAAAAAGGTGTACGGGAAGATAATCGAGCATGGGCGTGTTGTCCGCGGTTATCTTGGAATCATCCCTGATGATGTTGACCCTGCAATGGCCAAAAAGTGGAAACTTCCGGGTGAAGTTGGAGTTGTTGTAACTGATGTTGAAGATGGCACTCCCGCAAGCCTTGCGGGAGTAAAAGTGAAGGATGTGATTATTGAGTTTGACGGGAAGGAAGTGACAGGGGAAGATGAGTTCAGAAAGATGGTTGCTGATACACCTGTCAGCAAGGAAGTGGAGATAAAAGTTATAAGAGATGGGAAGGAGAAGGTCCTCAAAGTTGAGATTGGGGAGTTACCTTCAGAGACGAGAGTTGGCATGGGGGTGGAAGAAGAATTAGGACTTGGGCTTGAGGTAAGTGAGATCACACCTTCGATGGCTGAGAGGTATGACCTGGAAGAGACTCGTGGTGTGATTGTTGTGGATGTAGAGCCCGGGAGCCCTGCTGATGGGAAAATTGAGCGCGGAGATATTATTAAAGAGATAAATGATAACAAGATTAAGAGTATGGAAGATTATCTCTCTGCACTGGATGAGGTCAAACCGGGTGAGGATATAATCTTCTTCATAAGACGCGGCAAATACACGACATTTGTTGTGGTCAGGATAGAGTGAGGTGATGGGCTACGATAAGTGGTAAGCTCAATTGTAGTTGCAGAGCTCGCTCTGCCAATGCAAAGTAAACTTTGCAACTACAGGAATTTATGGACAGCGAGAGATTTCAGGAGAGTCTGACAAAAGCTAAACATTATGTATATCGTCTTCTGGCTTACCGGTCACGCAGTTGTCAGGAAGCCATGGAGAGATTGAAGAAGAAAGGCTACTCAAAGAAGATAATTGAGAGGGTAGTTGTGGATCTCAAGGAGTTAAACTTTCTCAACGATGGTGAATTCTCATCCACATGGGTTGACACGAAACTATCTACAAATCCATGCGGCAAGAGATTAATTGAGCAGGAACTGAGGAGGAAAGGAATAGATGAAGAAATCATAAGGGTAACTGCTGAACGGGCTTACGGGGAGAATGGCGAGGAGGAAATTGCATACAATCTCGGGCTCAAGAAAGTGCGGAAATATACAGAACATGATGATAAGAAAAAGCGGCAGAAGCTTTACAATTTTCTTGCAAGAAGAGGTTTCTCTCTTGAACTTGTGCATGATGTTGTGAACAGGGTACTGGAGAATTAAGCTGGAAAGGCAAAGCAAGCTTTGCCGCTACAAACAGGCATTATGATGAACTCTGATGAATTGAGAAGAATATTCCTTGAGTTTTTTAAGGGAAGGGGGCATTCGGTGGAAAATCCAGCAGGCTTAATTCCCGAGAATGACCCGAGTTTGCTTTTCACAGGTGCAGGAATGAATCAGTTCAAAAATCTCTTCCTGGAAAGAGGCGAGTCGGACCTTAAGAAGGCTGCTACCTGCCAGAGATGTCTGAGGGCAACTGATATAGAGAATGTTGGAAAGACAACTAAACATCTGACCTTTATTGAGATGCTTGGAAGTTTTTCTTTTGGAGATTATTTCAAGAAAGAAGCTATTTCCTATGCATGGGAGTTTATGCTGAAAGTGCTTGAGATTCCCGAGGAGAAGTTGCTGATAACTGTGTATAAGGATGATGATGAAGCTGCGCGTATATGGGAGGAAATGGGTGTTCGAGAGGAGAACATTTTCTACATGGGAGAGAAAGATAACTTCTGGGATATGGGGAAAACCGGTCCGTGCGGGCCCTGTTCGGAAATAGTATTTGATAGAGGCAAGGAATATAGCTGTGGACAGAGCACATGCGATCCTGCCTGCGATTGTGACAGGTATGTTGAGGTGTGGAATTTAGTTTTCACTCAATTTAACCGTCGTGAGGATGGCAAGCTTGAACCTCTGAGGCAGAAGAATATTGATACAGGTATGGGGCTCGAGAGGATAGCGTCCATAATGCAGGGTGTGCGATCCGTATTCGATATAGATATCATTCAGCCCATCATCCTGGAAGTTCAGCGACCCACGCTCCGCGCAGGTGCCCCGGACTCGGAGACCTCTGGTGGTGAAGATATAGTGCCTGCTCGTATTATTGCAGACCATATAAGAGCGATTACTTTCTGCATTGCAGATGGAGTCCTTCCGTCAAATGAAGGGAGAGGTTATGTTGTTAGAAAGCTCATAAGGAGAGCTGTTGAAAGAGGGATGAAACTCGGGAAAAAGAAGCCGTTTCTGCATAGGCTGGTTCCAGTTGTCATAAGTGGAATGAAAAATTTCTATCCGGAACTGAGCGGGAGAGACGGCGATATTGCGTTGACAGTGAAGTCTGAGGAAGAGAGATTCTTCGCGGTATTTGAGAGACTCCCTGAACTGGAGGATAAAATAAGGGAATTTGTGAAGGCAGGAGAGGGAGAGCTGCCAGGGGAACTCTGTTTTAGATATTATGATACGTATGGAATTCCTGTGGAAACCATAAGAGAAGTGGCTCAATCCATGGATATGAAGATTGATATGGATGGTTTCGACAAGGCAATGGAAGGACAGCGGACGCGCGGGAGGGAGGCAAGCACTTTTATTAGCCCTCTTAAAGAACTGCCGAAGGCATGGAAAACAACCTTTACAGGGTATGAAGAAGCTGAGACCGGGGCCAGGGTCCTTGCAATTATAAAAGAAGGGAATGAGCTTGGGGAAGCAAGGAAAGGGGAAAGTGTTGACGTTGTTACAGATAGAACTCCCTTTTACGGTGAGGCTGGCGGACAAGCAGGGGATGAGGGCGAGATTACAGGAGAAAGATGGAAATTCAAGGTAACCAATACAATCAGATTCGGAGAAACAATAGTACATCGCGGAGTTGTAGAGGAAGGAATTTTGAAGAAGGAAGGAAAAGTGAAGCTTTCTGTTAATGGTGAGAGGCGCTCACATGTAGCGGCTAACCATACGGCAACACATCTTCTTCACTACGGTTTACGGGAGATTCTTGGCAAGCACGTTCGTCAATCCGGTTCTTTTGTTGGCCCGGATAGATTGCGTTTTGATTTTACACATGCAAGTGCGATTTCGCGTGAGGAACTTTCAAGAATAGAGGAACTGGTCAATGAACTAATCGTGGGAAATTACCCGATTGAAATTTCGGATTTGCCTTTGGAGGAAGCAAAGAAAGTCGGAGCAATTGCGCTTTTCGGGGAGAAATATGGTGAAATTGTCAGGGTTGTTAAGATAGACGATTACAGTCTTGAGTTCTGTGGTGGCACACATCTCCGGTCCACCGGTGAAATCGGGATTTTCCTTATCGAAAGTGAGAGTTCAATTGCCGCCGGAGTGAGAAGGATTGAGGCAGTTTCAGGTCGTAAGGCTTATTCACAGATTAGAAGAGGCAGATTGATTCTCTCCGGATTGGCAGAGACTCTTAGAACATTGCCTGGCGATTTACCGGAAAGAGTGAGCAAACTGGTGGAGAAGGTGCATGCTCTTGAGAAGAAAGCTGAAACCCTTCAGATGGGAAAAGTTATCTCTGAGGTTGGTGAGTTTGTCGCACGTGCAGAAGCGGTTGATGGTATTAAAGTAGTCGCTGATATACAGAAGAGTTTATCAAAGGACGGACTGCGCAAGCTTACTGATGTTCTTAAGGTAAAGTTGGGTTCCGGAATTGCGGTTCTTGGAACAGTTGCTGATGGGAAAGTGCTTCTCTGTGCGGGTGTAACTGACGACCTGGTTAAGCAGGGACTGCATGCAGGGAAACTATTAAAAGAAGCAGCTTCCATAGTTGAAGGCAGTGGTGGAGGGAGAGCTGATTTTGCCCAGGCTGGTGGGAAAAATGTGGGACGCTTGAAAGATGCTATAAAAGCTATTCCGGAAATTGTTAGGAAACAAATAAATGGGTAGAGTGATTGGACTGGATGTAGGGGAGAAAAGGATAGGCGTTGCCCTGAGTGATGAGTCAGGGACAATTGCACATCCTTTGACTGTCATAGCGAGGGATGGATTGGGCAAAGATTTGAAGGAAATAGAGGGAATAGTTCAAGAATATTCTCCTGTAGAGATAGTGATGGGGATACCGTTGAATATGAATGGAACAATTGGTGAGAGCGCAAGAAAGGTGCTTTCTTTCAAGGATTTTCTTGAGGAGGAACTCCCGGTTTCTGTTGAAACCTGGGATGAAAGGTTAACAACAGTATCGTCCGAGAAAGTTCTGCTTGAGGGAGACCTTTCACGAAAGAAGAGGAAGAAAGTAATTGATAAAGTAGCTGCAACTCTTCTTTTGCAGTCTTACCTTGACAGCAGGAGGTAGTTGTAGGGGCGACATTTATGAGGCTTTGTTGACAACCGGAGAATGAGAAAGTGGAGAGAGATAAACAAGATAACATATGTGATCTTGTCATTGGGTTCTACAGGACAAAGGAAAAGTTCGGGAAGGAGTTTAACCGTTACGAGAAGAGCGGAAAATTTGCTTTCAAAGTTTTGGATGAGCTTGAAAAAGACCTGTACCGTCTTAAAAACAAGACTCATGCTGTTTTTAGATTTGGGGCAGAAGACACTCTTGACAGGCAGCACCTCTTTGATCTGATCATTAGTTCAATATTCCATGAAGCACTCCACCTGAAGGAGTATATATATACACTCGATAATTATGAGCCAAGATATGCGCTTTTTGAAAAGAAGGAAAGACAGATAAGAATTGACAGTCATCAGGATGATTTCCTTAAATACAGCAGAGAAATATTATCGGAAGCAAAGGGAAATCTTCCAAAGAAAGTGATTGAGGTAAGAAACCTTTTTGAGGATGCGCTTTCACTGCTTGAGAGTATATTAAGAAAATACCGAGCCAGTAAGAGACTGATAAGAATTCTCTACCTGGAAAGCGAACTTCTTAGCAGTATCTACGGAGAGAAGGGTCTTGAAAATGCATACAAACTGATGTATAAAGGCGGTCCCATGGAAGGTTATTTCCGCGTAGGGGCAAGTTTCCTGAAGGACGGTTTTTACGACCTTGCCGTTAAAAGTTTTGAGAAAGCTCTCAATACAGGTTCCGGGAATTCGCGTGAACAAGAACTACAGCAGGAGATCAAGAAAAGATGTCAACTCCTTCAAAAAAAACGACCTGGGGTGGCAGAGAAAATACTTGCGAGAATAGGTTAATTCCCTTTATTGCCTCTCTTCTTATATATCTGCTAGGGAAGACCATCAGGTTAAAGGTGGTCGGTGAGGAAAAAATGAAAGAAGCAAGAGGGAAGGCACAAAATCTTATTTATGCTTTCTGGCACAACAGGATGCTGCTCGTTGTCTATACACATCGCCGTCAAGGAATACATGTAATTGTCAGCCGCAGCCGTGATGGGGAGATGATTAGCCGTACCATTAAACGTTTCGGATTCGAGGCGGTCCGCGGGTCAAGTTCGAGGGGAGGCAGTGCGGCACAGCTGGGCTTGTTGAAGAGACTGGCAGGTGGAGCAGATGTTGGGGTTACCCCGGATGGGCCACGCGGGCCCAGGTATCATGTGCAGATGGGTGTGGTTCATCTTGCTCAGAAGAGTGGCTGCCCGGTTATCCCGGGAACAGTGGGTGCAAACAAAAAGTTGATTCTCAAAAGCTGGGATGGGTGTCTGATGCCCTGTCCGTTTGCAAGGGCCATCCTTATCTATGGAGAACCTGGTAAGGTTAGTCCACATTCCAATCTTGAAGAGAAAAGACATGAACTTGAGAAAAGACTCATGGAAATCACTAAAAGAGCAGATTCCTATTATGTGTAGCATGAAAGCATGAAGCATCGCCACCATCTGTATGTAGCTGCAGAGCTTGCTTTGCTCTCAATTTTAGCCGGGCAAGTCCGGCAACTGCAAATTTAGGCTGACAGCTCAACTTATAAGGAGAAAAAATGGATACTAACTTCTTGAGTGAATTAGTGAAGACCCCGAGCCCGTCGGGGTTTGAGCAGCCACTTCAGAAATTGGTCAGGGACAGGTTTAGAGGTTTTGTAGATGAAGTGAAAACTGATGTCCACGGAAATGTTTTCGGCATCAGGAATCCTGAAGGTAAACCGAGAGTAATGCTTGCTGCGCACAGTGATGAGATTGGGTTCATGGTAAAACATATTACAGATGAAGGATATATATATTTTGCACCTGTCGGTGGCATTGATGTGAGTCTGATTCCGGGGCAGGATGTTGAAATTCATACCAGTGGAGGTATTGTGCGGGGTGTGGTTGGGAGAAAACCAATCCATCTGATGGAGGAAGAAGATAAGAAGAAAAAGCAGGAAATTTATAACCTGTGGATCGATATTGGTGTGGGTGAGAAAAAAAAGATGGAGAAAATAGTAAGTATTGGTGACCCCATCACCTTTTCGGGGAGGTTTAACGTCTTGCAGAATAAACGGTTAGCAGCAAGAAGTTTTGATGACAAGGCGGGAGTTTTTGTGCTGACAGAGGTGATGAAAGGACTTCGAGGGAGGAAGTTTGGAGCGGCTGTTTTCGGAGTAGCAACCGTGCAGGAAGAACTTGGTCTGCGCGGTGCAAGGACAAGTGCATATGCTATAAGACCTGATGTGGGTATTGCTATTGATGTTGAATTCAGTTCGGATTACCCTGAGATTGATAAGAAGAGGGTTGGAGAAATTTCACTTGGAAAGGGACCTGTGTTATACAGAGGCGCTAACATAAACCCTGTTCTTGGTGAATTCCTCATTCAGACCGCTCGAGAAAAAAAGATTCCGTATCAACTTTCAGGTTCACCGAAAGCAACAGGAACTGATGCGAATGTCATGCAGTTAACGAGAAGCGGAGTGGCAACGGCTGTTGTCGGCATACCAAACAGGTACATGCACACTCCTGTTGAGGTTATCTCGCAAATTGATCTGGAAAATGCTGTGAAACTTCTCAAATCTTTCATCCTCAAGGTTAAAAAGGATATGAGTTTTATTCCGGGATAAACATGGACACATCCCATATTGTAAGTGAAATGGAAACAACTCAAAGACTCCCTGTGTGGTTCAAACAAAGAGTTGGGAGAAGCAGCGAGATATATAAAGTTATATCTCTGCTTAATGAACTCAAACTTGATACTGTATGTGAGAGTGCCTGTTGTCCAAATAGAAGTTACTGCTATAGTCAGGGAACGGCCACTTTCATGATTCTTGGCGATACCTGCACGAGGCGATGTGCTTTCTGTGCTGTCGAGAAAGGTGTAGCGCAGCCACCGGATGATGAGGAGCCAGAGCGTATCAGTATGGCAGTGAGGAAGCTCGGATTAAAATACGTTGTTATCACATCAGTCACACGCGATGACCTTGCTGACGGTGGAGCAGCTCACTTTTCAAGAGTTGTATGTGAAGTGAGAAAACTAAATCCTGATGTGACCATTGAGCTTCTGGTTCCGGATTTTCAGGGGAAGAGAGAGCTTTTGAATGTTGTTCTTGATGTTCATCCTGATGTCATAGGTCATAATCTTGAAACTGTTCCCAGGTTGTATCCTCATGTGAGGCCGCAGGCTACATATAAAAGATCCATTGAATTACTCAAGTTTGTGAAGTTGGCAGATAATTCGATTTTAACCAAGTCCGGATTGATTCTTGGGCTCGGAGAAACAAGAGGTGAGGTGGAAGAGGTTATGTGTGAACTTCGAGGCGTTAGTTGTGATATTCTTACACTTGGGCAGTATCTCCAGCCATCACGGGAACATCTCCCTGTTATGGAATACATCAATCCGGAGCAGTTTCAGGAATACCGGAAGATTGCCTCCGATCACGGGTTTAAGGCAGTTGCCTCAGGCCCGCTTGTACGCAGTTCATATAACGCAGAGGAGATTTTTAGGGAGATTCAGCCTG
>SDBS01003588.1_pt1 | contig 15248 bp, 13 predicted proteins | sample 2277091 | NCBI WGS metagenome assembly SDBS01 (sample SAMN10404972, study PRJNA504765) | marine sediment metagenome | isolation source: marine sediment core GS10_PC15, 163 cmbsf | place: Arctic Ocean: Southern Knipovich Ridge | collected 2010 | reverse complement strand
AGAGCTTTTTGAGATTGGTCAGGAGGCCAATGGAAGCAGGTAATGCTAAACGCTTATTGTCAGAGAGATTGAGATTTTTGAGGTTGGTCAGACCGACAATAGAATCAGGAATTGATGTAAGCTTGTTGACGGCGAGATAAAGCTCTTCCAGACCAGTCAGACCGCCAATGGAATCAGGTAACACTGAAAGTTGGTTGCTAGAGAGATCGAGCTTCTTCAGCTCAGCAACACCGGGCATGCACTCACAAAATCGCCAGTCTGTTCTGTTGGCAAATAAGAGAAAGTGAATTTCTTGAGGTGTGCGCGTGCGCTTGTCCTGCAGAATTTTACGTGCTAGCAGTGGTAACGATTTTGGTAAGTCGTTGACGGTGAAGTCTGGTTCCATCAGAGCATAGTGCAGCGTGCCATTGAGCCAAGCATGTGCACCGTACCGCAACACATTTTGTACGTCTGGCGATAGTTCATCGTACCCCCTGCCCAAACAGTCGCCAAAATCTTGACTGAGCGTTGCGCTATGCAAAACAACCGCGGTGCCAAACGGATTTTCCGTGCGCGCACCCAAGACATTGAGGCCTTCAAGCAAAGACGGCAGTTGTTCCAGTGGCCAGTGAGTTTGCAACGCTGTACGTGCATTGGTAACGCGATCTTTGTAATCTACACCCGCAAGCGAAGCACGAATGCCCACAAGGATCGCACCAAACGTTTCCGCATCAATCAAATCGAGTCTGAGCTGTGTTGGCTTCCCCGATTCCGAAAACTGCCGTGCAAAACGTTCCTGATCTTGCAGTGTTCGCAGCATGCTCCAAACTTTCGGTTCGACGGCAAACAGCCCTGTGCCCGCGCGGACCAATTCCGATCCCTCCGGTGGCGGCAACAAGAGAAGATTTTGCTGCTCCATCGCCCGCATCTGCACACAAACAAAAATCGACAGCCAAAAACTTACGATCGCACGCATGGAAACCCCCTCGAGAAGAACTAAACTGACCTTGTGTCACGCCCAACGGTATCAGAAATGCAGCTGCTGGGCAAGGCGACAGGAATACCGGTGTAGCCTCTCGATACACCCGCCTACGTCATATCTGACTTTGGCGCGCACTCGAGGTGCCCGGAATTCGGCCACGGATATTTTGAGTGATTTCTGGTTCTTATTCAGCAGCAATTTGCTCATCGACAACGCGTACGCGTTCGATAGAAACAGCTTTGCCCGTTTCCACCTCAATCTCAACGCACATGCCGCTCAACACCGCAGGACCAACCGTTTGGACTTCAAAGCGATGGGGCATCTGTGTGATCATGTGGCTGAGAACAGCTTCTTTCTTCATGCCGATCATGCCGTTGAGCGCGCCGCACATGCCCAAGTCGGTCATGAATGCGGTACCGCCAGGCAAAACACGTTCGTCGGCCGTTTGCACATGCGTATGCGTGCCAAACACTGCGCTCACCTTTCCATCAAGAAAATGGGCGATGCCCATTTTCTCTGACGTCGTTTCAGCATGGAAATCGACGATGATGACATCTGTTTTGCTTTTCAGAAAGGTCAGCGCCGATTCCGCGGTACGAAATGGGCAGTCGACATGTTCGCGCATAAAAATGCGCCCCTGCAGATTGATGACGCCAACGGTGACATTGCCGGCCGTGAATGTTGCAACGCCAGTACCGGGACAGCTACTTGGGAAATTTGCAGGACGCAGTAAATCGGTATTCTGCGTCAGATATTCGTAGATATCCTTTTTACCCCAGATGTGATTGCCCGACGTGATGATATCTGCGCCGTTGTGCCGAAATGCACGGACCATGCGTGGCGTGATACCGCGCCCATCGGCAGCATTTTCACCATTGACCAGTACGCCATCAATGCGATATTGCTCACGCAATGCTGGTACATGTTTTTGAAAAATCGTACGGCCCAATGCGCCAACAGCATCGCCAATGCATAAAATTCTAACAGTTTTGCTCATGATGATTCCTACCTGGCATACTCAATGGCACGGGTTTCACGGATAACATTCACCTTAATTTGCCCTGGGAACGCCATTTCTTGTTCCACCTTGCGGGCAATGTCATACGCAAGCACACGTGATTTTTCATCATCGAGCGATTGCTCTTCAACAAGAATACGTATTTCCCGCCCCGCTTGCAGCGCATACGCTTTTTTGACACCCATAAACGAGCAGGCAATCTCTTCAAGTTTTTCAAGACGCTTGATGTATGTCGCCAATGTTTCTCGCCGTGCTCCCGGACGCGAAGCTGAAATTATGTCAGCAACTACCACAATTGGTGCATAGACTGACTTGAATGGAATTTCTTCGTGGTGCGCCCCTATGGCATTGACTATGATTGGATCCTCGCCACAGCGTTTGGCAATATCGCCACCGATGATGGCGTGCGGTCCTTCAATCTCCGCCGTCACCGCCTTACCAATGTCATGCAGCAGACCGGCACGCAGCGCAATATCGCCATCAAGCCCCAGCTCTTCCGCAATAATACGTGCAAATATGCCAACTTCTTTGCAGTGCATGAGCACGTTCTGCGTAAAACTTGTGCGAAAGTGCAGCTTACCCAACAGCGTTACAATTTCTGGATGCACACCTTGCAAGTTGAACTCGAGAACTGCCTCGCGACCATATTCCTCGATGACTTCATCAAGATCCTGCTCACATTGCGCTACCGTTTCTTCAATGCGCGTTGGGTTGATGCGACCGTCAGCAACAAGCTTTTCAAGCGCACGGCGCGCAATTTCACGTCGGATCGGATTAAAACCAGAGATAGTGATTATTTCAGGCGTGTCACCAATCACTAATTCCATACCAGTCGCTGTTTCGAGCGCCTTGATATTGCGCCCCTCTTTGCCGATAATGCGCCCCTTCATTTCATCACTGGGCAGATGAACCACCCCAGAAGAATGCGGTGTGACGTGCTCCGCGGTGTAGCGCTGCATAGCACCCACAACAATATCTACTGCCCGCTCTTTGGCACGCTCGCGTGTTTCATCTTCAACTTTTTGGATCCACTTCTGGCTGTCCAGACGTACTTCAGCTTCGAGTGTTTCAAGCAGTGCCTTGCGCGCTTCATCAACGGTCATGCCGCTAACACGCTCAAGCTTGTTCACCAGTTCTTGGTACAGATTTTTTAGTTTTGTCTCGCTCGCTCTGAGCGCATCGCTCATTTTTGAAAGGTTTCGCTCTTTCTGCTGTAACTCGCGCTGCAGCGTTTCAAGCCGTTCTTCTTTTCTGTCGACTGTTCCGGCCCGATCGTTCAGCTTGCTTTGCATACGTTCAATATCGAGCCGTTCCCGCTTTGCTTCAAGCTCGAATTCGCGTCGGCGCTTGTAGATTTCATCCTTGATTCTGAGCGCCGCCTCACGCCGTTCAGTCTCAACCGTTTGCTTGACGTTTTTCCATTTATTTGCCGATTCGGAAAGCAGCTGATTAGCGCGACGTATCTTGGCACGCGCATAGACAAGGAGAGCACACGCAACTGCCAGACATATCAGCCCAACAATAATGCCCGTTATTCCCCCAGAAATTGTTTCTAGTGCAGCAATCATTAGTTCTTCCCGTTGCTAGGTGCCGCACAAAGCAACACCCTGCCTTATGTATGTATCATATCAACGTGTTTAATAACGACAGGGCACAGCGCTAGACTAGCGTGAGAAACCACACGCAGAAGCGCCGCCTTGGGATATCAGGACACATGCTCAAGCCCGCTATATCGCGAGATCGTCATCGAGATGAGCCTCCAGCCGGGCCAACGTACTTGCCACTTGCAGTGCTGCAAGAACAGCGAGTTTTTTTACATCGGTTATCCCAGACTGCTGCGCAATGTCTTGCATCAGAGCATCGACCAGCGCAGTAGAACGAGAAAGACGACCCTCGGGTTCGTCACTAACGAGAACGTAGGACTCACCGAAGATCGTAACTTTATATTTCTTTGTGTCACAGATCATCATCGTTGATCACTCTTTACCAGAGAATCAATGCTTTTGATCAAGTCACTCACCATCAGATCAGCTACTTCTTTCTCCTGGCTGAGTTCCTTGACGTTGTCAGTCGTCCTAACCATTGAACCTTCAAGATCTCTGAACTGCTTGGCAAGGCTCTTATTCTGAGCGACCAACTCGGCATTCTCCTTCTTGAGCGTCTTGATGGCTGTAATAAGATCTGTGATCTTTTTCTCAAGCAAGCTTAGCGCTTCCATGCGGCTCCCCCTTTTCTGCGCGTACCCATCGATAACACACATTGGTAGTATATCGACCCCCAAATCACCCTGTCAATGAAAGGATGCTTACTTTTTGGCGAGAGCGACGAGCTTTCCGAAAACGCCAGGCTCAAAAACGGCTAGCTGGCTGAGCATTTTACGATTCAGCTGGACCTCTTGCTTGCGCAGGCCATGCATAAAGAGCCCGTAGGAGAGACCATGCTGCCGAGACCCCGCATTGATTCGCTCGATAAACAGAGCACGCATGTCCCGTTTCTTGAGCTTGCGACCCTTGAAAGCGAACGCCATAGCGCGCATCAGCGTTTCTTTAGCTCGCTTGAAAATATTTTTACGCTGCCCCCAGAATCCTTTGGCCTTTTTTAGCAACCGCTTGTGCCGCTTTTTGGTGACAGTTCCTCGTTTAATACGTGTCATGGTTTTGCTTCCCTTGGTTGTTTAGGTGCGCCGGCTCTAACGATAAGCAAGTACAATGGCCAGCCGCCGTGCATCAGCGCTGCTCACATACGCCGTTTTGCGCAGTTGACGCTTTCTCTTCGATGTTTTTTTAGTCAACAAGTGACGTCGATAGCCACGTGAAAACTTGATACCGCCACTTTTCAGTTTGCGGAATCGCTTTTTTGCTGCAGAATTTGTTTTAACTTTCGCCATCAGCTCAACCCCATCTATCTTTTCACATAATACATGCGTGTCCAAAAGTAGCCCATTCTACTCTCTTTTTCACGCGCAACATTCAATTTTGCTTCTTTGAACGCTTGCTCAACGCGCTCAAACATTTGTGTACCACGCTCCTCCCGCGTTGCCATTTCTCGTCCGCGAAACATGAGTGTCACTTTAAGCTTCTTGCCCTCGCGTAGAAACTTGATCGCCTGGTTAATCTTCGTCTGATAGTCATGCTCGCCAATCTTAGGCCGCATCTTAATTTCTTTGAGTTGGTGCACTTTTTGACGTCTCTTTGATTCAGCGGTCTTTTTCTTTTTTTCGTAGAGGACTTTGCCATAGTCCATTATTTTGACAACCGGCACCCCCTCACCACCGCTCTCCACAAGCAAAACAAGGTCGAGCCCTGCAGCACGTGCCTGTCCAAGCGCTTCAACTTTGGAAGTAACGCCGACATTCTGCCCATCGGCAGCAATCAACTGCAACTCGTTAAACGGAATCTGCTCGTTGATCGGCGGTATGTGTCTTCTACGATTATCCTTCAAGACTCTCTGTACTCCCTACCCAAAAAAAGTAAATAGTTCAAAAAAAACTACCCGATTCACGCGGCTTGCGCCGCCGTAGCCGCACCATGCGGCGCAGCACTCTCGTGGCCTGCTGCAATTGCCTCGTCGATTTTCTGACGAATTTCATTTGCCACATCTACGTTGGCACGGAGAAATTCGAGTGCCTGTTCACGCCCCTGGGCGATCTTGCGGGAGGCAAACGTGAACCATGAACCTGATTTTTGTACAATTCCATAATGCAGTGCGGCATCAAGCAAGTCCAATTCCTTACTGATACCCTCGCTGAACAGCAAATCAAGCTCAACACTTCTGAATGGTGGCGCCACCTTATTCTTTACAATCTTCACACGAATACGGTTGCCAAACTGTACCTCATGCTTTCTAAGCGACGCAATACGCCGCACATCAATACGCAGGGATGCGTAATACTTAAGCGCATTACCACCAGTCGTGGTCTCTTTGTTCGCAAACGGCAAGCCACCAATTTTGTATCGAATCTGGTTGATAAAGATTAGGACCGTCTTTGATTTATGCACAATCGAAGTCAGTTTACGCAATGCTTGCGACATCAAACGCGCCTGTAAACCTACGTGCATGTCGCCCATGTCTCCCTCAAGCTCCGCCTTTGGCACAAGCGCGGCAACTGAATCTATCACGATGATGTCAACGGCATTTGATCGCACCAACATCTCAGTAATGTCGAGAGCCTGCTCACCGTAGTCAGGTTGCGATATAATGAGATTATCTACATCGATGCCAATTTTGGCTGCATGCGCCGGATCAAGCGCGTGCTCCGCGTCGATGAATGCACAGATGCCCCCAGTCTTCTGGGCCTGCGCGATGGCGTGTAGCGCCAGCGTAGTCTTGCCGGAAGCTTCCGGTCCGTAGATCTCGACAATCCGGCCACGTGGGTATCCTCCCACACCAAGTGCCTGATCGATTAAGATGGACCCTGTTGAGATAGCATCGACATCCGCCCGGTCAGTAGTTTGCCCCAAAAGCATGACGGCACCTTTGCCGTACGCCTTTTCTATCTGGGCGAAAGTGACCTCTAGGGCCTTCTTTTTGTGTTCAGCCTGAATCTCTTTATCGCGAGTGCACGCTTTCGCTGCACCTGATGACTGCTGTTTTGCCATGCCGATCTTCCAAAATCAATCGAATTATGCCGGAATCTTACGTCGGGAATTCGTCGAAATATTCGATTCTATTGTAGCATTTTTGTGCAAGGACGCAATAAAGCTGTTCAGATATGGGTATCTGAATGCTACCCCCAGATCGCGGGCAATGCCAGCATCTTTCTGTTCATCGTCAGCGGAAACCAGCTGATCAAGCCGTACGAGGTACCAGGATCGCTCACCAGCGTGCCCAAACAGGCCCCCCTCGTGGGTCATCCCCACCAAGACGTCAACCGGCAGGTGCATGTCCGTGAGTGGTTTTTGTGAGGTTTCATCCTGAGGATCAACCTGACCAATCGTGGTGACACGTACGTCAAAACGTTTGGCGACGTCGGCGAATGGTTCCATCTTGGCCAATTCCTGAGCGGAACGGGCATCTGCTGAGAGCTGCTCAGCAGCCTTTCGCTCGTACAGATCGGCTGAAACCTGATCTCTCACTGCCGCCAATTCGGGGGTGTACGGGCGTTGAGTTCCATCAAGCATCACCACAATGCCCTGATCATTATCCTTGTAAGTCACATATTTTTTGCCGCCCTTGAGCTTGAATAAGCGTTGCGCAAGTGCCGATTGGTCGTTGGCCATCCAGTCAATCGTCTGCTTTTTGGCATGCTTTTGGCCGGCAAATGCGGTGAACGCATCGGCAGATGCTTTGTCAGTCTGCGGTAGCAGCTCGCCAATTTCCTGGCCAAAGCGCTTCTTGAATTCCCTGTGCGTGAGCTGTTTGATCACATCCTTTTTGACGCTTTCAAACGGGTTGTAGATTGGCTTTTTGCGTGAAACCCGTTGCAAGATCTCAAAGCCATCGGGCGTTTCAATGAGCTCGGATATCGCCCCATCCTCACGGAGCCCAAATATGATCTGCTCCAGGCCTTTGTCTTTCTCACCGCGCTTGACGTAGCCAACCAGCCCGCCCTTTGAGGCGGTTTCCTTATCATCGGAAAACTCTTTTGCTTTCTGCTCGAACAGGCTCGAGTCAGCAGCCAACTCCTGCGCAACCTGAGCTGCGCGCGCATGCACCATGGCCGGTGTATCATCATTTTGTACGGCAAAAAGAATACGACGTATCTCTACCCGTGCTGGTTCCTTGATAAACTGCCGCCGGTGTTCATCGTAGTACTGCTTGGCCATTGCCTCATCAACAGTGATTCCGTACTTTGCCGGATCAAAGGTCCACGTAACGGCACGGCGCTTTTCGGGAACTACGTACCGCTTGCTCGCTGCATTTGCTTCATCAAAAAACAGCTGCAGCTCCTGGTCACTCAGTGACTCTTTTTTGGCTTCTTTGAGGTACGTATCAAGATCAAGTGACAAAATAGAGAATGACTTTTTTGCCAGACGACGCTGCCGCTCATTTTTTATTACAAAACGTGGCGCCCATGTACTTGCACCCAGTACGTGGTAGGCCACGTGTCGACGCAAAGCATTCTCAACAAAACACTCAAACTCACTGACTGGAATGCGCCGCTGTCCCAGAATGCTGTGAATTGTTTGCATCGATATCAATCCGCCAGAAGAAAGCAACACGCGCGGTGGAATAAATTCTGCAAGCTCGTTTGCGATGAAGGAGGCATCAAGAATCTTTTGTGCCACGTACGCATCGGCAGGTGTAGGAACCAGCGGTTGCATGACCTGATTTATGAGTTCCTCCTGCACAAGGCCATCCAGAATCACCTGGCCCAGATCGCCAAGAGCCTGTCGCTGTTGCATGGAGCGCAAATAGTCCTGCAGAAAGTACTCTCGACGTGAAAAAGAGCTTCGAGCGATTTCCTGCCCGTTCACCAACGCGATGGCGTTTTGCGAACCCGAAAACTGATTTCTGAACAATGAAGGCAAAGCAAATGCAATGACCATCAAAACCGCAAAGACGGCTATGACTATTTTCTTGGTATCAACGTTGTGGCCGAGGTATTGCTTGAGTAGTTCCATGCGAGGTCTCCCGGTCAGGCTGCCTGACTAGCTGGTTATTGTCTGTTCAACGATGCGTACATCACGCAAGGTAACGTACTGCCGAATATCTTCCACATGTGCGGACAACAGATCTTGCGAGGCAAATGGTGCGGTTACCACCTGGTACCACGGCACTTTTTTACCCGCACGCGTTGTGCTTGTACGGGTGCGCAAAACTGTTGCGATGTCATGTTCCCTGAGAGTGCGAATAAATTTTTGTGCAGCAGCCTCGGTACCAAACCCAATCAAATGCGCCGCGTAGCGCGGACCCGCTGGTTCAGGATCTGGCTGCACTGAAACCGGTTCTTCCTGCGTAGCTACCACAACCGCTTCTTGCTCGTCCACTGCGTCATCTTCCGTCGGCTCATCAGATATTTGTTCGCTTGCACGGGTGCACAGTGACGTGTACATGCAGTCAGCAAATGTATTTTGTTCGCTTTTTGTCAGAAATTCTTCAACCCCTGCACGGCGGCCCCAGAAGTACCCAAGCGCAAAGGAACCGAGCACACAAAAAAGTGCGCCAACACCGAGTCGACCGGTTTGGCGTGTGCCCAAGCAAATACCCGGACCATTCTGACATGTACAACGCGTTGAAGAGGTGTCACGCGGCGTGATCACGCGGGCTCTCCCCTGGTCTAACTGATTGAATTACTCGTATCGTCGGTAGCAGCCCTTTACTATATACATCAGCCGAATACGAAGTCAAGTTGGCCTCGCGCACCAAAACCGGGGGAAAATCACGCTCAAGTGCAGCAGCTAGGACCTGTTGCTCAAAACTACGCCAGAACGTTAATTGGCGCTTTGCGTAGTGACGTGTCTGCTGTTGAATGTCAGCAATTAGTTTGTGCTGGGTATCACAATTTTGCGGTCCCGCCAGAAAATCAAAAATCGTTGCATAGCCAATCAGGCCCTTGGCGCGAATGAACCGCTCCCACTCGGTACCACGCAATGCCGCTGCCTCCGCAAGCCAACCCTGGTTGATCATCACGGTTGTTCGCTGATTGATTTGTTGATACAGTTGCTCACGTTCTCGTTCTGCATGCACAAGCACGCATGCATCGATTGGCTGGTACAGGGGGCGATAGGTGGAAGGAAGCGCGCCAGTTTGGTACCAAATCGCCAATGCGCGCGCAATGCGATACCGGTCATTTGGGTGGATCATTGCTGCTCGTGCCGGATCAATTGCATCCAATTGCTCCCAGTCACCTGCATCCGTATTCTCGTCAGCTGATGTTGCCGGCCCCTGCGGCTGAAAAAACAGTGCCTTCAGATAAAAACCGGAGCCACCGACGATGATGGGCAAATCTCCCTGCTTTTTTATTTGCGCCACAAGCTGACATACCCGCTGGCGAAACTGCACTGCGGTAAAATTGACCGGCTCATTGAGCGTGCCAAAGAGATGATGCCGGCCGCCATTGTATTCCGCTGATGGCTTGGCAGTTCCAATGGATAGTGGTCCGTAGAACTGCCCAACGTCGGCATTGATTATTTGTGCTGATATCTGTCGCGCAATCTGCAACGCAAGGTCGCTTTTGCCAACTCCTGTTGGACCGGCAATAATCACCATCCCCATGAACTGGCCACCCACAAAGAAACTCTAGAGCCTTACACCATGATGACCTAGTATAGCCTGCTAGAGGCTTGCATGCGAGCTCTTTTGATGCGAGTGACACAGGTGATTGCACGAAACACGCAGCTGCTGAATTGCCTTTTCTTCTCCCAGTTCTGCCACAATCGATATTTCCTCAGCCATGAGCGCCTCTGTCTGTTGCAGAAGGCTCTTTTCGCCAAATGATAATTCTTTCTGCTGGGCAATATTTTTGAGATCATGATAGATTTTGGAAAGCTCAACCAGATCGCCGTTGCGGATCTTGTTCTGGTAATCCTTGTTGCGTTTGTTCCAGTTGCTTGCGGTCAGCTCGTATGATTTTATGCGACGCGCCGGTTTAGCCAGAACCCTGAATGCCGTATCAACCTGCTCATTGGTACTCAAGCACCGCAGCCCAACCGATTCAGTCGCCTCCATAGGAACCAGGATCATCATCTCCTTATTGATAAACCTCAGCTCGAGGCACTGAATCTCAATACCCCCAATGCAACGGGCTAAGATCCGAACAATATAGGCAACACCATGACCTGGGTACACCACTTTTTCACCGATAGAGAACATAGTCACCCCTTTTTTGCGTGGATTGTTCTACTATGATTAGTGGCGCATACCCGATATGATCCAGTATACCAGAGGGCTCAAATGGTAGCCTATTCTCTTGTTGCTTTCTCTGATAGACCCCTGACAATGGCCGTTTGCTCAGAAAACTCGTATACTGGGCATCATACAGAATCTATGACGCGAGCAATCCCATGCAAAAACATTTTTGGTACAGCATCCGCTGGAACACAATCGACACGCTCTACTACAACAGTATGCTGCTTGCTCACTACGCCGCGTTGTTTTGGGTTGCGGATACGGCTACCTACGGGCTCATCGGTACACTATTTTCAGTTCTCTATCTGATCACCAAGGGATCCAACTGCGGGCTCGACTACTCACTTGCGCCATTTTTTGCCCGCGCAGCACGTAGCAAGCGCTTGTTTTGGCAGATTGTTGGGCGGCAGGTTGTGCTGCACCAACTTTTTTTGCTCGTAGTTGCCCTTCTGCTCTGGTGGGGGCATGAGTGGCTCTTGGCCGGCCGCAACATGCTGACATCACTTTCGGCGGTTCGTCATGGTTGGTATGGCCTGCTGTTTGGTGCGCTCGTTGTTGGCGAATCGAGCAAAAAAACATTGCGCACACTCGGGCAATTGTGTTTTCGCAACCGACGCGTGGCGATCACGGAGGCGATTGGAATCACACTCTACACATCACTATTCTGGGGATTGTACTGGTTTGGTTGCCCCATCAATGCGGCACTCGCATTTGGCCCACTTTTGGCAAGTTCTTTGGTATGCAACGTACTGCTAGCTCACGGCGTCTGGCAATGGTTTCGTCAGTTGCCACAAGTCGAAGTCGGCGATCAGCCGATCAATAACTTAACCGGACGCATTGCAACCAGCCGTTTTTTCACGCACATGAATCAGTGTGCTAACTTACTTTTTTCAAGCAACGCGATTATTCCACTTTTTGCCTACCAGTTTGATCTCAATCATGCCGGTATCATCACCATGCTGAGCTATGGCACGTACTGCGTAACCACCATCATGACACACATCTTTGGTGCAACCGCAAGCGCCTGTTTTTCGATTGATCACCCAGACAAACATCGCGTGCTTTCGTATCTGACCAAGGCAATTGTGTTCACTCTTTGTGCAGCACTCGCGGTTGGTCTATTTGCGTGCGGTTGTTTGTGGCTGTGGCACAACGAACAAACATTTAGCATTCCACTTTCACTGTGCGCTGTTGGTATTCTGTACTACGTGCTGCAATACGTACTCATTCCCTATGAGCATTGGTACATTGTGAATGAAAAACCACATTACATTGTGGTACTCAACAGCATCAACATCCTCTGCGTGTATGCGGCACTTGCCGGTTGGTTGCCATTTGCCACCAGCACCACCTGCACATTGGTAATGCTGGCACGTTTGCTCACGTTCGCCGGTGCGATCGCACTTTTTCTCTACCATTGGCATCCCGCACGTGCAAAAGCAACTGCGAAGCCCGTCTGAATCCTGCTAACAAAAAACGCAAACAAAATCGCCCCAAATTTGCACGTTTTGATCGACGCTGGTGTGACGGTAGCCACTCACACATCGCCACAGAAAAATGAAGGGATGAAATCGCAAATCAATGATCACGCCCAATTGTGATACTATTTTTTCTCGCGAAGAGATAAATAATTCAAAACGAAATGTGGTCCGTCGCGGCCACTTGTTTTACGCTCTTCTTGCCCAACCGCTATTCTTCTGATACCGTTGAGCGCAGCAAAACAGAAAATATTTTAAGAAAGGGAAAGTGCATGCGCAAAGTTTTGTATGTTTTGCTACCGATTTTTATTTGTTTCACGATGCAAGCAATGCAGCAGAAACATACGCAAGCGCAACTGATACCGGTACTCGTAGGCGATGAGCAGCTTGAAGTAGAACCGCCAGTTTTGAACATGTTTGCCACGCTGCGAGACATGCGTGAGAGCTGTGGCAAAGACCCGGCTCCCATTCCTCTTGAATCAAGGATCGATGTTGGCACATTCGACACCATGCTCTCCTGCGTCCGCGCGTCCTTGTCAGAAGAAATATCCTATGGCCAACGCGTCACAGACATTGTAAAAATATTGCAAAAAAACTGTCCAACAAAAGAACAGGCCAATAACATTTTACATGCACTTGATTTCTTGCAGGCAAAAATCAAAAGTTCATTGGGTGCAGCGTTTGTATTGTATTATGCGGTAATCAACCCGAAGATCGAACGTCACTTGGGGAAATCGTACACCGAGCTGCCAAATCATCTTCAACGTACGCTTGAATCCGGTGCATACAGCCTATTCAGAACCATGAGGCAATATACGATGGGGAGATTGGAAGAGCTGCCGCCGCTAGCGCGAGAGGCGCTAACAGACAAAGATATGAAGACCATCCTGCCGACAAAAATATCGTTGGCGGACAGAAAAACACGTGATCGCGTAGCTGTTAACTGCCTGCTACGAAAGTACAGAGAGGACTGGCGATGCATCAACTGCTCGCCCAACGTTATCAAATACTCTGAGCTCAGTTTTAGAGAGGATGGGCTCGATTCGCTATCCCCAGAGATCGGCAGCTTGCTCGGCCTACAAACGCTCATCCTTTCTCGCAATCTACTCTCCTCGCTACCACCAACGATTGGCGACCTGGCCCATCTCAACAAACTCGTGGCCTGGAACAACTGCTTGCAAGCACTGCCCCCCGAGATTGGTAACCTATTTAATCTCCAGTACCTCGATCTCGGCCATAATCAACTCAGATCACTGCCACCACAAATTGGCGGCTTAGTAAGTCTGAAAACGCTTGATCTTTCAAGTAACAAACTCTCTTCGCTACCATCGACAATCAGCGGATGGACGAGTCTCCGCGAGCTCCGGCTTACTAGCAACAAACTTACCTCACTACCACCGGAGATCGGCAGGCTGGTAAGCCTCGAGATGCTTTGGCTAGTAGACAATCCCATCGCGTCGATACCGCCGGAGCTAGGGGAGTTATCCACTCTGAAGACACTCACACTCTTTTGTAACCAGCTAACATCGCTGCCCACAACAATTGGTGGTTTGGTCCGACTCGAGAAGCTTTGCCTCGCTTACAATAAACTTACATCGCTGCCTGCGGAGATTGGCGCCCTGTCCAATCTCCGCGAATTCACAATCAGCGGCAATTACCTTGTATCCATTCCTCACACTATTGGCCACTTGCACAGACTCCTGGAGCTCCGTCTCTTTTCCAACCGGCTTGCATCAGTACCCCCGGAGATTGGCGCACTGGCTGGCCTGCAAACACTCAATCTTTGGGGCAACAACCTCACCTCACTGCCCGATGAAATCGGTGGGTTAACCGACCTGCGCGAGCTTGATCTCGACAGAAATAAACTGACCTCACTGCCGCCGGCAATCGGTAGAATGACAAGGCTCTCGCGACTTTGGCTCGCATACAATCAGCTCGGTTCATTGCCTTCAGCAATTGCGTATTTACCCAGCCTTAGCCGACTTTCACTGGTAGATAACCGACTCGGGGATTCAGAAATAAGCTCTCTCCGCAAAGCATTTCGGAACAGAAAATGCTCAATCTATGCAGATAGCCAGCGCACCACTGATGAAAAGGGCGGGTAATGAGCGCTTTCTCGTTCCCCCTTCTTCTTGCCCAACCGCAACGCTTTTGATACCGTTGGGCACAGCGAATTACATGGTTTTTGAGCAAAGGAACGTTGCATGCATCGAATTTTATATGCTTTGTTGTCAGTTTTGGCTTGTGCTCAAATGCATGCTATGCAAGAAGAGACTGAGCAAGCACCATCGCCACTGCCTGTGCTCGCAGGTGGCGTGCGGTTCGATGTTAAACTGGCAATTTTGAAAAGGTTGGGAACTCTCAATGTCATGCAAGAGGACGTCAGCACGGATCAAGCCCCCGTCTCGCTGCCGTACGACTCGGAAACCATTGATACCATTTTTTCCGGTTTGCATGTGTCGTTACAGGAGAAAGTCTCCTACGGCCAACGTGTTACCAATATCGCAAAAATACTGCAGCAACAGTGCCCAACAAAAGAGCAGACAAGCACAATTTTGCGCGCACTAAATTTTTTGCAGATAACGGATGTTAAAAATCCGTTTGGCGCAGCATTTGTGCTGTATTTCGTGGCAACCAATCCGGAGATCGGGCAATACGTGCACAAAGCGGACGAAGCATACGCCGACCTGCCACAAGCGATCCAAGCTCTGTTGCAGCCAAATGAGCATGATTTGCTCAATGCCATGTGGGTCCATGCAGACAAAAAATCAAGTGAGTTGCCGCGGCTGGAACAGGAAGCGCTGAAAAATAAAACCGCCCGAACGCCAGAAAAAATTAGAGGCCTACTCGGGAACAACATAAATTGGGGGGGCTGTGATTGGAAGTGTCTTGCCTGTTTGCCTGGCAGTGCCAGCCTCCAACAGCTGGACATCCCGGGCAGGAGGCTTCTCTTCTTGCCACTCTTGATTTATCCTTTTGTGAGGAATGGCTTCCATTTGCC
>SDBS01003587.1_pt1 | contig 15253 bp, 13 predicted proteins | sample 2277091 | NCBI WGS metagenome assembly SDBS01 (sample SAMN10404972, study PRJNA504765) | marine sediment metagenome | isolation source: marine sediment core GS10_PC15, 163 cmbsf | place: Arctic Ocean: Southern Knipovich Ridge | collected 2010 | reverse complement strand
ATCAATTTTACATTCCAAAACGATCCCGCTACCAATGTTATTGAATATACAATGCGTGCCAGGGATCTTACTCCTGGGCAATGGTATATCTATATTTATATAACCGATGGTGATGGTGAAGAATTCTCTTCGGGGGCGGGAAATACCATATCCTTCGATATTGTAGCAGATGAATTTTCGGTTTTCTTGCCATATCTAATGCTTATTTTTGGAACGATTCTTGGTTTGGGAATAGGAGTTTTATTAATAGGGATAAAATACGTATCTATGAAACGGAACTATGAAACCAATCTTTCTGAACAACTCTCTACTCCAATAACTAAACAAAAACAACAAAAAAAGAAATCTGTGAAACAACCCGTAAAAGAAACTAAAAATGAAGAAACTGAGGATGTTGAAGCAGAAACTGATGCAGAACCCGTTTCAAAGTCTAAGAAAAAGCGTAAAATGACAAGAAAAATAAAAAAATAAAATATTATCTTTTTTTTGATTATTTATTTTCCCAATATTTCCTTTAAGTGATAGAAGATCTTTCCTAATTTTCCCCCGTAATTACCAGCTGTTATCTTTTTAATGCCTGGACTTTTTGTTAACTCCAAAATACCTCTTTTAATTGCTTCTTTCACACGATTCTCATCAAATCCATTGATAATAAATTCATAACCTGCTTTACTACCCTCTGGAACAATTGTGTTTTTTACGGTTAGTACCGGACTTAAGGATTCATTTGTTGACGCATTTAGGAATTTATACTTGCTCCCCACCTTGCTTGGAGATCTAACATAGCCACCAGGAAATGGTAACACAATTCCATCCACTTGATTCATCTTTTCTACGGCCCTATTGCAAGATTCGATTGTGTTATTTAGTTCTTTTCCAAATACCATAAAATTTCCCCCACCCGCAATTTTAGTTACTTTGAAACTGTTTTGAACAAAAAAATGTCCGTCCATCACAGGTATTTTCCAAACCGGAACAATTTTTCCTTTCCATTGAATTTCATCTTTTTCCTCGAATCCATCTCCGAAGAATTTCAATTTAAAACCCGTTTTTACTTCAAATGTTTTTTCACTGACAATATCTTCTGGGAACCAATCAAAGCAGGATGTAGTCGCTGAAGTTAGGATACACTGTCCAATTCTATTAAGTAAAACGCTATCCATTTTATCTTTTTTATTTACACAAAATATCACTGAAACTCCTGGCCTACCATCTGGTGTGTCTTCAGCTGAAATACTTGAATTATCAATACCCGCTTCACAATCACAGTGAATAGTCGAAGTTGCATACCCAGTTGCCACTAAAGCTGCGATTTTTGCAAGTTTTAAAGTTTCAGCAGTAATTAAAATCCGAGATGCGTACATACTGAATCCCTCGGCGAAAGTTTCCTCAATTTCAACGTCATTAATTTTCATAACCTAATCTCCTCTGTAGATTTTATTTTTTTGAAATTTGCTATTAAATTACATCATCTTCATCTATTATTTCTATCAAAATCAAGATTAGAAATTAGCAAATTCTTCTGTTAAATATAAATTGTTATGAACTTTTTTAAAGGGGAACTAATCTAATGTTATGAAAATTAGGAATTTTAAAAAATATATATTATCTTTAAAAATAGTATTATCTTTAAGAGAATCAAATTTCGTTTTGTTATAAATTTCGGTGAAAAATTTCGGTGAAGACAATCATATTCGGTCCTGCAGCAGCAGGTAAAACCTCTCTTATGAAAACTACATGTTTAGGTTATTCTTTCGTGAAAGTAGCCAATCTTAAACCTACAAAAGGCATTTCCAGAGAAAATTTTATTTTCAGGGGTTTATTGGAATTAAATGTCTGGGATGCTGGTGGGCAGTCTAGATATCTTGAAAGATATTTTTCAGATTCTCAAAAACCAATAGTGTTTGGAGATATAGATATAGCTGTCTTCATGGTTGAAGCAGTAATGGACAACAGTAAGGCTTCATTAAAGATGAGAGAAATATTCGACGAATTTCTGGTTGCTGTGTTAGAATATTCACCTCTTATACATAAGATTTACGTTCTGATTAACAAAATTGATCTAGAAAAGTCAGAAGAGGACACTATATATGATCTTTTGACGGATGGATTAGATCCCGATGTCCTAAAAATATGTGAATTCACACCTGTGTCAGTTAAGTTAGGTTCGGCTCAACATCGTCTTATAGAGATATTGGATTCAGCTTTACAAAATTCCATATTAGAAATGCAAAAAAAATCTGTAATTCGAGCATCCCTTGAAAAAATTAAAGAAAAAACGAATTTTGATCTGATATTATTCAACAGACCCGATGGTTTGGTCATAAGTTCGACACTAACAGGTCGATTTGAAACCGAACCCCTTAAATTTCTCTCATTACAGATGGGGTCTTTAGAATCAAATATACATTCTGTTTATTCTAAAATAATGACAATGGCTCATAAAGATGAATCAGGTCCCATTGAATTATCAATGTTGGTTTACGAATCCGAGACAAATTATGTATTTGTTAAAGAATTAAGCGATAAAGCTGTAATACTTTTAATTTCTCCCGATAAAAATATTAATTACTTCCCTGCAGCACTTTCTGAGAAAGAAGATCTACTGGAAATAGATAATCAGCTCAGAATAGATACTTTTTAGTTTTTATTGTTTAATATCGGAGAAAAAAAAGTTTTTCTTCTTCTTCCGTTTATTTTAGTGATGTCTCTAAAAAATTCAGGTTTATTCTTCCACAGGGATTTTCACAAGAGAGACAATGTCGTATTCTTTTAATTTATCCCTACCATGAAGCGTCCCAGTTAATTCAATAACAAAAGCAATAGCTTCAATTTTTCCCCCTGCTTTTTTAACGAGTTTTGCTGCAGCCTCCGCAGTTCCCCCTGTTGCTAAAAGATCATCAAAGATTAAGACTTTTTCTCCCTCTTTTATAGCATCTTTGTGCATTTCAATTGAATCTGTCCCGTATTCGAGTTCATAAGTTTCTGATAATGTTTCTGCCGGTAATTTTCCGGGTTTGCGTATCAATATAAACCCCGCACCCAATAAATACGCTATAACTGTTCCAAATATAAATCCACGCGCTTCTATTCCTACCACTTTCGTAATTCCTTTATCTTTAAATTTGTTGGCTAAAACATCACAAGCATATTTCAGTGCTTCCGGATCTTTGATAAGGGTTGTTATATCTTTAAATTGAATACCTTTGACAGGGAAATCTGGAACATTCCTAATTGTTTTTAATAAATCCATATTAAATCATCCTCATTCGATATACTTTTTAACCAGAGAGTTTTTGGTTGATTTTTACGATAGTAGCTTGTAAAAGATCGGTTACATTTTCAACATTTCTACCGAATATTTTTAAAATTTCATCCCAAGTGACTGGTGCCTCATCCTCTTTCCAGCAGTCATAATCTGTTGACATAGCAATGGCTGCATAAGGAATACTCGCTTCATTTGCCAATATTGTTTCCGTAGCAATTGACATATTAATTACATCTGCTCCCCAATTCCTAAACATATGACTTTCTGCTTTAGTGGAAAACCTCGGACCTTCTATTGTTACAACCGTTCCTTTTTCATGAAACTTAAGATTGAGTTCTTTTGAGGTCTCGATTAGAATTGATCTAAGTTCCTTTGAATAAGGTTCTGCCATTGGAGTGTGTTTAGCGTCTCCTGGCGGGAATTCCTCATAAAAACTTAATTTCCTCAACCGAGTAAAATCAATAAATTGATCAAGTATAACTAGGTCTCCTCTCCCAATTTCCTCTCTTAAACTTCCACACGCTGTTGTTGCCAATATATATGTGCACCCTTGCTCCTTTAAAGCTTGGATATTTGCCCTGTAATTCACAAAAGTAGGAGGAATTGTATGTTCTCTTCCATGTCGGGACAATAAAACAACATCCACGTTTTTAATCTTCCCGATCTTTAAAGGTGAAGTAGGTTTGCCGTATTGGGTGTTTACTTCAACATCTCTTGCATCAGTTATTATATCGGGATCATCTAACCCCGATCCTCCGATTATTCCTATTTTAACCATGTTAAATCATTTTTTTAAGATTTTTTACTTTGGGGTATTTTTTTTTATTTATTTACTTTCTATTTTGATAATTAAAAAAATTTTTATCAAATCGGGAATTAATAAATTGATAAATATAGCGATTTTGTGAATTTCTAATGGTAAAAATTTCATTTCTTGGTTCTTGCAGAGAAATAGGTCGTTCTGCTATTCTTGTAGAATCAGAAAAAACTAATGACAGAATTTTGATGGATTACGGCATAAAAATGAGCGGGGAAGAAGAAAACTTCCCTGAGCATGTAAGTGGGAAAGATTTAACCGCAATTGTTATAACCCACAGCCATATCGACCACGTAGGTGGAACACCGCTTTTTTACATCTCTGGTAGTGTTCCATTATATATGACAGAGCTCACTTTTGAAGTTTCTGAAATTTTATTATATGATATGATGAAAATAAGCCAATTTTTCCTACCTTTTGATAATAAAGCTATCGTAAAAATGAGAAGGCACATTAAATTTTTAAATTATAAGGAACGTAGGAAAATTGGAACTGATTCTTACATAACTTTATTAAATTCAGGGCATATACCTGGTTCTTCCATGATATTATTAGAAATTGATGGAAAGACTATACTATACACTTCTGATTTTAATTCCGTGCAAACTCAATTAATGGATCCTGCAATACCTCCATTAAATAAAATTGATGCTTTAATAACTGAAAGCACTTACGGAACATCTGATCATGATCCGAGAATTGAAGTTGAAAAAACTTTCATCGAAAGTGTAAATAGAATTTTGGATTCTGGAGACAGTCAAGTCTTGGTTCCTGCTTTCGGGGTTTCACGTTCTCAAGAGATTTTGATGGTTCTAAATAAATATAACATCAAATATCCGATTTTCTGCGATGGAATGGCCAGAAAAATTGCCAGAATATATGATACATACCCTAAATTTTTCAGATCATGGCGGGAAATGTCGGGGGCTTTTGATAATACTCATTTCATATCTCAAAGAAACAGGTTTCAGGAGAGAGAGAAAGCTAAAAACACGAAGGGTATAGTCGTGGCACCATCGGGGATGCTTAAGGGAGGAACAGCTAGAATGTATACAGAAAACATTATTAAAAACCCCAATTCAGCAATCTATTTTGTTTCCTATCAAATGCCTGAATCCCCAGGGAGTGTTCTATTAAATGAACATAAATATGTGTTGAATGCAAGAAATAATAACTCGGGAACTGAAGATGTTCCCAATGAAGTTAAGCGCTTCGAGTTTTCTTCACATTCCGGAAAAACAGATTTAATTGAATTTGTAGAACACTGTCAATTTACATCTAAAAATAAAAAAGTTTTTATCGTTCACGGGGAAGAAGAAGTTTCAATAGCTTTTTCAGAAGAATTGAAGAAGAAAGGGTACGAGTCTCAAGTTCCTAAACAAGGAGAAGAATTTATTATATAATGATCTTTTTGAACGAGAAAGAAGAAAAAAGGATTTTGTGTAAAAAAAAAGTTGAGTAAAGCAACTTTTTCAAATTTTTTATTTAATATTTTCTATATTAAATAATCAAAACTGGGATATATCGGCTATGAGAAAAGCAATTATCTTGTTATCAGGAGGAATTGATTCAACCACTGCTGTTTATTGGGCTATTCAACAAAAATATGACCCGATTGTTTTGTCAATTAACATGTATAAGAGAAAAAATCAAGAGATTAAATCCATTAAAAATATCGCAAAACATTCTGGGGCACTCCTGATTGAAGTTGATCTACCTTTTATGAAAAATATTAGACATATGAAGATTGATGGTGATCAATTATTACCAAGTGTACCAAATCTCTACTTTGCATATATCCCTGTAAAAAACATAATATTCATGGGGATTGCAGCTTATTATGCTGAAATTCATCAAGCTGATGCTATCATCGAAGGACTAATATTAGAAGATGAAGGAAAATTCACAGATGATAACCCTGAATATTTTCAAAAACTTGAGGCACTAATTAAGGAAGGAATTCCTAAAGGTGATTGGAAAGGTCCCGAATTTCTTTTTCCCTTCAGAAATATGAATAAAGAGGAGATAATAAAGCTTGCAATTGAGCTTAAAGTTCCCTTGGAATACACTTGGAGTTGTTATATCGATAATGATGGAATCCCGTGCGGTGATTGTTTACCTTGTAAACAAAGAGAAAAAGCCTTTCAAAGCTTGGGAATTTCAGATCCGTTTATAATAAGACTAAGGAAAGATAAAAATATTTGAATATACTTTGATTGTTTTGTTTTCAACAAAATTCAATATAACGTGTTCTCAGAATGTAAAAACATTGAAAGAAAAAAATTGAAGAAATTTTCCATTTTTCATTGTTTTTTAATCGGTTTTTTTATCGAATCACTGATTATTTTTCATAAATAACTATTTAACTTAAAAATTTACAATTGTAATTAGAGAATAAGAAATTATATTTACAAATAATCTGCAGATTTTTTCAGGTAAATAAACAATGAAACGACTAAAAAAATTTTCTCAAAAGGCCATAACTAAGTTTCACGTCCGGGTGGACAAAAGCAAATCCATGACATTTTATCAAAAAGACTTAGGAATTTACGCTACCATTAAAACCGACCTGCTAGATTATGAAACTTTTATTTCTCCTTCAGAGGCTCCTGCAACTAATGAATATCTTTCTTCAGGTGCGGATCCTTATGAATCCACCATAGCGGATATTCAGATTTTCGAGAAGGAAATATTTCCTGTATTGATGTCTATAACCGACATTTTCGGTGAAGACAAGTTAATGTCTCTCGATGCAGTCAGATTGGCTGTAGGGAGCAATGAAAATGATTACATTACAATCGATGAATCAGATCTTCTAACGATGGATGTTGAACCGAGTCTACAAGGACTTCTAGATTTTATACGAGAAAATAGAGAGGGTATAGTGGGTTTTTGTGACCGTGAATACCAAAGTGATCACGGAAATCTGATATTTTTTAAATCTAAACTTAGAAATCCATCTAAAACAATTAAATCAATCGAATTAAGCATCTTATCATCTCTACAGCAACGCGGTTTGTACATGCAACAATATCACAAATATTTCGGTCTTTCCTTTTATATTACAATAAGATGTGAAGAGATTTCAGATGATTTACTAGAGCTATTAAAAGCACTAGGGATTGATTGGGAACTATTATTTTTCCGACGCGATTTATCGATTACAGATTGGACTGAAATCGAATGCGAACGTAATTCCATCAACCTTAAAGGATTTATTAAAGCAAAATATGAAGCTCTAGGCTTTTTCGATATAAACAACATAGCAAGATTGGTTGTTCGGAATCAATTAAGTTTTAAAATTGCAAATAAAATCGCCGAAATGCTTAATAAGGCAAAAATGTTAAGAGATCAAGGATTTTCAAATGACAAAAAAGAACCCTTGAACAAAGCGGAAATAGCTGCAGCAGCTCAACTGGCATGTGCTTATTATGGTGAAAATGCTGGTGACCTGAAATTTGACAAGGATATAGCTTTAAAAGACGTTATCTTTTTTGAAGAAGAACTGATAAAATTATAAAAGTTCTAAAATTTTGTTTTCATCCTTGATCCGTTTTTACGATAAAATTAAGAAAGTTAAGTTTAAACAAATTTATCCAAACCAAATCTCTTTTTCCCGTCTCCACCTAATTGGAGATTAATCTTTTTATTCAACAACTCCAAAAATAAATTCATTTTATTAACTGGAATTTTAGCTCCCGCTGCTGCCGAGTGACCTCCTCCCAGCTCTTTTCTATTCGGCATCAGCTCGCGCATTACATTTCTTATCGCTTCGGATAAATTTACGCCTTTATCAATCATTGTCTTCTTACAACGAGCCGAAACTTTATAATAACCTTCTTGAGAGTTCGCATAACCTATTATTGGTTTATTTTTTCCGATGTTCTCTGAAAAAATCACCATAGAGCTAATTACTCCTATAATATTTTCATTTATCACATCATTACCATAAAAATACATAATAGAATCAAGTTGAACGATATTATTTCCACTTTGAACCCATTCAATACCTGATTTTAAAGATTCAGAATATTTTTTCATCAGTTCCAAAGCTCTTACGATGGATTCCTTGGATTTTATAATACATACAGCCAAACCCAGTGAGCTTTGATTCAATCTTCCACAAGCGTTTAGCATCTTTGAAAAATCTTTCGCATCATAGATATCTGGGTAATCCTCGTATGGTCTTAAAAGATAATTCTCGTTTATAATTTTTTCAATTTCGGATGGATCAAATAAGCCTAACTGTAGAGCTAACTGAACTAATGAAGAAGTTAGCTTTTTTTTCTCAAGCGGTGATAAATCCGCCAACGTTCGATATTCTCCTAAATCGGTAGTTGTCTTAATTCCCGCTTTTTCAATAAAATCAGTAGCATTTCTAAGATCATTTCTAAATACTTTAATCGTAAAAGGCAGTGTGTATGCCAAAGAATAAGAGAGTGATTTCGATCTGGACATTATAGGGACTGTTTCAAGTTCGATCAGGTTATTAGTAACAGCATCGTTTAAAATGGCTTTATTTTCCCCCGTAAATCCTCCGGAATTCTGAATATCCCCCGTAGCCCCAATAATTGCCAAGTAAGACAAATCTATATTTTTAGGATTAAGGCTTAGGGCAAAAAGGTACGCCATTCCTGCTCCACTGACCTCCTTACTCCCATTAACTTCCGCCAAGTAAGGATTAACGTGGAATCCTTTTACATTAGTTATTCCATCATTCGTTTTAATGATTTCATGGTGATCAAGTATTATAAAATTGCCATTTGGCAGGTATTCATTGAATAAATTCAGTTGACCACTCCCAAAATCAGTAAAAATTAAAAATTTCTCTTCTCTATTATTTTCTCTGATTTTATCAAAGTATTGTTCTTCAAGCTGTTTTAATATAGTAACTTGAAATCCTATCTCTTCTCTATCTAACGCCTTTGCTATTATAGATCCCGACGAGAGACCGTCTGTATCATAATGTGAATAAACTTGGACGGATCCAAGGAGCTTTTCTCTACTTTCTTCACCACTTTTATCTTGATTCAAGTATGTTTTTCGCTTCTCGATATAATTTTTTGTAAAATATAGGACTGATTCTCCGATAATCTCCATTAATTTCGGATTATGTTTTATTTGCTCCATATTGATTGATACCTTTTTTATCAAAAAGCGAAATTAATTTCTATCTCAATGCTTTGTGAATTCAAATATTATTAATTTTTGATCCGGATTATTTTTTTTATATCCAATTAATCAATAGTAATAGGAATTCTTCAAACTTTTAATTAAATATAAAAAATATAATAAAAAATCATATAAATAAATACGATTTTGAATCAATTATGAATTTTATTAGTGTTAATAAAAACGGTTTGGAACTGGTAAAAAATTTTGAAAAAAAATGTGACATTTTCGGAATTAGCAAAAACGTATTAGCAAACGGCGCAAAGATATTTGATTTTACCAATGCGAACATGGAAGGAAGCATGTATTTAGCTCGGGTTTGCATGGCTGATATGGTTCAAATTTCCACAGCACCAGCTAAAGGACGGATAAATGCACGGTCTGGTACTGTTGATTTAGAATTGATCCAAGTGGATACGTTATCTCCTGTGATTAGTTGCATGGTTTCTCAATACGCGGGATGGAATGTTAAGGTTAAGAAAATCAATGATAAGGGTGAGAAAAAGACTTATTTCAAAGCAATGTGTTCCGGCCCTGCAAGAGCTCTTTCCCGCGTAGAAAAGGAATTATATGAGAAGTTAAATTATAAAGACGATTATACATCAGCCGTTCTCGTGATGGAAACCTCGCAAAAACCTGATGACGGAGTCGCGGAATATATTGCTGAAAAATGTGGTGTCAAAACAGAAGATGTCTATTTGTTATATGCCCCAACATCTTGTCTCGCAGGATCCTTGCAGATATCGGCTAGGATCGTTGAAACATCTCTTCATAAATTTTTTGAGCTTGGTATTAATCCCGAGTGGATTGTTTCAGGGATGGGCACATGTCCAATTGCTCCCGTAGCTGAGGATGATTTTAAAGCAATGGGATGGACTAATGACTGTATTATTTTTGCTGGTAGCGTGACTTTAAATATGGATGTTCCGGAATCTGAAGAAAAAAAATTAATCGAACTAATTAAAAAATGTCCATCTAGTACGTCAAAAACATATGGTAAACCTTTCGCTCAAGTTTATCAAGAAGCTGGTGGAGATTTCAGTAAAATAGACCCTGGTATGTTTGCTCCAGCTAAAATTACGGTCATAAATCGAGTGACAGGTAATATTTTTACTGAAGGAGATTTAAATCTTGATATCCTCGATTTTTCTTAAATTCAAACACTAATTTTACACACAAAATATCAAAATTAAATTGCTTAAGGTCAATAAAATTGAGTGTTAAAAGAAGAAGATACAAGAACCGAAAAAGAAGAAAAAAAAAGGCACCGCCCGCTGAGCCATTTGTAATTCTTGAACATGCAAGTATTTTAAAAAGAATTGGCGCATACGTAATTGATACGGTTATATTTGGAATTGTATATCTTATATTTGCCCTTACTTTGTTGCAGGACACTTTACACATAGTATGGCTCCATGCGGGTGTTATAATTACACTTGGTCAAACTCTGTACTTTTTATTATTCACTTGGTTAAAAGGTCAAAGTTTGGGCCAGATAATTCTCGATATACGTGTTATTGCAGAAGAAGATATGGATAATATTGATTTTAATCCGTTCAAATCTGCTAAGCTTTCGTTTAAGTTGGCTCTTATACATTGTATAGGAAAATCACTTTTTGTTATTTTAGTAGATTTAACGGTTTATGAATTTTTTAAAAGACCAAATTCTCAATCCCCATTCCATCGAATTTCTCAAAAATTAGCAAAATCTTTGGTTGTATTTACCCCTAAATAATATTTTTTAATGTTGGTTGATGAAACAACAGATATTTATAGCATAGTCAAATTATTGAGATGGAGATGCAAAAATTTTATTATTTATAAAAACAATAAAAAATCAAATCCGACATCGAGAAAAGCTCAAAGATGACTGACATTAAAGTTGGAAAACAACCCTTTCCAAAAATTAAGAGCGGTATAGGGAAAAAAAGTGCCAAAAAAAAAATTCTCCGTGTAGGAGTATTCGCTCCGATGTTTTTTGAAGCAAATGGCACTGCTAAAGCAGCACGCAGTTTAAGTTTTGCTCTGGCAAAATTGGACAATGTCGAAGTACACGTTTACGCTCCTGCACTTCGTCGATTTGAATATCTTTTTAAGAATCTTCCCGATTTACATCTTCACCACCTGTTTTGCGTTCGAGTTAAGACAGATCCTGAAGCTTATGCAACAATCCCATTTTTTAAATGGTTTCGTGCGAGATCAAAAATTTTCAAACATTTGGATATTACCCATTCTATGTCTGCTGAACCCGTGGGATTACTCGGAATGGATGTCTCCAAACACCAACGAATCCCCAAAGTAATCACTCATCATTCTCCTTTTGAATTCTATATTGAAGAATTTGCTATCAAGCTACCGGGATTCGGGAGATTCTGGAATTATTTTATAAAATTTCTTGGGTGGGAGCATATAATTTATAATAGGTTCGATGTTATATCAGTACCAACCATTTCAAAGAAAAAATTAATTAATGGGTGGGGAATCGGTGGTGGAGAATTAGGCAAACCAACAATTGCTATCTCAAATGGCTTGGAAAAAAAATACTTCAAAAAAGTCGATGGAAATGTAGTCATCAAAAAATATGGATTGCAAGGTAAAAAAATACTATTATACACATCTCGGATGTCAAAAGAAAAGAATATTAAAGAGGTTGTTGTAGCTTACAAGCATATTCTAAAGAAAGTTCCGGATTCTCATTTGGTATTGGTCGGGACCGGACCAGAAGTAAAACCCCTTTCAGAATTAATTCATAAATTAGGCTTAGAAAAATCTGTTACACAGACAGGATTTGTCCTTTTTACTGAATTGTTGCAGTGGTACAAAGCAGCAGATATAAGTTGTATCTGGAGCTATGTAGAAGCACAAGGATTAGTTATTTTAGAGGCAATGGCTCAAGGGACCCCAACTGTTGGAACCGATGCAACGGGAATAATGGATGTTATTATAGACGGAAAAACAGGCTATCTTGTTAAGGATTTACGTGAATTTATTGATAAAATTGTTTTTTTATTCAATAACGATGTTTTGAGGAAAGAAATGGGAGAAAATTGTAAAAAAGAGATCCAATTTCATAAGATAGAAAATGTAGCAAAAATGTGGGTTAAAATATATAAAAAATTAATTCGGATGTATCCTTATAAAGGCGGAAAACCGTATAAAAGGATTTTAAATAAAATTTGGGAAAAATTTGCTAGCAGAAATCCGGGAGTGGATTGGTAATCTGCTGAATTTTGTTTCCGCAGGGATTTAATTCTTTTCTAAACTTATATTAAAATCATAATAAACTGAACAAAAAATCCTCTTTTGATTGATTTTTATGACCGAAAATAGCAATAAAGATGCAAATGGAGATAGTATTTCCCAAAATAATAAAAAATCTTCAAAATCTGAAGATATTGTTTTAAGAAGTGATGAGGTTCCTGAAAATACGAATGGGGCAGGATTTATGTCATCCTTTATGCCCGTTTATCAAGTTAAAATCGCCCATTTTCGATATCCCATTTATATATCACTCTTATTTTCCGGGTTTCTTGCATGGCTAATATCTAACGTTGGACTTCAAGGGTTAATCTCGGAAGAAACCCCTGCTGAAGGATTTGGGCAGGGATTGCTTTTAACAGTGATGGCTGTTATATCCAGTGTTATAATTGTTTTTCTTGTTAAGAAGAAAGGTGAAAAAGCACTTAAATATATAATGAGTTTTTCATTCCTTTTACTTACATTTATGCTATTGTATTTTTTTGGGATTTTCCTTGTAGATTTCATTGTAATGGGAGATATTGTGCTTTTTAATGTAGTATTTAATATCTATACCGTTTTTTGCGGAGTATTAACAGTTTATCTTGTTTACATGTTTTTTTCCGGAAAAATGGGATATAAACTTAAAAATCTTTATATTTTAATGGTCGGAATTTTAATCGGGGCATTTATGGGTGTGATAATGCCACTATGGACAACTATAACTATGTTAATAGGCATTTCCTTGTGGGATATTTATTCAGTTCTTTCGCGCAGAGGACCCATTCGCAATATCATGGAGAAAACTGGGGGATTTGAACAGTCAGCAGTTGAAATCGATGAAGAAAGTTTTAAATCTTCCCAAGTTGATATTGGGATAGGAGATTTAGCTTTTTACAGCATGCTGACTTCACACAGTTTGATTATTATGTATGGGTTTATATTTGACTTAACAGAAAATGCTAACATCAGTCTTATTTTCGGTTTGATCGTTGCATTAACGGCTGCAATCGGAGTTTTAATTGGTTCTACGATTACAATTAATTCATTGAGAAAAAATAAAATTTTACCAGGGTTGCCGTTTTCAATTTTTTTAGGTATGGGTTTTGCATTTTTAAGCGGTTTTATATGTTTTCTTTTTGTTCAATAGAAATAGCCTTTTAATTATATTTAATTTTTTAAAATTCAATTCAATTAATTCGATTAAATTTTTATACAGAAAATTAAAGCTCAATATCGTGATCTGAAATATCCGGATTTTTCAATTAAAAAGTAAAAAAAAATATTAATAATTAAAATCAATTACAATTACGAGACTCAGCTAATACTCAAGTTGAAAAACTTATGAAAATAGAAAAAGGTTCTCCTGATTTAGAATCGGAAGTAATTTTCCGCGATTTTTGCTGTCATTGCGGAACGTGTGGTGCCCTATGCCCGCATATCGAATACGGAGCAGACGACGGAATTCCTATGGTACTTGATTCCTGTAATGAAGTTGTGGGATTGTGCTATAATTCGTGCCCAAAAACAGGATTCAATGTTACATTAATGGAACAAAAAGTGTTCGGAAAAAATAGAGAAGATGAATTGCTAGGGGTTTATTCAGATAAAGTTCTTGTAAGATCTTCGAATTCCAAGAATATTCTTCAAAATATTATTGAAACAGCTTTTAAAAATAATATTATTGACGCCATGGTCGTACCGGAGCATAAAAGTAAAAAACCCGCTAATAATATTGGTGTTGTCATCACGGATCCCAAAGAGATCCCTGAATTACCTAATATGAATACAAGGTATACCGGGCCTTTGAACCCCGCAGTGAATGTAGCCTTTCAAAATGGGAAGAAATCAATTGGTTTAATAGGGAATCCATGCCATATTCAAGGAGCAATGAAAGTGAAATATTCTGATTTTAAAACTAGGATGGAAGCGTTAAAGTTAAAAATTGGAGTAATGTGTGCATCGGGAGGGACGGACGGTTGTATTTATTGCATTGACTATACTGCGGAATTTGCAGACATATCTTACGGATTTTTGGGTCTTGAAAAAGGAACAGCAGCATTGTTAATTCGAACTGAACTCGGGAAAAAGCTTTACGATCTAGCGATTAAAGATAAAATGATCAAGGAAATTTCAAAAGAACCGAATCTAGAAAAAATAACCACACAAACTTCGAAGAAAAAGAAAAGAAACATAAAAAATCTGCTTAAGAAAGATTTTGGTAAAGTTGGTTATTTGGAATTAAGTAGCAAGGAATTAGATTCGTATTTTGGTTAAACTTGTTTAATCCCTTTCATTTTTTTCAACTAAATGAATATAGACATCAAATATAAATAATAATTTACTTTTTCTGAACCTTTTCGAATTTGGTAGATTTTATCTGTTTTTAAGTGAAATTTTTCTTCTTTTTTAGTGTAATCTGCTAAGATTTGGTTCATTAGAGCCTTACGGCCCGTTAAAATCGTGAGAACAACTAAATTTCCATCTTTCGAAATAACATCCGCCAATTGAAAACAATGTCTATAAATAATATCCAGTTCCTCCACACTTTTATGAATTGAAAATCCAAAGGGAGGTTGTGTGATAATTAATATTATCGCAGGATTTTTTACTAAACTAGAGATTTCAGTCAATAAATTTTGAATATCACATTTGTAAAATCTAATTTTCGGAATATTCAAACCCTTAATTTGGAAGTCAGGTTTTCTTTGAATTTCGTTTAAAATTTTCTTAAAATTCTCATTACTCTTTTCAATCGC
>SDBS01003586.1_pt1 | contig 15257 bp, 10 predicted proteins | sample 2277091 | NCBI WGS metagenome assembly SDBS01 (sample SAMN10404972, study PRJNA504765) | marine sediment metagenome | isolation source: marine sediment core GS10_PC15, 163 cmbsf | place: Arctic Ocean: Southern Knipovich Ridge | collected 2010 | reverse complement strand
TGTACTTATATTTTTAAAGAATTTAATTTAATATTTAATTAAAATACATCTATTTATATAATTTAGTGAGAATTTTGAGATCAACGTGGTTAAATGAAAAATAAATACATCATTGACAATAAAATCACAAATAAATTTGTTGAAACTTATACTAAAACAACATACAGAGTAGTTGGAGAATTTAAACATTCATCTATCAAACCCTGTCATTGGTTCGAGCAGAGATTGTTGACTGGAAGAGAAAATCGTAATTGTTATAAAGGGGTATTTGGTATCCAAAGTCATAAATGTTTACAAAATACTCCTTCTCTTCCTTTCTGTAACCATCAATGTGTGTTTTGTTGGAGAGATATGGAGGCAGGATCTCTAGGAAGTGAGTTTAATGTTGAAGCGGATGAGCCAAAAAAAATTGTTGATGAAATGATACGCCATCATCGAGATATAGTGAAAAATCATTTACCTTTAAGAAGATATCTTGATAATTATGAAATTATGATTGATATTCTTTACTATTTATTAAAAAATCCTAAAAGAAACCATCCTATTAATTCGATTAGCAAAAAATTGATATTATCTAAAAATAAAGTCGAACGGGCTATAATTCTATTAAAAAATCAAAAGTTTGTAAAATTGTCTGATGATTTAAGTCACAATTTTGAATTAGAGGATGATATTAAGTGTTGTATCAGTTCACGGGATGAATTGGAAACGTTAATAAATAGAGAATTAACTCACCCTGATGATATAATGAAAGCACATACAGAAGCATTAAAACCCAATCATGCAGCAATCTCTCTTGATGGAGAACCACTTCTTTATCCAAAAATATCAGAATTTGTTCAAGAATTTAAGAACCGTAATATGACTACTTTTATTGTCACCAACGGGACTCTAACAGAAAGAATTAAAAATCTTGATCCTCTTCCATCTCAATTATATATCACATTGCCAGCTCCCAATGAACAAATTTATAAAAGAGTTTGTCGTCCAATGCTAAAAAATGGTTGGCAAAAGATAATGGATACACTCGGAATAATAAACACCCTGTCAGGTAGAACTTTAGTAAGATTAACAGCTGTGAAAGATCTTAATCTCCATGACAAGTTTTTAGAAGATTATTATAAAATAATAGAGAACGCTAATCCAAATTTTTTCGAGATTAAAGGCTTTACTTTACAAGCGAAAGCGTTGCTAATAAAAGAAAGATTGAAAAGTGAAAAAGAGTTAAAAGATTATTTTCCAGAATTTGATTATTTAAAAAATTTTGCATTGAAATTTGAAAAAATTAGTGGTTTCCCGTTGATATATAAAAATGAAAGGAGTAGGGATTTTCTATTTGCGGTAAATTGGGATAAAAGTTCTAATCCAAAATTAAACAACTTATAGTATTGTACATCCCTAATTTTTAACTTTATTTAAACGTTTGAAAATGGTTTGTTTTAATTGCAATAAATTAGTTTTCTTTAAAGCGGAAAATTCTAAATAAGGGATATCTGTCTGTGTAATGTTTTCGCTGTTTTTTAACTGTATTAAATTTATATCAAAATCACTTAAATTTTTTACCAACAAATTAACAATTCTTCTTCTATCAAAATTTGAAATTTTATCAATTTTATTAAGAATTAATAAAAGGGAAATATCAAATTCTCTTAAAAATTGAATCAATTCGATACTCAATGGTATTGTTTTTTTATTTTGGAAAATATATTTATTTATCTCATCCTCAATTCTAAGGATATTTATAACTACTAGACCAAAAAAATACTTTTGATGATTTTTTTCAACATGAATGACTATTTGTTTCTTTATATGCTCAGCCCGTCTTCTACTTGAACGATTTGCATAACCGAAACCAGGAAGATCAATAATCTCATAAGGTAATTTAAGTTGAGTTATAGATTTTATTAACAAAGTACTACCGGGTGTTTTACCAATTTTCCCTTTAAATTTCCTGGGATTGGGTAATAAAAGTCTTGTGATTGAACTTTTTCCTACATTAGAATTCCCAATAATCAATAATGAAGGTTTTTCTTGTTTCACTTTATTTCTCACTTAGATTAAATATCAGATATCAAGAAAATCATCCTTAAGAAAGTCATTAAACATTTTTTTCTTTTCTCTTTCATTTATAACTGGTCTCTTGCTAATGGGATTGCCAGCTTTTTCTATAATTTCCTTTAGGAGGTCAATGTTTACATTGATTTTAAACTTTCGATCTTTCATAAATCGAACAATTTGTTTATTATTTAGAGATAATCTTAAGATATAACCCAATCCGAAGTAAAATTGATGTTCAGGGATTGGATCTATTGGGCTCTTACTCACCACTTCTTTTAAAACATCAAATAATAAAGATTTTGAAGCAATATGATCCTCTATGCCAAAGACTAAATAGTGAAGAGCATGATACCAAATTTTATCTCGTTTAAGCGAAATATACTCTAGAAACTTATCAGGGGAGACTGCATCTTCTTCTTCATGTTCTTTTCTTTTAAGAAGTTCTTCTTTAATTCTTTCCTCTAGCTCTTTTGATACCTCATGAGTTGGTTGAAACCCCTCTACATCTGTTTGAGAATTCTGCCCTTCATGCTTAACAGTTTCAATTGCATCCTGAATTTCTTTTAATTCATCCAAATCTATTTCATCCATATCGGAAAAATCTGAAAGTAGTGTTTCTTTTAGATCGTGCTCTTCTTGCAAATCTTCTCTAATTGCAGCAGCATCGCTAAAATCTTTATCCACTTTTTGATTAGTAATAAACTCGCCTTCTTTGACTTTAATGATGGCCTCTTGAATTTCTTGGAGTTCTTCCATATCTAAATCATCCATATCTGAAAAATCAGACTTAAGCGCTTCCATTTCTTTAATATAAGTTTGTAAATCATCACCCTCAAATTCTTCTTCTTCAAGTAGTTTATTAATATCCTCGTCTTCTTCATTCTCATGCATTAACTTATCCTTATCCAAAATAAACAAACTATTTTATATATTAATATTAATATTGATATTCGTATAATTAAAATTATTCTGAACATTAATTCACATTAATATGGATACAATTAACTTAGATAATTACAAGGGCATAATTTTCGATTTAGACGGTGTTATTTTTAATATTACTGATGCAATTCGAAAAGCGGTTGACGATGGAATTGAAAAATATCAATTGAATGTTAAACGCGATTCAGTTATGGAAGAAGTTGCTCATTTAATAGAGGAAATTCAAAACTATCCTGTACCTAAAATTCTACTAAATTCTTTTGACCTTTTAAAGGTAGAATTTTTAAAGGGAAATAGTTTTTTCAAAAAATTAAGGATTGCTATTTTTCTATTTAATCAATTCACTAAGTATAAAGACTCTGAAGCCACAATTTTTGAGAGAATTGATGGATTAATTGCAAATTTATCTAAGAAAAAATTAAAATTGGCAATTTTAACAAATAATAAAAGTTCGTACGCAGAAGAGGTGTTAGGAAAATTTAATCTTAACATGTATTTCGGTACTATCTTTGGTTTTAATGATGTGAAAAAAGTCAAACCCAGCCCTGAAGGTATAAATAAAATCTTAGGTAAATGGAATATCAAACCAGCAGAAGTAATATTCATCGGTGACATGACAACTGATATAGATGCTGGTAAAGCTGCAAAAGTTAAGACTGTGTGCGTAGCATCAGGACTAGCACTAAAAGCTAATTTACTTAAGCATGAACCTGATATTCTAGTTGATAACACGGATGAATTAATAGAGGTATTTAATTTTTAGAATATATAATTATTACAAACTATAATAGTCAAAACTCTTCAAGGAAAAGGCTTAAAAACCTAAAATCCCTAATTTTATTTAAAAAATTGTGTTTTTCTCAATGGTTTTTTATATATCAATGATATCACATATTTTATTATATGAGTTTAGGACAAATTTAAAATATCATAATTTTACTAAATAAGAAAGAACTAACTAAAAATAGAGGATTTTTAAAAAATGTGTGCAGAGGCAAAAGGGTTTGGATTCAAGATAACAGTAGTTGGGGATGGATCAGTTGGAAAAACGTCCCTTATCAAAAAATACACTCAGGGTTCTTTTCGAAAGGAGTATATCTCAACACTAGGAACGCAATTTTCTAAATATGAGGAAATCGTTGATGGAGATAAAGTTGAACTATTCCTTTGGGATATTGCTGGACAGGATTCATTCCAAGCTTTACGGGCACGATTTTATACCGGGAGTAGCGGAGCAATTGTAGTGTTTTCGCATGCAGAAGAACAACCTCAAACATGGGATCATATTGCAAGATGGGTTTCTGATATTAGAAAGCACTGTGGAAGCATACCCTTGGTTCTTTTTGGCAATAAAATAGATCTAATTGATGAAGCGACTTTAGATGATTCTAATCTTAGAGGTAATGCTAATGTAGAAAATTTTGCTAAGGAAAACAGATTTATAGGATATTATAAAACGAGTGCATTAACCGGAGATGGTGTACATGATGCATTTAAAGCATTAGTTAAAAAACTTTATATGATAGCCAAAATCAGTAGCTTTTAAATTAGGCTTAATTTTTTCTCTCTTTATATTGGAAAAAAATTAAAAAATAAATAGTTTTAAAATTAAGATCGTTTATAAATAAAACGCTCCCAACTCTTTGTACTTGCCATTTCTAAAGGCATATTTTTCCGCTTGCGAATTTCAAGGATGAGATCTTCTTCTAAACTCTGAGGTACTTTCTCAAATCCTAAAAATTCATAACCAAAAAAAGCCCTTCCTTGAGTAGAGCCTCTGATATCATCAGCAATACCAATTGTCTCAGCAGCAGGAATCTGACCTTGGATTCTAACATATTCTCCCTCTGGAATTACATTAGTGATTCGACCTCTTCGCTTAGTTATAATTGCAGTAACACCTCCTTCAGTTCCTTGGGGAGTTTTGATATCCATCTTTTGAACCGGTTCATATATATGAGGTTTTGCTTCAAGCATTGCAAGTGATAAAGCAGAGAAGAACATTCCCGCTATCTGCCCATAAGAAGTGTGCCTAGGGTCCTCATGGATAACCAAATCTGTGAAAACAGCTTTTACGCCAGTAGCTGGTTCTTTCGCTAAAATACAATTTCCTAACCAATCTCGAAATGCTGATGATAAATAAGATTTTACTCGGTCAAAACGTTGTAAACCCGAAGTACCATTAACCAATAAGCTTCCTTGGTAAACATCTACGATTCTTCTTGCTTCTTTTGGATCCCACCCTGCTTCATCTCTTAATATTTTAGCCCTTTCCTTATCATTTTGTAGATCGTTAATTTTTCTTGTTTCAATTAATTTTTCAGTTGTAGCATCCAATGGTTCCATATACAATAAAATTCGGTTATGTGTATTTGCGGATTTAGTATGAAAATTGGGACTCTTTTCCGTAATTTTTTCTCTATAGACGATGATTGGTTCTCCAATATTAATTAAAACTTGATTGTTTATTCGTTTAGTCAAAATTTCTATTTGGAGAGGGTCAATTCCGCTTAGTATGAATTCACCTGATTCATTATCTCTTCTGTATTCTGCCGTAGGATCTGCCTTAAGCCATTTTCCGACAACTTCATCCAATTTATCAATTTCATGGGGATCTTTAGGTTTTATACTCCTTGAAACCACAGCTTCACATGCGTAATTTATTTTTTCAAAAGATGGTAATCTCTTTCTCTCCTCTTTATCTTTAGGAACATCATTTCCTAACATAAATGTTTCACCTGAGGGGCAAATAAATCCAAATATAGCAAATAAGTTACCAGCGGGTATTTTAGGTATGTCCAAAAGATCTGTTATTTCCATTACACCTAATCTCTTTACTCTGTTTTTGGTATCACTATTTACAAGATAAATTGTATCAGTTTGATTAAATGTACCTGAAAATACTCTTCCGATTAACGTTGCTGCATAGTTCCTTTTTGGGTCCAAGAAAATTTTAGTTATCATCCCGTACAGAGGTCCATTGGGATCGCTCTTTTGAAGTGCTTGGCCTAATTCAGAATTTAAATCTCCACCCCATATATGAGGAATCCTATATTTTGCTGCGGATACTGGATCAGGAAGGTCATCAACAACCATTCTTAACATAGGTTCATCTAATGGTAAATTATCCCGTAACCATGGAATATCTCCCTCATTATACTTAGCAAAAACATCTTGAGGTTTCAAACCTTTTTCAATTAAGATTTCATAAGTAAAACCCCATCCATGTTTCGCAGATCCTACTGTCACTGAATTCTTAGCAAAATCAACAGTCCATTTAGATCCTTCAGGCCTGACTTTTTTAATTAATTCATTAGCTTCTCTCGTAATTTTATCAATTTTCGCAAAAGTGTCTTGAGGACTTAATTTTAGTTCACTAATTAGGCGATCTACCTTATTAATGAATAAAACTGGTTTGCAAAACTCTTCTCCGACTGCCAAACGAATATTTGTCTCTGTTTGTGTCATTACCCCTTCTAATGCATCTATCAATATAATTGCACCATCAGAGCCCCTTAAAGCTCGAGAAACCTCTCCTGTAAATGAAATATGTCCTGGTGTATCATTTATCTGGAGAATATACGGTTCATCGTCATCAGGTTTTCGAGGATCGTTAAAAGAGAGTAAAACCACGCTTGTAAAGATTGTAATACCTCTGGCTTGCTCTTCCTCATCAGAGTCAGTCATTTGAAGTTGTCCAGCATCCTCAGGTCTCATTAAACCAGCTCTTCTTAGGAGATAATCTGTTGCTGTCGTTTTACCATGATCTATATGAGCCACGATTGAAAAAATCCTTTTCTTGGAATAATTGGTGCTCATAACCATTCTAATAATATCTTCAGGGTTTTTTACTTTAACCATAATATAGTCACTTTATTCTAATCTATTTTAATGATATAACTGAAGTAAAAAATACGAGAAATGATAAAAATTTTATTATTCTAACCTAAAAATAGATTAATGGAATCTACTAAAATCATGAAAAGAATCAGTTTAAATTAGTTTGCTCTATTATTATTATAATCTTTTAAAAGATCTATAATATACTTCGAGATTTTAAGGAATGGTTGAGTATTTCATTTTTGATATTTCAAGAACTATCATAATGATTTTTGCAACAATTATATTTATGAAAGTATATTTTAGAAGGCGAGATTTAGTTTTATGGCTTTATGGGTATTTTTCTGTTTCAATATCTCAATTATTTAGATTATTTATTCTGGAAGAGAATGATTTCTATGAAATAATAAGCTTATCTTTCTCTGCTCTTAGTCTAATTTTCATTATTATAGCAGTATCTAAAGAATATTTTCAAACTTTTTCTAAAAAAGCTGTAATTCAGGAGATCCCTTCTGTGATTATTATTTTTGTAATGACTGTAGATCAAATTTTTGCTATTGGTTTAAATTTAATAATTGCGATCCTTCTGCTAATTGCTTTGTTTTTACTTATTAAAATTTATATTATTAAGAAAACACCAACTCATGCATTTCTAATCCTTGTACTTTTCTGTGGTTTGTTAAATTTAATCACATATACTTTAAAGGATGGAGGATTAGAAGGAGCAGAAGAATTTTATCAAACTTCTTCGACTATTATGACAACTGTATTATTGGTTACTGGGTTGGTAGCATTCATCGAAGATAGAATAGTAAAATCAGAACAAAAATATCGCAGAGCTTTTAATAGAGCAGAATTCTATAAAGATCTTTTTGTTCATGATATCAATAATATACTTCAAAATTTACAATTTTCATTAGAGATAATCTCTCAGGATTTAAGTAAGGAATTTGTAAAAGAAAATATTGATGAAATGATAAATATTGCAAAAAACCAAGTAATTAGGGGGTCAAATTTGGGTTTAAATGTAAAAAGACTTTCAGATCTCGAGGGAGGAAGTGTACAACTTGTAGAAATTAAGATAAAAAACTTGGTGAAAAAAGCAATAGAATATATAAATACTAGTTTTCCAACTGAGAATATTAATATTACTATGGATTCAGATAATGGAGATCTAATTGGAATTGCAAACGAACTTTTAGGAGATGTTTTTAGAATTATTTTAAACAACTCTATTAATTTTAATGATAATCTAAATAAAGAAATTTTAATAAAAATTTCAAAGGAGTTAAGGAATGAGAATTCCTATATTAAATTGGAATTCATTGATAATGGTATTGGAATACCAGATGTTGTGAAACAAAGTTTTTTTCAACCGATATATAAAAACATTAGAAAACAGAAAAGAATCGGATTAGGGTTAATTCTAGTTAATGAAGTAGTAAAAAGCTTGAAAGGTGAAATAAGAGTTGAAGATAAAGTTGAAGGAGATTATACTAAGGGTACTATTATAATTTTATCAATACCGGAAGCTTCTGATTTTCTAAATAAAAAAGGGTAAAACTATTTCTTTTAAGATATGAATTGTTTTTTTTCCGGTTATAGTTTTAGAATCAAACGCTTTTGAAATATTGGTTATTATAAAATTTTCAGGAATTTTACCTACGATACTATCTTTCAAAAAATTAGAGAATTCTTTATATTTTCTTATAACTTCCACGAATACATAACCACTTTTTTCAAACCATAGGGGATTTTTTCTTTTGAAATTATCTACATGATAATTTTCTATAATTGGAGGGCCTCTCCGATTGTATGTTGGTGAGATCTGTGGTTTTTCACAATAAACTGCAATATTATATTCGTTTTTCCCATCTTCAAAATATACTTCAAAAACTATTTTTCCAAATCTCTCTGCATGTGAAAACTCAATCTCTCCATTAGATTTTATATTCTCACCCAATGAATATAGTTTATCTCTATTGACAGTATAATGAATTTTATCATCAGTATTAATTAATTCTAAAATAAAGATTTTCGAAAGAATGGAATCCTCACCTCTAGATAAATCTACTTCTGGAATAGGGTTAATTTCAAAAAATTCCTGATTTGGTTTTTTCATAAATTCACTAATTTTATGATTACAGTATTTAAATGCTTTTTCAGAAATAGCAGAAGCAACATTACGGTTTTTATCAACAGGATCGATTATTATTAGATGATCATCTTGGAAATGTGCGATCTTTCTTAATTCATCTTCACTCCTCTTGAAATAATCCAATGGGGTTTTTTCTAAATCTTGAAAGTTATTTAAAAGATTTGCTAGATCTGTAAAATAATAGATCAATAATTCTGCACTATACCCTATAAATCCTATCTTTCCTACTGGACTTTTATCTCCGTAGCTATAGCAAGATTTAAATATTTGCTTTAATATTCTGACTTCGTTTTTCTGTTTCTGGTTTAACTCATCTTTAATAAAACGACCATGCAATGGAGATCTGTCTACTGCCGTTATAGGGCCATTTTGATTTATGAATTCTAAATTTAGATCAAAATATAAGACAATATCAATCTTTATTTTTGTGTCATCTAAAAGATAATCGACAGTCACATAAGGGTGTTCTGCATATAAGAGACGGGGATAATAAAATTCTTTTGAAGTTAAACTTGGAATAATCCATTTATTACATAACTTTAAAAAGTCTTTCTTTAATTCCTTTTTTAATTTATTTTTACTCAAACCTTCATATTTATAACTGTATTCATTATAATCCAATCCAAGAAAGAGATCAATGTCAAAATCATTTTTCAGCTGTGTTTGTTTAATTCCAGTAGAACCTTGAGGTTCGATTTTTGTGTATTTAATACTTAATTCTTTAGCCTTCAAATCTAACAATTTCTTTAATTCTTTAGTAATCCCATCTATGAGGACAATTTCTTGATGTGTTGGGGTTATTTTTCGTAAGATATTGTTTAAAATATTATTCATTGACGACATATTATTAAAAATGGAATTGGTTTCTCAAGATTTACTAAGTCTAATATTTAATATCTTTACTCTTATAAAAAAACTTTTTGAATAACTGTTCTACCTAAATCTGAATTAAAAGACCCAAAAGGTGAAGAGATAATATTAATTACATTCCCCACCAGGGATGAGTAACCTTGCGCATTATTAAAATAAATTCTCGTAGGGCTTGTTTTTGATCTGTAGTTAGTTCATCAATAAACTTTCCCATTAATTGTCGAACATGAGATTCTGGCACATTTACAAATAAAGTCTCATCTTTTTCTATATCTTTTCCTATTTCAATACCACGAATAGATATAGCAACTTCAGAGTCTTTTGGTGCTTTCTCTAAAGTCTGACCTTTATCTTGAATTTGATGAATCCTCCTTACCTTAGTACCTTTACCAGTAATTAAAGGGACTTTAGGATATAGAGTTCCTGCTTCAACTTTAACACCAAATACAGCTGGATCTGAGCTTCTAAATATAAAATCAGGAAACATTTTTAACTTTGCAGGTAGAATTAATTCACTTAATCCCTTTGCGGTGTCTTGTGCTTTTCTTACTTCAGAATATTCAATAAATTCTTCTAATAATCGGTAAATAACATTATTAGTAAAAATTCTGATATTTTCAATTATCGCCTGCTCATTGGCTTCAGGTAATATTGGAACATTAAATCCTAAAACACATGCAGAATATGGATCTAAACCTTTTACTATATTGGCATTGATAATATCTTCTTTTTTTATTGGGCCAACATCTGCAATACTGATTTTTACGCTATTTTTTGTGAAATGGTTTTCAAGGGCTTCAAGGGATCCTAAAGTATCTGCTTTTAAAACAACTCCTGCTTTATCCGTCTTTATACGAATACTTTCTACTTCAGCTTCAATTTCTTTATATATAGCCTCGGATTCTGATTGGCTTGAAACACCTCTAAATGGAGAACCAGCTACCACATCATCAATATTTGGTGCTAAAATCTTAATCCCTGCTGCAGCACTCACTTTATCTACTGAATCAAATTTTTGCCTTGGATCACGTATCTCATCTAATGGTTTAGGCATTAATAAAGCTCGCACTTTTGATTTTATAGGTTTCTCTAAACCTCCTACAATAAATTCGTCTCCCTTATTGATTATACCATCATATATTAGTATGTCCATTGTCTTTCCTTGCCCTCTCTCCTTTTTAACTTCTAAAACCACTCCTTTAGCAGCTCCTTCAGAAAATTTAAGATTTGTAGTAAGAAATTGTTGAACCAATCCCATCAAAATCAATAAGAGAGTCGAGATGCCTTCCCCCGTTTTACCACTAGTTGGTACGATCGCAATTTTTTTTGTAAAATCCTTAATTTTATCATATCTATCTATTCCTTTGAACCCCTCTTCCATAAAATTTACCATAATTTGCAGAATTTTTTCATCTAAGAAATCTTTTACATGAGGTTTTTGAGTATTATATGAATCAAGAAAATCTGCGTCTTTAGTAGATCTCCAACCAGAAACTCTATCAATTTTATTTGCAGCAATAATAAAGGGTGTTTTTTTGTCTTTTAAAATTCTTACAGACTCCCAAGTTATTGGCATCGTGCCAGCTGTTACGTCAATTACTAAAATAGCAATATCGGCGACTGCTCCTCCTCTTTTACGGAGATTTAAAAATGCTGCATGCCCTGGAGTATCAACAACTAATAATCCTGGAAGTTTTATTTCTTTCTCAGCAAACTCTTGTTTTGATTTTCTTAAAAATTCTTTAATATCTCCTCTAGGAAAATAGGAGGCTCCAATATGTTGCGTAATCCCAGCAGCTTCTCGTTGTTGAACTACTGTACCTCTAATGTAATCTAGAATCGTAGTCTTGCCATGATCAATGTGCCCCAAAATAGCGACTATGGGTGCTCTGATTACTTTTTTATCATCTAAAGTTGACATATTTACCCACCTATTGAAAAAATAGAATATATAATTATTATTAATGTTAATAAAAAAAAAGTAATGGAAGATTTAGAAATTTTCTCATTTTAGAGATCTTCTGAAGCATTAATAAGATATTTTTTTAAATATTGGGAAGTGTAAGATCTATGATTTTTAATTATCTCTTCAGGAGAGCCCATTACAACAATTTCTCCTCCTTTTTCCCCTCCTTCTGGGCCTAAATCAATTATATAATCAACAGACTTAATAATATCCATATTATGTTCAATTATAATCACAGTATTCCCCTTTTCAACAAGTTTCTGAAGGACTTTTAGTAACATCTGTATGTCATAAGAACTTAATCCAGTTGTAGGCTCATCTAAGATATAAAGGGTATTTCCTGTACTTGTCTTTCTTAACTCTCTTGCAATCTTTAAACGTTGCGATTCACCGCCACTTAAGGTAGTTGAGGATTGTCCTAATTCTAAATAACCTAATCCTACATCAACGACAGTTTGTAAAGTTCTTTTTAAATTTGGAATTAGATCAAAGAATTCTAAAGCTTGCTGGAATGTCATTTTCAAAACATCCGAAATAGTTTTCTTACGATATTTAATCATTAGTGTTTCTGAATTATATCTTTTTCCCTTACACAAATCACACATAATATATACATCAGGTAAGAAATACATTTCTTTAAGAATATATCCTGTACCTTTACATTTTTTACAATGACCTGTTTTTGTGTTAAAACTAAATCGTCCTTTGTTATAACCTCGTTCTTTTGAGTCCATTAATCCTGCGAAAATATCTCTTATATAATCCAAAGCTTTTGTGTAAGTGGCAGGAACGGATCGGGGAGTTCGGCCAATAGGAGATTGATCTATATTAATCATTTTATCAATTTGTTCATAACCAGAAATTTTATCAAAATTCCCCTCTTTGATTTTTGAACTTCGAACATTTATTTGATTATGTAACCCTTTAAACAAACACTTGATTATTAAACTGGTTTTACCGGCACCAGATACCCCTGTTATGCACGTAAACAACCCGAGTGGGATTTTTACATCAATATTCTTTAAATTATTTTCTTTAGCTCCTTTTATTTCAATATATTCATTATTAGAAATTCGTCGATTTTTAGGAACATCAATCTTCTTTTTACCAGATAAATATTTTCCAGTCAAGGAAGGAGACTCAATAATATCAGCTAAAGATCCCTCTGCTACAATTTGTCCGCCATTTTCACCTGCTAAAAGTCCTAAATCAATAATATGATCAGCGCTACGCATTATAGCTTCATCATGTTCAACAACTATAACTGTGTTTCCTAAATCTCTTAACTTTTTTAACATATCTATAAGACGACTGATATCTCTTTGATGCAATCCGACGCTAGGTTCATCCAAAATATATAAAATACCTACTAGGCTCGAACCAAGTTGAGTGGCTAATCTTATCCTCTCTGCTTCACCAACAGATAATGTATCAGAGCGTCGGTTTAAGGCGATATAATCCAATCCAACATTTTTTAAAAAAGATAACCTATCTAAAATTTCTTTCAAGACATCTTTAACAATCTTCTTTTGGATCTCATCTAATTTTAGTTTTTTAAAAAATTTTAACGAATCTTTAACGGCTAAGCTCGTTAAATCAGAAATATTCAAATGATCAATAGTAACTGCTAAACTCTCAGGTCTTAATCTCTTACCATTACACTGAGGACAATTTATCTGGTTCATGAAACTCTCATATACATCACGTGCCCAGTCTGAACGTGTTTCCATATATCTTCTATGGAGCATTGGAAGAATTCCCTCAAAAGGCCTTACAACGTTCCAAGAAGATTTAAAATCACCATTATGATTTTTAATATCTTTGTTTTCATTGATAAAGTGAAATTCAAGTGATTCATTACCAGTACCGAATAATATTTTATGTAGGTTTTTCGGTTCTATATCTTTAATAGAAATTTTGTCCGTATCAAATCCATAATGTTTTGCAACTTGATCTATAGATTGCCAAAAATATCCTGTAATACTTCCAAATCCGGGAATATCTCTAATAGGTGTTTCTTGGAGAGGTATCTCTAAATCATTCCCTATTATTAAGCTTTGATCAAATTCCAATACATTTCCCAATCCATTGCAGTGCTTACAACTTCCGTGTGGTATATTAAATGAAAACATTTTATGATCCAATTGGGGGAAAGAAAGCCCACAATCGACACATGCAAGATGCTCTGAATATACCAGATCTTCTTTTCCTACAATTTCAATAATAACTAATCCTTCAGATAAATCTAATGAAGTTTCAATTGAGTCAGCCAACCTTGTTTTTATATCCTTACGCATAACCAATCTATCAACGATTACATTGATATTATGTTTTACATTCTTTTCCATTGAAATATCTTCATCTAAAGTGTATTGAATGCCATCAATTTCAACCCGTACATAACCTTGTTTTTTCAAATCAATCAATAATTCTTTATATTCTCCTTTTCTATCTCTGATTACAGGAGCTTTTATTATGAATTTTTGATTTTCTTTAATTGAGTTTAGAAGTTGATCAATAATTTGTTGAGGTGTTTGAGGTTTTATTTCTTTCCAACAATTTGGACAATGGGGAATACCAATATTTGCAAATAGTAATCTATAATAATCATATATTTCAGTTACCGTCCCAACCGTACTCCGGGGATTTTTTGAAAGTGCCTTTTGTTCGATTGCGATTGCAGGCGATAAACCCTCAATCGAATCTACATCAGGTTTATCCATTTCTCCCAAAAATTGTCTCGCATAACTTGATAATGATTCCAAAAACCTTCTTTGTCCCTCCGCATACAGAGTGTCCATAGCTAAAGATGACTTTCCACTCCCACTAATCCCAGTAATAACTACTAACTTGTTACGAGGAATTTTCACATCAATATTCTTTAAGTTATTCTGTCTAGCGCCTTTTATGACAATAAATTCATTCATGTTTTACTATTTTTCTTAATTTTTCAAACCAAAAAAATTTTCCTAAGATATTATAAAACCTTATACTGGTAAAAACAAATAAAAAAAAATATACAGAATCTGGGTATACAATTTATGAATTATTAACATCTTAATCATTGATTTCATCTTCATGATAATAAAAATCTATTAGTTAATAATCCATTAGAGAATTGAAAAGCGAAGATAAAATATTAAAATTTAGCTAAAAACATTCCAGGAACAAAAATCACTCAAATTTCAAGTATAATTTCAAGGTATCTATCTTCCTCTTGAGCTACTTTACCTTTTATTTTATCTCGTAATCGGTAACGGAAATATTTTTTTTTAAGGGCTTCAATTGCAACATCTTGCTCAAAATTCGATAAGATTCTTGCCTTTCCTTCTAGGTATTGGCCTACAACTTTACCTCTCATATTGCAGGGGGCAATTTTTACCTTAAGGTTGTTTTTAATACGAGCTACCTTGTATGTTGTAC
>SDBS01003585.1_pt1 | contig 15258 bp, 42 predicted proteins | sample 2277091 | NCBI WGS metagenome assembly SDBS01 (sample SAMN10404972, study PRJNA504765) | marine sediment metagenome | isolation source: marine sediment core GS10_PC15, 163 cmbsf | place: Arctic Ocean: Southern Knipovich Ridge | collected 2010 | reverse complement strand
AGAAAAACAGACCTACAGCACTCAGCATTACAATATTTATGCCATTCGGTACAATTCTCGCATTTCGATGCTTCACAATGTTTTTGTATTTCTTCTTCGTCTATCATATTATTTCACACGTTACAGGTGATACCTCCGGTTGTATAATCAAACTACATACCCCAGCTATTGCATCCGGAAAGTCATCCCTATCCCTTTCATTCTCGTGATGTACTTGAAGTAGCCCTCTGGCAGTAGTTCTAAATCTAAGCATACTTAACTGTTTATTACATTCATCCACAGTAGGCATTTTAATTCTTCGGTTCTCTGCAAGTAATTTAAACAAAGTATAGATTCTAGATTTGTTTTGCAAAGAAAATTCAACCGGCATACACTGAACTCCCATCTGTTCTACTCTATTCATAAAATCCTCAAGACCTTTACCAACACCAGTATTATCCCAACCAACCATTGCAACATTTTGAGGTCCAATACTCTGAACCAACTCTTTTAAGTCTCCATCAATTATATCACTATACTTAGTTCCGGATGGATATTCCTTCATTTCATAGATATACACATGGCTAGCCCAATCTCCATCTTTCCTTTCAGAGTTATTCGGTATACCGATTATCCTTACAGTTCTGTCCCTAGACTTCGCCCAATCGAAAAATATGTAAATTGGTTGTGTGATTATGGATGGCAGAATAGAAGACCTATCTTCTTGCATATCTTTTCTTTCAGCCAAAGTTAAGAATCCACCTTCTGGAGATGTGAATATTGCAAGCATGGTGGAATCTATTTGTTCTCTCGTAAGGGACTTAGACAACAAATCAAACTCTTCTTGAGTATTCGTAGGGCAATCCAGAAAGTTAAATCTATATCTATGATAAAATGGATCATTCCAAACTATCCAACCAATTCCCTGTTGTCCATTGGGATTTGAAAATATGATGATTTGCCCCTTTGTTGTGTAAGTTCGTGGTTGAAGAATCTGATTATGGAAATATTCACCATTATCATAAAAGAACAGCTCATCTTCTAATGCTAAGTCTACGGCATACCCTAAAGCTGCCTCAGTAGCAGGAGTACAAATAATACGACTCTCCTTTAAATAAACCTTTTTTGTAAATGTTTTGTCTAAATCTACATCATAGACAGTTTTATACTCAAAATGCCGAATATACAATTCTGTCTTTGTTTCCGTCTCACCAATATCAGTTTCACTAGACAAAGAAGAATTTCTAAGAAAACTCTTAATCTGCCGGATAAGGTCCTTTGACTGAGTTTCAGTTCGAGAAGTCATCAATGTTGTTGTTCCAGGATTGTTTAATGCAAAAATTAAGGCTTTTACACACAAACAGATAGATTTCCCTATTTGATTAGCAGCAGCAAAGACAATACGTTTATGTTGGTCATTTATGATTATATCTTGATATGCATACAATTTTAGTGGGTTATCAGAATTTCTAGGGTCCTTAAGAAAAGCATAAGCGTAGATAGTGTAGTCTTTGAGTAACTTATAAACTTCAGTTTGTTCTTCAGGGGTACCTACACTAAGAACATCATCTCCAACAATCTTATCCCACTTAGCAAATTTTGCATTAGTGATATCTTCCATTTCCTGAGTAACACCAGAAATAAGGGCTTGTTCCATTATTCAGACTCCTTCTTCTCTTTTTTTGTTTCCTCAACAATAATAACTGCTTCTCTCATCTTTGCAGCAATCTCACCATGAGTAACCGGCGTAACATGAACATGTAATGATTTATCCCCATGAATTGCTCTTTGTAGTTTCTCAAGCAAAGAAGTATAAGTTTCAATCCATTTTCTCGTATTATCTCCAAGAACTCCATTCTTATCTAATTCATCTTTGATTCGCTTGTCTAAGAACATTTTTACCTTAACAGCTATCTCTTTTTGTGAATTTACAGGATTCTGCATATCTTTAAGCATTCCATCAAAATCTGCCTGAGTAACCTCTTTTTCGGGTTCTTTTCTTTTCGGAGCAAGTTTCATGGCATCTTCGAATTTATCTCTACTAATCTCCTCCATCAGTAACCTCCTTAGGTGCACCTGGTAAATCAGGGTCCAATGAATCCTCATCATTAAATATTATAAGAACATTCCTACCTCTCACTTTTCCGACTTCCAGAGAAATATCATCTGACTTCTGCCATCCCAAATCTCTAACCATTGCAAGTGGTAGGTTCACACTATAACTAACACTTCCATTCGCTCTTTTTATCATTTGTAATTTACTCATTGTTGTTTACCTCATTCTCTAATCTACTAAATAACTTAGTATCGCAAACCGCACCTATACCAAGATATTCGTCTTCGTTCTCAATTTCCTCATATTTCTCTTTATTATCTCCAAAAAGATATTTTCGGATCCTATCAAACATTTTTGACCAACCCCTCTTCTTCCTGTAGAAACCACAGGCACATCTGAACTTTCATGTCTTCTCTATTTTTACACCATACAATCCGAATAGGGTATCGTTCTTGGAATGTATCCACAATTTTCTTAAGTGTGGCTGGTTTTGTCCTTAATCTGTACGCACCCTTAAATCTCATTGATGTGAACTTTTTTTCACTACACTCAACGAATATGGCAAAGGATAAGTCCTTTTCTATTGCTCTTTGAATTTCCCTTGAAAATCGTTTATGTCCTTGGATTAGGCTCCCATACATGTCCATTGGGGATTTTCTTTCGATATGGGCTATATTGTACAACTTTTCAGTTGTGTAGTCTCCTTCGTCTAATTTCTTCCGGATGACCTTAAAATTAATATCATCCCACAAAGGTAATTGTTCTCTGGTATCAATTATGATCATTGTAAGAACCGCCAAGTTAATAAAAATCCCAATATTACACTTGTGACCATCAAAGTCCAAAAGACCAACAAAGCCTTAACCTCTAATATCACTGTGATACCTCAGGCAATTCAGTTTCTAATCCTTCTACTTCAACCTCTGTTTCTCTCAATCCTACAACTATCTCCGGTTCCTCAGGCACATTCAGACTAGCAACCTCCTCATCACTCATCTCTATAATAGCTACAATATTAGCAGTATTGATTAAAACATTCTCATTCCTATCTGTTGGCATAAAGGACATTCCCATCCCATAAGGTGCGATTGCGTCTTTATAGAATTGTCTAACTGTATCTGCGATGTTTCGGACATTATACTCAGTACCATCAACCATTGTTATTTTTACATTTATCATTATTTTACCCCTGTGATATTAAGGAGTATATACTATTTAAAGGTTTGGGTGAGTATATACTTTTTGTTGTTTTTAAAATAAAATTCTTTGTGTACCACTCTCTACACCCCCCACCCCCTCTTTTTTCACTACCCCCCCGTAGTGTCACATAACCGAATAAGTCTGTTTATAAGTATTGTGGTGTTGTTGTGGTATAGTGTACATCACACATAACATTATAAAGTATATACTCACCAAATATCCTCTTATCTATTAGTATCATCTAGTATGCAGAAAACCACACAACCTATAACTTTATAAAGTATATACTCGTTAGTTTATTGTAGTGATGAGAACACAACACACACCACAAAAAAAGAACATGATAAACAAAACAAAGAGATACACACCAACAAGCATACTCGCTTACAATATAAATAAGCACAATGACATTAAGGTATATAATAAGATAAGTGTGGTTAGAGCTGTTAGTGGTGTGGTATGTATAAGCATAGGCATCATAACAACACCTATCCCAATGACCACGATCCCTCTTATTATGACAGGTGGTGTATTATTGGGGTATGATATGAAGGTATTGGTACCTAAAGCGGTATATAAAGCAAAATGCTTATCCGATTGGTTTTATGCGAATCGAACTCCAAAAAGGGTAATGAGAACTATAAAATGCAGGGTGATGTCATGGAATTAGCCTTATTTTGTAGAAATGCAGACAATGCAAAAATGCAAACACCTACTATACAATCTATAACCTACGTTTCCTGTGGAGAATTTTTGTTAAGCAGGAATGCAGGATTATTATTCGTAACTTCTCAAAAAGACAGTCTTTTTAACGCTACTCTACACAAGTATAAATCTCTATTTTTACCTATTTTACTATACATGTTTGTGTGCATGAACGTTGATAAGACGGGTATTCCACAAAGTATATACACAGAAAATGAGGAGAATATTATAAAATGTTAGAGATAGAGAATAAAAAAGAGTATATTGAGAAAGCTGTAAATGCCTATAATAAAGAGATAGAGGATGAGAAAAAAGAGGTTAAAAGACAAAGAGATAAACTTTATTCTCGGAAGTATAGAGAAGATATAAAAAATGGGGATAGGTATAAATTTTATAAGGAGAAGAAGAATACTAAGAAGTTTAAAGAGATAGTTGAGAGGATTAGGAAATTAGATGAGAAAATCAAATTGTTGAAAAGGGGGTTGGTGAAAAAATGATAGATAATTGGATAGTAGAAGGAAGTTTTCCACCTGGAGATTTTAGGTTTAAATTATTGGTTGATGCTTTACTTTTTGTAAAAGAAAAGAGAGCTGAAGGATATTTAGTTTCTGAGCCTAGAGATTTAAGAGTTATAATATGTAGGATTGGGTTTAGATTATCAAATGATATTAAAGCATATCTTACATCACAGATGAAGAACTTTTGTGAAAAACAAGATAAGGAATTATATTCTTGTATCCACTTTGGAAAACAAGATATAAGAGGAGTGGAGAGTATAACTTTTGTGGATCATAATAATTGCGTACCCAAACAAATACATTTTAAGAATAGATGGGAGTTGTTTGGTTATGTTAAGGGGTTTAATGCAAGAGTAAATTAATTATTTTTATTAGCCTATTTGGCACAGGTTGGCGAACCCTAAACGCTAAAATAAGAGGATTAGGAACAAAACACCTAATCCCTTGATAATCAAAGAAAAGAACATCCTGGAAGCCCTGAGAGGCTGAGAGGAGGACAATAAAAACAATATGGAAGAACAAATAAATAAAACAAGTGAAGAAATGACATTAAGGTTTTTTCAAATAAGATTTCCAGAAAAGGATATTGAATTTGAGAAAAGATGTGGTTATTTTGGAGAGTGGCTTAATAGATTTGAATCTGGACAACCAGAAAGTTGGGCAGATGAAGAAAGTATGAAAGCTATTAAACAGATTCGGAGAGAGTTCGAATAAATAAAAACTTTGGGCATTTTTGCCCTTTATACTAATACAATGGAAAAACAAACAAACAGAATTAAAGATTTAACAGACGTTACAAATATAATACTATGCTCATTCTTTGGGATAGGTTTCATATATTCGCCTAGTAAACTATTTCAATATTTAGGGGGATTATTTATTCTTTGGGCTTGTTGTTATACTTGTTATTGTAGGTATAGAGGTGATAAAAATGGGGTATGAAAATTTAAACGCTGATTACATGGGATATGGTGCTGATCCTTATTGTGATAATGTAGTTGAGAAAAAAGAGGAGGATGAAGATTTTGATTAAAATGGAAGAAAAAATGATTCTCCCACACGCTAAAGCATGGGGTATCAAAGACTTGTCCAATGGTGGCTATTTCGTGTTTGAACGATTGAACGAAACATTTAAATAGTCTTTTTGGCTCTATATATCATGGAAAAAACAAACCAAAACACTGACTTAAAGGTCGGGGATGAGAATCCTGTCAACAGAACATCAACGCTAGAATTAAATATAGACGAACCAAACAAAAGATTACTTAATAAGTTGGGTGATTTATCTGGAGTTGATATTAACAACGATAGATTTAATTGGTTTCTAGAAAGTGCCTTAAATAAGGAAATATCTAGATTGGAGAAGACTAACTAAAATGGCATACGAGATAAGTGACATGAAGAACCCTTCGGTAATAGAAGCTTTGAGAGGAATACCTAGGACAAAAGAAGTAATGGATATTCTTCTCCATGAGCAGAAATGGAGGGATAATTAATACTCATTAATTTGAGGGGAGGGATTCAAATCTTCGGGTTTGTTTTTTCCTCCCTCCTTATTTTTTGAGAAAAACAAAACAATGGCAGACAGAATCACAATAACAATAGATAAGAAGATTTGGAAGAGATTATCAAAACTAAAGATAGATAAGGACTTCCGAAGCTTTGATGATGTTCTAAAGGAGGTATTAAAACAATATGGTAAAACAGCAATTTAAGCATTTCAACCCAAAGACTTACGACATAAATGTTAAGTTAGCGAAGGTTAGAACGAGTAGCCACTGCAAACATAATATTAATTATCACATTGTTTGGATTCCGAAATATAGAAAGAAAGTATTAGCAGATGAAAAAATACAAGAAACTCTAGCCACGATAATCAAAGGGCAATGTGAAGATTTGAAAGTTGATATATTGGCTTTGGAAATTATGCCCGACCACGTTCATTTATTCATAGGAGCAAAACCAACTCACACTCCTTATAAAATTGTATCACAGATTAAAGGCAACACCTCAAGGCAATTAAGATTAGTTTTCAAAGATATTAGATATTTGAATTTTCCAAGAAAGATAGGAAAAGGTTTTGATAGTTTGTGGGCTGATGGATATTATTGTGGAAGTGCAGGACACGTAAGTCAAGACAGCGTTAAGCGATACATCAACGAGCAAGAAGGGAAGAAGGTTTTTGAGTATGATATTTATGAGTGCCCAAAAGAGTTGAAGGGACAATTAAAAATAGGGAAGTGGGTAAAGTGATAGAAATTACAGAGAAACAAAAGAAGAATATGCTACACGCATTAGGTCTAGACTACAAAAAGAAGCCCTACAGGAACTATTATTGTTGTAGTGAAAATCATGAGGGATGGAAGGATTTGGTAGAAAAAGGATTGGCTACAAAAAGAGAAAGTAGTCTATTGTCTAGAGGCGATGTTTATTTCTTTGTTACAGAAGAAGGTTCTAAATTGTTAGGGGTCAAGCTTCCAAAAGATTAAGATGGAGATAAAAGATTTAATATCAAAATATAGAAAGAGAAGATTGGGAATGCAAAAAGAAAGAAGAGAGTATGTTTGCGACCACGGACATAATTGGATGATTAATTTATGTAAAGATATAGAAAAGGATTTGAAAAAACTAAATTCGGAGAAGGAGGGTAAGACTTGTGCAACCAAGCACGACATTCCTCCCAAGCCTAAAGACTTGGGTATCCTGTCTAATTTTACATGAAAGAGTTGATAAAAAACCAATGTTTTGAATGTTCAAGTAATGATACTGTTATTTTGGACAATGAAATGTATTGTAGTAACTGCAAAGGATATTTCACATGTTAGACGCAAAAGATATACTCGAGAATTATCCTAAACTTAAAGTTAAGGGCAAAGATGGTAAACTATTTGAGATGTGCGGAGATTTATTATTTTTGGATATAAATGGGAGAATTGAGAGGATTACAAAATGTAATATTACCGAATCTAAGCTCAAAAGAAGAAAATGGATTGAGTTAGAGATTTTATCTTCTGTTTTGGTTGATAAGGGGATAAAAGTGGAGGATCAAAAATTGTAAAGACTGAACCAATAATTATAACTTGTGATTGTTGCAAACAAAAAGTTGAGGTTTTGTGTGGTAATAATAAATATTGTCACAACTGTAGAAAGTTTGTTGCAGAGTTAAAGGCTAAGGTTAGTTATTACAAAACAAGGCTTGAGCAGGCTAATATGAAGATTTATGGAGCTGTGAAGGGTAATAGGAGGGTTAGAAACTGAAAGACATTTTCGGCAATAACAAGATTGTAGCATTGTGTGGAAATAAAAATTCCGGAAAAACAAACAATCTTATGCAAGCATTAAAACAATTCAGAGAGAGAAACAAAACAACACCTATTTATGTTTATGGACTTGACACCCACACTTTAAAATGGGTTATGACATTAGAAAATGTGTTCGAGATTAGCAGTTTAAAACAATTATCTAATAAAACTAATGCTTTGTTTGTGATAGATGAATTTCAAAGGCTACACTTGAACGACAGAAGGCAAAAGGATGTGCTGGATGATTTCATTGATTTCATTTATCATAAAAATAATTGGGTGATATTTACTAGTCCCAATCTCAGAGAATTTAATAGTATTATTGGTGGAAAAATTGAGGGATGGTGTATAAAATCTCTTAGAGTTGATTCTTTGATTAATGGTAGTCAATTAAAAGAGGTGGCGTTATCCTACAGTGGAAGATTTAAGTCACTTGGCAGGATAACTTTAGGTAAGCATGAAATGTTGGTTATAAATGAGGAGTATGAGAAAGTTTTAGAGTTTGATTACATTGAGAGTATTGATAAAAAGAAAGAGAATATTGATATTTTTGCTGAGTCAGAATTGTCCGAAGAATTGTCCGAAGAATTGACGAAGGTGTTAGAATATGTTTAAACAATATAATACTGCAGGTTGTAAAATCCAGGTGAGAGATTTATTGAGAAAGAGATTATATTTGAAGGATTCTATTCGAAGACATAAAAAATTGATAGATTACCATAAAGACAAGATTGATTTAATCACCAAAGAAACTCTCATTGATGTGGAAAAGCAATTGAATTTTTATTTAACTAAAGCAGAAAATACTTTAGCCTAAGGGTAAGGCTTAAATAGTAAAGTATATACTTAATATTATGAAATCAAAATTCAACATTGGACTTAAATTAAGCCGAAACTTTCAAACTGTAACCTGTGAATTTGTTGAGGAAGAATTAGAGTTTGAATCAGATGAAGAAATGAAGGCTAAGATTAGACAAAAATTCGAGATAGCAAAAAAGGAGATCGAATTACAATTCGAGAAATTAAAAAATGGATGATGAATTTGTTGCTGCCGTAAAAGAAAGAATTGAAGGAGTGGAGACTCAAATTGACCGATTATCTTTGGAGAATCGAGAACTGGATATTAGACTAACTAAATTAGAGGAGGATAAATAATGGAAGAAGAAAATACACAAGAACAAACTTATGCCTATGAGCTTGACCCTAATTCAGAAGAACTTTTCAAAATCAAAAAACAAGAGTTAAAGGATTTGAAGAAGAAAGCTGCTCGAGATAAAGTTGTTAGACTTGCTAACGTATCTCAAAAAAGGGTTATTCGAGATGATAAGATTGAGAGGATTAGCCTAAAACTTAAGACTATTAAGGATCAAATGGTTCATTACAATAGAGCCGGCAAAGTTGAAAAGGATAGAACTGATATTCTTGCAAATATTATAGACTGTATTAATTATGATGTGGATTTGATTGAGGAGATTGAGAGAGGTAAGCCTGAGGAAATTGAGATGGAAGTTAGACAAGAAGATATGGAAGCTGAAGCCTTCGTACAACCACAAAATTAACATGGAAGAATCAATACAAAAGATAATTACTGAGAATCCAGATTCAATCAGAATTGGCACACCTGGGAAAAATGGAGAGCTTAAAGTTTACGGAAACTTTGACGATTTAGATGCATTTAAAGAAAAAGTAAATAATGCTAAAGCTGTTAGGGATTACGCTAATCAAATATTAAATCAGATAGATTAATTAAAATTTGCCCCTATGTTGAGGGGTTTCATACTTAGGGGAGGTCACGGACGCTAGCTAAAAACGTTAAAGCCGCGGACACCCTATCATAGTCATTCGAGGATAATCCCGTAACGGAGTAAAACTACGCCTCATTGATTGCACACGAGACCTACTGGGAATAGGCGTTGGGGCGTCGTGGAAACTCCCTCCCATAAAGGAGTATTGCAGGTTCGAATCCTGCCGTGTGCATTGGCGCAAGCCTATAACAGAAGCCGAGGTTATTACATTAGCAGGCTGACACTGGGAAAGACTAGGAATGTGGGTGGGTTGGCGAAAAACATCGAAAGATACAAGTACCCTAAGCCCACATTTTTATAATCATGGAAATAAATAAAGAAGAGGATTTAGGATTGTTTATAATAAGCCCGAATCAAAGAGATAAAATAATGGAAAAAATAATGGAACAAAAAAGAGAACCCCACATATTTGTGGATGATGTAAATCCTATGGAGGATACCTTTGATGAATTGGAATAAAATATTCTGTATCCTAGGATTCCATGTTTGGACTTATGATTATGAAGCTTATGCAAAATCTTATGTAAGAAGACAATGTAAATTTTGTAATAAAAAAGAGGATCTAAAATGAGTAGAAAACCAGTACACGTCAATCAAATCCTAAAACTTACTGTTGATAGATTTGGGAAAGAAGGAGATATCACATTTATGCACAAAGGATTTTTGATATTTTTAAAAGAGGAAAATAAACCTGCGTTCCGTTTGAATGAGTTTATTAAGATTAGAATAACTAAAGTTTTGCCCACTTTTGCATTGGCGGTGTTGGTAGAATGATTACTGAGTTTGTCCAGATTGCGTCGAAAAAGATTGAAGATAAGAAAGAAAAGAATTTTCACACAAGAGGAATTAGAATTTTGGGAACTTATGAATTGTGGATATAAACCAATGGGAAATTCTAATATAGAACCACTAAAAGAAAACATAAAAGCACTTGACGAAATGATTGAGGGGTATAAAAATGTATGAAGATATAAAATGTCCAGAATGTAGTCAAACGCCATGGACACACGAAAGTACTACTATTATCTCAGGTAATGTTTGGTTAACCTGTGAGTGCGGAAATGAAATTGAGGTAAGACATGAAAACTAAAGAAGAAGTAAAAAAAGAAAGAGAAGATAAACGTAGAAAAGAAGACTTAGAAAGAATGGGAACTCGTTTAAATAATATGTCTAGATTAATAAATAGTTTAATTGGTGAATATAATATGGTAAAAGCAATACAGTCTAGAATGTACAAAGAAGAACATGAAAAAACACCTTACGACTGGCGTAAAGATAAATCCCTTTCGGTGAACAAATGAGTAAACTAGAAGAATGGAGTAAACTAACAATAGAAGAGAAAATAAAATACAACGGATATATCGGCTTTTGTAAAAACGAATCATTCAGAGAAACAAGTGTATTCAAAAAAGAAACTAAACAGGAGATTTGCGAGGGAAATCAACCGCGCAAAAGATAGTTTAGGCGTCGAAAATTTAGTACACATAAGTTCAGAAGTACGAAATAATAAAACGACGCATTTCAATAGGAACATTTAAATAGTATACATCATGTATACATACATGGAATATGAATGCGAAAACCCAGAGTGTAATAATATATTTATTAAGATAAATAAGCAAAGATATTGTACATTAAAATGCAGGGGAAGGCATGATTATCTTAAAAACAAAAACAAATATCTTGCAAAAGCAAGAAGATGGGACGCTAAAAATCCTGAGAAATGCAAAGAGTGTAGAAAAGAATCAAGAGATAAATTCATAAAGACTAAACCAGAAAGATGGAATGAATTGATGATGGATTGTTATAGAAGAGATAAAGGCAAGGCTCACTCAAGAGGTAATACTAGGAGAATATTAAAGAGTGTTAAATATAAGAATCCTTTACGAAAGAAATGTGCATGCGGATCTACAAAAAAATTAACATTAAAATTTAATATATATCCAAAAAGCACAGAAGGGACAAAAGAAGCTCTAGAAAATGGAAAGATTTATTACAACTGTAAGGAGTGTCGTTATAAAAATCATGGCAAGAAGAGTTAAGAAAAAAGGAAGCAAAGTTAAGGCAAAACCGTTACCGTTAGAAATAGACAGACAAGAGTATATTGATTTACTTTATGCAATGAAACATCTTAGACACAGGGTTGCATTAATGCTTAGTTGGGAATGTGGTTTAAGAATTTCTGAGATTGTAGATTTAAAGAAAGAAGATATTTATATCATGCCTAATCCAAACGATAGTTATATTAGAATAAACTGTGGGAAAAATTCTAAGGATCGTATTGTACCACTTCCAGTAAGTTGGCAGAAACATCTAATTAATTATATTCCATTACCATGTAAACAAAGAGCATTGCAAAAGTCAATCATTGCAGCCGCAGAGATAACAGGATTAAAGGCTAAGAAACCAAAGATTCATTTTCATTCAGGTAGACATGGATTTGCAACAGAATGTGTCAGAAGAAGGATTGATCTTAACCATATTCAAAAGTTAATGGGGCATGAAGATGTTCAAACCACGTCGATATATATTAATTTAGCACCTCAAGAAGCACTAGATGACTATTATCTGAGGTTTGGAAGATGAACCACAAAGTACTTAAAGGGCAATGTATACATAATGTTACAATGGAAACATGCAAACACGAAAACAAAAAAAGACTCTATGAACGAGGCGAAAAATGGACATCAATTCCAATTTACAAATGCCAAGATTGTGGAGAGCTTATCGAGATCAAATTAAAGAAAGTTGAGGTTAAAAAAAATGAGTAAGACAAGATATGTAAATGGTTATGAATGCCCAATTTGTTTTGAACTATACCAAACAGAAAGAAAGGCAAAAAATTGTTTTAAAAGATGTCAAGAAGATTGTGACGAAAAAGACGATTTCTCAAAAGATGAAGTTAAACTTGTTGCAGGATTTGAATGTTGTGAGTGTGGAGATCTTTATTCATCTAAAGGATGCGCTAGCGAATGTTGTAATATGAATTATCCAATAGAATGTGACCTACATAATTACGATAAAGTAAATTATCCAAACGCACGTCTTCTTAGCGATATTAAAAAGAGCGACGTATTATGTGAAGGAGGCGAAACTAATGGAAATTAAAGAGAAGATAGGAAGATTGGAGATGGATAAAAGACGCCTTATAACAGAAGCGACATCTATTGTTAATCGGATTAGATTTAATATTCAAAGGTGGTCTTCTTATGGTCAATGCACAAAAATTGTGATTGATAATAGAATCACAGAGAGAGAAAGTAGTCTTAAAGTTTATAATAAATTGTTAGATGAACTGAGTTTTTTATCTCCATGTGGACCATATCCAGATAGACAGTTAGAAAATTTACAAATATTTGGAATACCAATAGAACTTGGTGAAGGTGCTGTAACATTAAATTTCTTTTTTGATAATCCAGAAGTAAACCAATTAAGCGATGATTGGGTGCCAGAATTTGGAGAACAGCAGGTAAAATATTGTATAGGTAAAAAGCATAATAACAGCGGAAGTGGTAATATATATGAGGGCTATGGAGATAAGGCTTTAATAATTCAGACTAAAATAAATTTACTAAAGGAGATACAAGATGAAGATAATAAAGAATCAGACTGAATATACTGTAAAAATAGGAATGGGTGATGTATTGATTGGACACATAATTGATTATGACGGATATAAATGTGTGTTTCGACAAATAAAAGATAAGGGTGCTGATTTAGATTCATCACAATTAAAAACTCTTAATAAGAAAATGGAAGAATTAGAATCTGAGTATAAAATCGACGCAGTTTATACCACAGACGAAACGGAGGCTAAGAATTAATGGAAATGCAAGAAATAAACAATTTTACGAAGTTCTCTAAGTTTAGTAGTCCATTTAAGAAAGATGATAAATATTTGAATACACCAGAACTTTCACAAGAACTGCCTATTGGCAATTGGATTAAGACAGAAAAGATTGATGGAACTAATATAAGAATTATACTAACTAAACCAGATGAAGAAGGGAATAGAGAAGTATTAATCGGATCAAGGAAACTTATCCTAAACAAAGAAGATAAGGGTTCTAAGCAATACTTAGATTGTCTAAGAGAAGTTAATCTAAATAAGATAAAAGAATACTTTGCAGATGTAAACTCAACAGTAATAATTTACGGAGAAGGTTATGGCGCAGGAGTCCAGAAAGGTGGAATCTACGCTAAAGAAAAGAATTATAGAGTATTTGATATTAGAATCGGAACTGCATATCAGGATTTTGAATATGTAAAGAAAGTTTGTATTGATAATCAGTTAAACATTGTTCCAGTATTTTCAGATGTAGATGAGATAACTTATAAGGAATGTTTAGAATCATTGAGACACTTTGATGAAACACTAATTAATGAAGGAGATGGCGGAGTTCCAGAGGGATTAGTTTACAAGTTTGAGCCAGTATTATTGAATAAGTATGGAGAAAGATTAATATTCAAAATTAAACGTAAGGACTTTATTGAGTTTAAGAAAGGTAACGACGCACTTGAAAAGGAAGGTGAAAATGGCAATTAAGAAGAAAGAAGTTAATTGTCCACACTATGAAGGAGATGGTTACACGTATTCACTAGCTGAGGTAAACTTTAACTTTTGCGATTATTGCAATAGAAGATTATTCAAAAGAATGGTAAGTCAATATAAATTAGAAAAGAAGACATTTGGCAGCGCATTTGAAAAGAATGACGAAAGAGGTTCAGAATAATGGCAGATATTATACAAGCAGTTAAGTGGATGGGAGAAGGTAAGAAGGTTAAACATTCTGATTGGGAAGATGATAGTTTTGTTTTCTTTGACACTAATTGTTATGATTTTCATAGCAGTACAGGAATAAGTTATGATTTTGGAATTCAAGAATTTAAAAGAAAAGATTGGGAGATATACGAAGAAAAATTAAAAGAGCCATCTGCACTACAAGAAAGAATAAACTCTGTCTATAAAAGCCTAGAGCAAATTGAAAAACTTAATGGTACGTTTGTTTTAAAGGAAGCAATTAAACTATTCGCACTACAAAAAGATGGCGAATAAATTAGATACAGAATTTGCAATAAAGAAATGGGAGAAGGATTTTGAACACCAAATGTCTTCAAATGAAAGAACTATGTTTACGTGGGGATATACAGCTGCGATTAATACTTTAATAAAATCAATGGGAGACGCACTTGTATCAGGAGATGAACAAAATGAATAAACTATTTATATTTTTAGGGGTATTGGTATTTATTCCAATTCTAATAGTTTTAATAACAGGACCAATGGATGTTGAAAATGAAATAGATTTAACCAACAAAAGTATCGCAGCCATAGATGTGTTCACAATAAATTATATGTTATGTTTATCAGTAGCAGGTGGATTAATATTAATAACTCTAGGTTTATTGAATTTTAAGTTCGTAAATGGAGGCTTGGACGAATGATAGACGATAACGCTTTAGTTTTAATAATTGGCATAGGTATTGGTGTTCTAATGTCTTTGCAACTTGGAATCTTAATTTATGCCTATCGAGATTTATCAAAGAAATTCAAAGAATTGTTCGCATCTTTAGGAGAAGGTGAAACCAATGAATAAATTACATTTCTTTAAGATGGATGGGATTAGAATAAAATATATTTGTAATGCTGGTGGTCAAACATCTCAAAAGAATATTACTAATGATTATTTCAA
>SDBS01003584.1_pt1 | contig 15259 bp, 11 predicted proteins | sample 2277091 | NCBI WGS metagenome assembly SDBS01 (sample SAMN10404972, study PRJNA504765) | marine sediment metagenome | isolation source: marine sediment core GS10_PC15, 163 cmbsf | place: Arctic Ocean: Southern Knipovich Ridge | collected 2010 | reverse complement strand
AAAAAGACAATTGAAAATTATGAAGCAAGAGAGATGGCAAGATATAGCATCGACGTCAAGCGCTCTGCGGTGCGGGAGCTCGGCAGGATTCCGAGGCGCGACCTGCGGCGAATCTTACGTCACATTCGCTCGCTCGGAGACGATCCCCGCCCGCCGGGCCACGAAGGTCGATCCCATGGTGTCCATGCGAGCGGAATAGAGACTGTCCAGCAGCCCAGGCAGCTCCCACAGGCCGCTCCCCAGCGTTCTATGCCCTGGGCCGATTAGCCCGGACCTGAGGTCCCGTCATTCGAGATCAGGGCCTCGATGACGTGCAATGGATGGAGGCGCCCATTGTTCATCCCCTTGCACCAGCGCGCCGACTTCTTCCAGGTGCGTTGTGAGTCGACGTTCTTGCCCCAGAACGGCCAGGTACGGCACTGCCGAGGGCGATCCTCGTAAACTGTGCAGCCCTTGTCCTTCTCATAGAAGATGCAGTCGAGATTGCTCTTCTCGCGCAGGCTCATGTCGCCACTGCCGAGGCGGTACGTGTAATACCTGCGGAATTCAATCTCCGCGAGCGCGAGGCGGCGCGCCAGCTTGAGGATCTCCAGATCAGTGACGCGCACGGTGCCCGGGCCGCCGGTGCAGCAGGTGCCGCAGCGGGTACATGTGAACCGGAGCCCGTCACTGTACCAGGGTCCATCAGCCATGCTCGCCGCCCTCCGTCAGACAAGCTTGCATTTCTCACCACGCTCCTGCTGCGGGCGCGACGAACCACGACGAGAGATTCAGGCTTGGCTCAACCGCTACCGCCGCATCGAATCGATTTCGGTGAGCCCCCAAGGAGCGTCTCGGCGCCGGTGCGGCTGTCGATGGCGTAGACGTATATGGCGTGCGGGCGTCCGTCCATCAGAGCATCCGGAATGTCGATCGAGAAGCCATGATTCTTGTCTCGGAAGGGCAGGTCGGAGCGCAGTCTGTCGGCCACCACGGTACCGAGATCACGACCACGGCCGGCGGGCCCATCAGCATAAACCCTCACCGCGACAGGGTTTGTGTCATCGGGGAAACGGACCCATCCACGGATTCCATCGCAACTGGCGGCATCGAGAAATCCTTGTGGCGGTTGGCTAACGGGTTCGGCTCGACCACCCCTGCCCGCGGACGCGCTGCCCCGCTCGACCCCGTACCAGGGGTATGTGTCGACGCCATCGGTGTAGGTTCCAGCAATGATCAGGCCGTCGCTGAAGTTCCCGTCACGGCGGTTCGGGCCACGCGAATCCATGATCCAGCCCTCCCAAACCTGCTCGTTGCGCCCCTCGCGAAAAAGTACGAGACGGCGGCCCTGCAGGAAGCCCGCCACTGTGTCGCCAAAGAGGCGACCGTTGACCTGAGTGCCGAAGTCGACCTCGTACTGGAGCATGCCCACGGTGCCATTGCCGTTCACCGACCATTCGGTCGGGTAGGACTGGGCAGAAGCGGGCGTGCCCGAGCTCTCGGGAGAGGCAGAAACCCGGGTCGCGGGCAGCGCCGAATCCACCGCCGCCGTCGGCGGCGCGGGCATGAGGCTGGCAACCACCAGAACTCCCACTGCAATTGCTCTAGACACGCGCATTGCTACCTCCTTTGATGGACCCGAATTGCCCCAAGTTACCGTTATGAGCTCAGAGAAGCGAGAGCCATTTAGCCTGGATTTCTCAACGGGTCGTGGCTGCGCGTGCGCCATGGCGCACGATGACTGCGTTGCGCTTGATTCGAGTGCTCGACGTACTGCACGAGCACGCCTCCGCGCTCGAATCGGCGCGCGCCTTGTCCTCGCGGCCCTGCCACCCGCTCGCTTCACGACCCGTTGAGAAATCCAGGCTAGCTCCGTGCAGCCGACTGGGCCGAAAGAGGCTCAGGCGGCCGGCCATGCCTCCTCAATAGCCCGGAGATGGAGATGCCCTTGGCCGGAGACGAGATCTTCCTTGACTTATATCCATATTGGATATATCTATAGTGGATACTTTTGCCCCACACTGCTCGAGGCTTACACATGTCATCTTCGAACCTGGAAACTGACTTGCCCCTGAAGCCTGCCGTCTTTCACATCCTGCTGGCTCTTTCCGAGGAGCACCGACATGGCCTCGGCATCGCCGATGAGGTCGAGGCCTCGACCGCCGGCTCGATACGTCTCGGCCCGGGGACGCTCTATCGCTCCCTCAAAGAGATGACGCGAGACGGTCTCGTCGAGGAGGTTCCTCCTCCGCAGCGAGACGAGGATCCGCGGCGCAAGTTCTATCGCGTCACGAACGCCGGACGTAAGGTGTTGCGGGCCGAGGCGAGCCGATACGAGCACATCGTCGAGGTCGCCCGAGAGCGGCACGTGCTGCCTGAGGCATCCTGAGAATGTCGCTGGCTGACCGCATTTACCGGCTCCTTCTGCTCGCCTACCCACGCCAGTTCCGTAGGCGATACGGCGACGGCATGGCCGAATTGTTCCGCGCCCGTCGGGTGCGAGCCCGGCATGCAGGTGGACCGCGCGCGCAGTTGCGGATCTGGACCGAGACCCTCTGGGACCTGTTCACTACCGCTCCTCCGGAGCGACTGGAGAGCTGGAGGTCGCAACAATTGCGGGCGCGCCGATCGCAGCTGTCACGATCGCGGACGCGGCACCGAGACAAGCTCGGCACCCGTCCCTTTCGTATCGTGATGAGAAGAAGGGAATCTCTTGTGGACGCCATCCTGCAGGACCTCAAGCAGTCGATCCGTCGCCTCGCCCGGTCTCCGGGCTTCACCGCCATGGCGTTGTTGATCATCGGTCTCGGCATCGGTGCCAACACGGCCATGTTCAGTATCGTCGATGGAATCCTCTTCCGGCCGCAGCCATGGGAGCGGTCGGATGAGTTGGTGTGGGTCTATCAGGACTCGGATGATGGCGAGCCCTCCTCGAGCTCCTACCCGGCCTTCCGCGACATGGCCGGGCACACCGACGTCTTCGCAGGAACGGCGGCGCTGATCCCCGGGCGCTCCACCCGGCTGATTACCGAAACGGGTGACGCGCAGCAGGTCACGGTGACGTACGCCACCTCGGGGCTCTTCCCGGTGCTCGGCCTGCGGACATCCCGCGGCCAGTGGCTCGACCCGGTCGCCGATGAGCCCGGCAGCGAGCCCGTCGGAGTGGTGAGCTACGGGACATGGCAGAGACAGTTCAGCGGTGACCCCGGCATCGTCGGCCGTAGCGTCAGGCTCGGGGGCGCGTCGGTAACCATCATCGGCGTCGGCCCTGAAGGCTACGCCGGTGAGATGCCCGGTATCGACACCGCCCTCTGGCTGTCGATCTCGGCATCGGGTCCTGTCGGTGGAAGCTACTACTGGAACACGCTGGAGCGTCGCGAAGACCACTGGTTCCAGGTCATCGGCCGGCTGCGCGCAGGGATCACGATGGGCCAGGCCCAGTCGGCGATGAATCTCCTGTCCCAACGGTTGGCAACAGAGTTCCCGCGACTCAACGCAGGCAGGGACATTACGCTCTATTCCGCCGCTCAGGTCCGCGTGCACCCAGAGCAGGACGCCATGCTCTACCCCGTCGCCGGGGTGTTGATGTCGGTGGTGGGATTGGTGTTGCTGATTGCCTGCGGAAATCTCGCCAACCTGTTGCTGGCTCGTGCCTCGACCCGGGGCAGGGAGGTGGCAGTGCGCATGGCGATGGGAGCAACTCGGTGGCAGCTCGTGCGCCACCTTCTCACCGAGAGCGTCGTGCTGGCTGTGATCGGCGGTTGTGTGGGGTTGTTGTTTGCGGCCTGGGCAGGACGGGCGCTGGCCGCCACTGAGCTCTCCCTGCCGGTTCCCGTGACCCTGGAGATCACCCTCGACCTGAGACTACTAGCCTTCGCGATCGGTCTATCAGCCTTGACGGGAATCGTGTTCGGGCTGGCACCCGCACTGCGAGCATCGAGGCCGGATCTGGTGCCCAGCCTCAAGGATGGCGATGAAGCCGTGATCTCCGGCGTCCCGCGGGGTCACGGCGGACGCTGGCTCAGTCTGCGCAACGCGCTGGTGGTGGTTCAGGTTGCCATCTCTCTGGTTCTGCTGGTCGGAGCCGGGTTGTTGATCCGCAGTCTGGTGAATGCGCAGACGGTCGACCTCGGCTTCGATGCCGAGGGCTTGGCTGTCCTGCAGGCGGACGCCGCGGAGGCGGGTTACGACGCGGCTGCCTCGGAGCGACTCTTCCGGGAGCTTCGCGATCGCATTGCGGGTCTCCCCGGCGTTGAGGAGGCCAGCCTGACCACTCGCCTGCCTGTCTCTCCCAGTGGCGGATCGAGCACGCTCGAGATCGAAGGCTACGAGCCACCGACCGGCACCGGGCACGTGGAGGTCATCTTTGCCCACGTCGACCCCGACTACTTCAAAGTGCTTCGCGTGCCGTTGCTCCAGGGCCGAGCATTCACCCTCGACGACAGGGCGGACACGGAGCGCATAGCGGTGGTCAACGAGGCCTTTGCGACCAGCTTCTGGGGAACCCCGGACGCCGTTGGCAAGCGATACCGTCACCAGGGCTACCCCGAGTCCTGGGTACGTATTGTCGGCGTGGTCGGAAACGCCAAGGTCCGAACGCCCGATGAGCAACCGACTCCGATCTTCTTCCGACCGCTGGCGCAAGGCTCCGCAGCATCGCGCCTGTTCGTCGTCGCCCGCACGTTGGGTGAGCCGGCCGCGGCCGTGGGAATGATGCGCATGGAGCTGCGCGACATCGACGCCGACGTGCCTGTCTACCAGGCCGGCACCATGGAGGATCACGTCTCCTCTGCGCTCGCATTGCCCCGCGCGGCCGCCGGCATGCTCGGTCTTTTCGGCGGCCTGGCGTTGCTGCTCGCGAGCTTGGGGCTCTACGCCGTCGTCGCCTTCGCTGTCTCGAGGCGCACTGCGGAGATCGGCATCCGTATCGCTCTCGGGGCCAGCGGCGGCACGGTCATCGGTATGCTGGTGAAAGAGATGATGCTGGTCGTCGGAGCCGGCGTGGTGCTGGGACTGGGTCTTTCCTTTCTGGCTGCTCCGGTGCTCGAGAGCCTATTGTTCAATGTGCCGGCGACCGATCCGGTCACGTTTGCCGGCGTGGCTGTTTTCCTGGCTCTCGTGGCCGCCTTCGCCGCCTACCTGCCTGCTCGCCGGGCAGCCAACACCGACCCGATGAAGGCGCTGCGCTTCGAGTGATATGACGGGGCGTGTCAAGTTGGCGAAGAAGTTGGGATCGGGTAGTCAGTCGATAGGAGCGCCTTGGTAGTCGGTAGGGCACCGTTACGAGCGCCGCGAGGGCACATGCGAGGGGGCGCGCGACTTCCCATCGGACCTTCGAGGTGATTCCATTAGGAGGCTAGAGGAGTACGAAGCTCCTTCCACCCTCACCAATTCGCAGAGATCCAATGCCCGCAACAGCCTATTTAGACCCCGATACGAGAATCGCGTACTGCTCAGCCACGGGCGAGCTGACACGCGACGAGGTCGTCGCGGTAATCGATCAGATCTATCGTGACCCCAATTTCCGCGAGCCTCGGCGCGCAATCTGGGACATAGCCGAAGCCACACCCATGCTCAACGTCCAGGAGGTCCGCGCGGTGGTGGCGCATGTGAAGGCCCACCGCCCCGCAGGCGCCGGCAAGACGGCGATCGTGGCTACGGGGGACCTCGCGTTCGGTATGGCCCGCATGTACGAAATGCTGGCGAGCGAGCAGCAGGTGAAAACGAGGGTCTTCCGCGATTCCGAGCTAGCCCAGCAATGGCTCCTGGAGGACGAGACGGAGCCCTCGTGAGGCGGTATCACCATATCGGCATTCCGCACCACGGTCAGGCGCGACGGCGAAACGTACCTACCGCGGTTCAAGATGCACGTCATCGGCTACGACACCAATCCCTACGGCATCGAGTGGGTTCGCTTCGAGCCCGACTCACCTCTCCCTGATCTCGTCAGAACCGTCGCGCACGATGACTGCGTTGCGCTTGATTCGAGTGCTCGCCGTACTGCACGAGCACGCCTCCGCGCTCGATTCGGCGCGCGCCTTGTCCTCGCGGCCCTGGCACCCGCTCGCTTCACGACCCGTTGAGAAATCCAGGCTAGCTGGGATTGGCGGGCTCAGCCTGAAGTGTTCTGGCGTGCGACAGGTCCTCATCCGGGGGACGCTTCAGCAACTTCAAGGCGACGCGACCGAGAAGGTTCGCGAACCGCCGCCGCTTGTTCCCCCTAACGGCGCTTTCCGATGAGAGGCCGTGGCGACGGTAGCGGGTGAACAGGCCCCGGCTCAGCACCAGGAAGGCGAGATGGTGCTTCCAGCCCTTGTAGCCGAAGCTGCGCGAGCGTTCCATGATCGACGAGATGCTGTAGAAGTCGCTCCAGGCGTTCTCGACCTTCTGCAGCAACACCTCGTCGCTCATGTTCGGATGGTTGTAAAGGATGCGCGGGTGGTCGGGGTCGAGCCAGAAGTCGTGCTCGAGGTCCTTGAGCTTGAGGGCTTTCTTGCCGCGCTTCATGAGGGCGAAATCCACGGTGCCGGGGAACGGCACCATGGGAACGAACTGCGCCAGAGCGATGCCACAGGTGCGAGCGAACTGCTTCGTGTAGTCGAGAGACTCGGCAGTGTCGCTCTCGAGCCCGAAGATTATGGAGCCCAGAATAAACGGGCTACCTTCTGTTCGGATCGTGTTGAGCTTGGCGACCAGCTCGTCACCGACAAAGTTCCATTCCTTGTTGGTGTCTTTCAAACCCTCCAGGGTTACGGCCTCGATGCCGATCAGGACGCCGACGATGTTGGCAGCCTTCATAGCGGCCAGGTACTCCGGATCATCCGCCACCTCGATGGTGATCTGGGTGACGAACTTCATATCGTCGGGGATCTCACGAGCGAGATCGGCGAGCAGGTCGAGGCGATCCTGGCGGCCTTGCTCCTGCAGCGCCTTCTGCTCCCCTTCCATCTGTGCAATAGCCTGGATGGTGTAGGGATAGAAGTTGTCGTCGGCAAAGAGAATCGCCCGGAAACCGGCACGATAGAGGTACTTGACCTCCTGGAGGATGGCATCGTTCGCGCGCACGCGAGGAGATTGCCCATCCTGCACCCAAACCGAGCAGAAAGTGCACTGCTTGGGACATCCGCGTACCGTCTGCACCGAAGCCATCAGGTACTTGTCGAGCTTCATCAATTCCCAGCGGGCGGGCGTGAACGACTCAGGAGGAACGCGGCCTCCCTTGTATAGTTCCTTCATCTCACCGCGTGAGTAGTCGTCGAGAAGCTCCCCCCAAACCACTTCTGCGTCACCCGTGACACAGGCATCGCCGTGCTGGATGACCTCCTCAGGCAAGATGGACGCATGCGGCCCGCCGAACACCACGGTGGCACCCTGCTCCCGTAGCCTCTCTGCCATCTGGTAGGCGTAGACCACGTTGGAGGTATACACGCTGAGCCCAACGAGATCCCCCGGTTGGACTTCATCGAAGGGAAACTCCTCGAGCGACTGGTCCACGAGCCGGATATTACGGATGTAGTCGGCGTTTGGCGTAGCTGCGGCCAGCACCGGCAGAGCCCGTGGCGTAGAAACAGAAAACTGGATGCGCTCGGCGTCCGGCGCCGGATTCACAATGAAGAGATTGAAGCTCTTGTGAGTTTGCCCGCTGTCCATCAACGGCACCTCTGAATGCAGGATAGTCCTGTAGCTGCAGTCTCGCCCCTCGTTTGATATATGGGGTCACTTCGGCGGCGGGCCACAAGTCCATGTGGGATGAATGGCATATTCTACGCCCTTATGCGCTTTAGCGACAGCCGGAGTGTCGGCAAGCCCTCATCGGGCACACTCGCTGCATACCCTCTGCGACCGTCTTCCTGCCGCAGAATGGCCCGTGGCTAGCCCGGACTTCTCAACGGATCGAGAAGTCCGGGCCAAGGGGAATCACTCGTAGCGCAGCGCGTCGATCGGATCGAGTTGTGCGGCGCACACTGCAGGGTAGATTCCCGATACCAGCCCTGTGGCCATCGACACGCCGGTGGACAACACAATCGAGGTCGCCGTGACGACGGTTTCCCAATCGGCATAGGCTGCAACCACCTGGGCGATGATGACACCCATGAGGACACCTGCCAGACCCCCGAGGAGGCTGATGCAGAAGGCCTCGATCATGAACTGGTTGCGGATCTCGTCACGCCGCGCCCCGACAGCGCGCCGCACGCCGATCTCACGAGTGCGCTCGAGCACTGTCGCCAGCATGATGTTCATGATGCCGATCCCGCCGACGAGCAAAGAAATACCCGCGATGCATCCCATGACGATGTTGAAGAGGCGCTGCGTTCTCTGACTCTGGTCGAGGAGCGCTTCGGGCACCACCAGCTCGAAGTCAGTAGCGCCACCATGCATGCGGTCGAGCAGCCGCCTGACCGCCACGGCGCTGGCCTGAGGGGCAGTCCCCTCCTCCAGGCGAATCACGATCTCATCGAGCGGCGCCTCGAGCGGCGGCCTGTCGAACTTGCGGATGGCTGTGGTGACCGGTACGTAGATCTCGCTGGCCGTGGTTCCGATGTCCACACCCTGGAACGCCGAAGCCGCGCCAGAGTCCTCGAGCACGCCAATGACTTCGAACCACACCTCGTTGATCTTGAGCTGTCCGCCCAAAGCAGGGCCGACCCCAAACAGATCGCGACGTATTCCCGGACCAATGACGCAGACCTGCGCGTGACGCATTTCGTCAAGAACATCGAGGAATCGCCCCTCCGCGAGCCGCATGTTGCTGAGCTGGTCCTGCAGGTGTGAAACCCCGATCACCGTTGCCTCGGTGCGGGCGCCCGGGGCCATGATCCTGTAGGTGTCTACCTCGACCCGGGGCGCTGTCAGGTCCACGCCCGGCACCGCGTCGGCGATGGCATCAGCATCGCGCAGCGAGACACCGAGTGACTGCCTGCGGATTTCGTTGAGCTCATCGTCGGTCAGATCGACGTTGCGCACGAGAATGTTCCGCAGTCCCATGCGATCGATCAGGTCCATGGCTTGCTGCTCAGCTCCGGCCCCGATCGAGAGCATGGCGATGACCGCCCCCACGCCGAAAATCATCCCCAACATGGTCAAGGACGAGCGCAGCTTGTGCGATGCGAGGTTGGAGAGCGCGCTGCGGAAGGCCTCCATCAGGTTCATGGCTGGCCCCCGGGCGGCTGCAGGACTGTCGGGGCGCGCGCCTCGTTCCCATTGCCCTCTAGGCCGACGCGGCCAGGGTTGACGAGAGCGATGACGTCTCCTTCCGACAAACCGGTCTCGACAACAATCCGACCCAGGGCCGCCGCACCGAGCTCGACCTCCACAGTCTCGAAACCGCCCCCCGCCCGCCGGTACACGAGCTTGGCACCGTTCTCTCCATTGAACACCGCCTCACGTGGAACGGTGAGCACATCCTCGAGGTTCTGAAGAATCAGAGTCGCGCGCACGCGCTGGCCGGGCTTCATCTTGGCCGGATCCGTGCGCTCGAGTGCCACCTCGACATCGAAGTACTGCACCGGAGAATAGCGAGAGCGACGCTTGGCCACTGCAGCCACCTGGCGCACGGATCCCGGGTAGGTCTCTCCGGGGTGGGCCTCGAGCCTGACTTCAACCGGAATACCCGGTCGCACGCCGCCTGCGTCGGCCTCCAGGATGTAGACAGACGCCTTCATTGCCTCGAGCTGCGGGATCTCGGCTACCGGGCGGCGCCAGTGGACTATGGTGCCGACCTGCGGCACCTCACCGTCGTCGCGGCTCAGCACCAGGATTCCCGCGTGTGGCGCCCGCAGCTCGAGCTCGGCCAAGCCCGATTCCGCCCGCTCGATCGTGATCTCGGCTTTGCGTCTCTCGAGGTCGAGCAGATCGAGCTCCACCTGGCTGAGGTCGCGGCGGATTGCCTGGATCCCGCTCGCATGGGTCTTGCGCTGGATCGCCAGCGTTTCGTCGATCTCCGACTCGATGATCTCGGCGCGCGAGAAGATCTCGTCATCCTTGGGTTGGAACGCCCTCGCATACTCCAACTGGAGGTCCGCAAGGTCGGCGTCCCGACCGAGGTTCTCGAGTGCGGTCGTCTCCTCGATCTCTTTTTGTTCTCGTTTGCTGAGCGCCTTAGAGAGCTCCGACTGTCCGCTGAATAGCTCTTTCTCCATCTCGGTGGCGTCAAATCGAACAATGACATCACCTTCCTCGACTTGGATTCCATCATCGGCGATCCAGGCGATCTTCATCTGACCGATTCCTTCGAGTCGAGGCGGAGTCAGAAGCGTCGTCTGCTCGGCCACGAGAATACCTTCGGCCACCACGCGGTGCACAAAGTCGCCGCGAACTACCTGGGCAACGGGAACAGATCCACTGCCCCCCCATGACCAGATGAGACCGAGGCCAACGAGGAGGAGGATGATCGCGAACATCGTGAGGGGCAGAGCAACACGTAGGAGGCGGCTCATCGTTCGGGATTGCTCTCGGCTACCAGATCACCGGGCTCCAGCCCCTCGAGCACTTGGACCGACACCTCGCTGCGCGGTCCCAGAATCACCCCGACCCTCTCGAAGCCGAGGATCGTGCTGCGGTAGACCACCGGACCATCCTCCGTGGGGAAGACAGCATGTGCGGGAATCATCAGTGCGGCTTCGTGTCGCTCTGTTTCGATCCTGCCGCGGAAACGCATGCCGGGGCGCATCCGCTGCACGTCCGTCTCTGCCAACTCCATGTCCAGCCGCACGACCTTCAGCGGATTTCGCGATGAGGATTTCCTCTGCACTGTGCGCCAAATCGAGGCCACCGAACCCGTGTATTCGACATCGGGATGCGCATCGAGGCGGAGACGGATCGGCTGACCCGTAGCCACGCGTCCGGCATCGGCCTCATCCACTTCGCCCTGGGCCATCATCATGCGTAGATTCGGAAGCTCGATGACCTCCTCATTGCGCCAGGTTGAATCGCCGACCTTCTTTTTCTCTCCACTCCAGTTGGTCACGTAAATCACCGTTCCCGATCGTGGTGCCTTAACCGTCATTCGTTCGATGGCATCCTCGATTTCCCTCACCTGCCGGTCGGCACGGTCCTTGTCGGCCTGGAGAACGGATTTCTGCGCCTCCCCTGCGCGGAGCTCGGCCTCGATCTGCCCATTCAGGCTGAGAACTTCCTTTTCCGCCAACTCGACGTCCAACCGAGCCTGCTGGAGGGCTCGAGCAGAAGAGAGGTCTACCGGAACATCAGCCTTGAGCATCGCCTTCCTCAGTCTCGCTTCTACCTCGGCGAGGCGGAGCCCTTGCTGCAGGGCTTGCTGCTCTAGACTGGCCGCGAGCTTCTCGAGGTTCTTGCCCGCTTCCTCGCTCGCCGTCTGTCGTTCCAGCAGGCGGCGCTCGAGCTCCGTGGTGTCGAAGGCCAGGACCGGCGTTCCCGCGCCGACTTCTTCACCTTCCGGGGCCATGAAGGTAATGGTGTAGTCATACATGCGCTCGACTCGTGGCGGGCCGAGCATGCTGGAGTCCTTTGACATGAGCGTGCCCTCCACCTCGACGCTGATGACCAGATCTCCGATGACCGCCTCGCTCCAGACAACTTCGTCTTCGTCGGAAATCGCGCCGGTCGCCCACCAGCCCGCCACCAATGCCAACACAACCAGCGGCACGAGCTTCTTGATCCCGCTGCTACCGAGGACGCTCCATGGGCCACGAAGGCCCCGAATGCCTAGAAAGCCCATCGTCTCGATCCTAGAGTCGTGCCAACTGGGGGGCCGTCCTCGAGGACGCACTCGAGAACATTGCAGGGACCGAGCTGCACCAGCTCCCGCCCACCGCGGGCGAGGACCAGGTACACGCCGTCATCCTCGAAGGCGAGCGCTTCGCGCGGCACCAGTACCACATCGCTCAGCCTGGTGGTTTCCACCTCGACCTTCACGGACATCCCGGGTCTCATGAGATCAGGGTCGGAGGTATCGAGATTGACGGCGACACGGAAGTAGCGCTGCATCGATCGACGCCCGGCCTCATGCGCGACAGGACTGATATCTGCGACCACTCCTGCAACCGGGCTGTCGGGGTAGGTATCCAGGGTGCATTGGGTGCGCATGCCCTCGGCAATCTTGCCGTCATCCACGTCTGACAGGCGCGCCTCGACCATCATCGCCGACAGGTCGGGGATCTCCAGTACCGGATACCCCACCCATATCATGTCGCCTGCCTGGAACTTGCGGTCCTCCCTCCGGTTCTCGCCGACGACCACAATGCCCTTGCGAGGCGCCACCAGCACCATCGTCTCGATGGCACGCTGCGCCTCTTCCACCTCGCGTGCAGCCTGTGCGAGCTCGACGTTCAGCACCTCGAGTTGGGCCGCGCGGGCCTCCTGGGTGGCCTCTAGATCGGCCACGGCCTTCTCGTGTGCCACACGTGTCTGCTCGACCGCGAGTTGTGACTCCTGGAACTGTCGACGCGATTGCACGTCCTCCGGAACGTCAGCATCGATCTCGGCTCGTTCGATCTCTATGCGAGTACGTTCGACGGCAAACTGCCTCTCAGCGAGAGTCTTGGCGACCTCGGCCTCTTGCCTCGCCAGCTCGTTGATCTTCTGCAGCCGGGCGCTTTCTTTGTCTTCGAGCTGGCTGGCGATTTGTGCGGTATCGAGCTCGACGAGCCTGTCGCCCTCGGCAACCTCGGAGCCGTCTTCGACGATCCAGCGGATTGTCGTTTCCCATTCAGGCAGATCGGGGACCACGACCGGATACCCGGATACGGCGCGCAGCTCCCCGCTCAGCAAGAGAATTTGGCGGAAATCGCCCTGTCGAACGACGAGCTCGCTGGAGTACTGCTGGTGGTCGAGGCCACCCGAGCCGGTGCCATCCGCACCCTGCACAGCGCCGGAACAGGCAGCCCCGGCCGCGAGGACCGAGGCAAAGCAGAGCACTGCCGCCGCCAGGCGGCATGCACCAAGGCCGCTGCTCAAAAGAGAGGCTCGCATCCGTAGGTTCCCTGATGTAAGACGGATGTCGCCATGATTCGGTTGACTCGATTCCTTTCCATTCTGTACGAATCAGCGTCGGAGCGCACGGCGAATCAATTCAGATCGACCGTCGTTTCTACGGTGCCGCCCTTGACGCTGACGTAGCGGATGGTCATTTCACCGTCACCACGCACCAAGTACTCCAACGTCCTGGTGACACGGCCCGGATGCCCGTTGCGCACCATGATCCGCTTCAGGTCATGCTGGTCGATCCTGAGGCTTGCGCCGGGGGCGAACTTGTTCTCTACCCACCCGGCATTGAGCACCTCGACATCGCCTTCGACGACGATCAGGTCAGGCGGCACGACTTTATTCTGGGCTGCCGCCTCGATGATCGTGGGGGCGATCTTCGAGTTGGTGAAGTCGATGCGGACGCGGTAAACGTCGTCGTCGATCTTCTCGACTCGCGTTTCACCTACCGCCATCATGGGCATCTCATCAGCCTGAAAGAGGGTGAAGGCCATGTTGCGATGGGCCAGCTCTTCCTGCATGAAGCGCGGTGGTATACGACCACGGGTCTTCTTCCAGCCACCCATCTCGACCCTGCCGTACACCGGGTGGTCGAACTCCGCCCACTCGACGTACTCGTTGCCGAACTCCAGCAGATCGTCGAAGAAGAGATTGGCCACGCCCTGACGGGGGGTGATCGGGCTGAAGGGGTCCTGCTGATCTTCCTTCAGGTCAGGGCTGGTGAAGTACTGGTCGCCGTTCCAGAGCTCGTTGGAGAAGGAGATGATGCCGAGGCCGTCGTTGGTCCAGTCGAGCACGCCCCCGTGCACCGTGTAGAGATCGCTCCAGAGGATCATGTACTCGTAGAAGGGCAGCATGCGGGCGCCGGTCTCACCGAGCGCGTCGTAGGCCTCGAGGTCCTCTGCCGTGAACTCGCCACGATGCTCGGAGCCCGGGGGGCGCAGAATCATGCCGCCGGAATTGTGGTAGGTCTGCATGCCCGCGATATTGGGGTGCGCCATCAAGAACTCGTTGACGGCGCTCGTCTCGGGTAGCTGGAAGGGATAGTCCATCGCGCCGCGCTGGATGTAGTCGGGCTGCCAGTCAGCGGCGAAGTTGCGGTTGGGGTCGTAGCCTCCTACGGGGTCCTCGTTGACACGCCCGTCGCCGTCGTCATCCGTGCCTTCACGCCCGAGGATGATCCAGTCGCCCTTCTCACCCTGCGGCACCTCTTCCATGAGGCGCCGGTCGAGGTGGCTGATGCGGTGGGTTCCTTCACCGGGGACATACTTGCGAATGGTTTCGATGACCCCGTTGCCGTTCATGTCATCGGCGGGATCTTCGTCGTAGAGGCCGTCGTTGTCGTTGTCGACCGGCACATGCCCGGTACGTGATCCCTGACCGGTGCCGTGCATGAAGTAGTCACGACCATCAGGGTTGACGGAGGGGATGATGTAGAAGACCCGTTCATCGACGAGCTGGGTGATCTTGTCGATGCGCCCGTAGTTCTCCATCAGATACCAGATGGTGTACAGGCACGTCTCGCCACCCTGAATCTCGTTGCCGTGGATGTTGGCCTCGATGTACATCGCGGACTTGCTCATCTCCGGCCCGGTGGCGGGATTGTTGATGCGCATGAGCATCATTTCGCGGCCGCCGTAGCTGCTGCCGATGGACTCGAGGGTGAGGAGCTCCGGCCACGCCGCGGCGAAGCGCTCCATCGTGGAAACCACCTCGTCGTAGTCCGTCCAGCGGTTCCACGACACCCCCACCCTGTGCTGCGGGTCGGATGCTTCCTGGGACCAGGCAAGGCTCGACGGAGCCGCGCCGGCGAAGATCAACAAGGTCAGGGCGAGTGCCCCGATGACTGCCTTCGGAATCGTTCTCGTGTTTGCGTTCACGGTCGCTTCTCCTCGCCCCTAACGGAGCGTCAACGTAGCGGTCTGCGTTCCGGATTTCTGTGATCGCAACAGCAACTCGATCTGGGCGCCGTCCTCACCCTGGATGATCCAGGTGAAGCTCTCGCGCGATCCGGAGCCGTCCAAGCTCGGGAAGAAGCTGGTCTTGGGGTCGCCGCTGATCAAATCCTCGGGCGGAATCCGCAGTTGCACCATGACGGGGTTCACAGCACCTGCCCTCACACCATGAGCCAGCGCGGTCGGCAGGAAGCCGACGTTCTCCACCTCGGCCGTGATCTTGAAGATGCCCCCACCCTCTGCGACCACCTCGGTGGAGGCAATGCGAACCTCGGAGAAGAGTGATGCCAGGTAGATGGCGAACTCGGCGTGCTTCGCACCCAGCTCCTCGACCGTTGCCGGGTCGGGGTTGCTGAGGACATAGG
>SDBS01003583.1_pt1 | contig 15259 bp, 14 predicted proteins | sample 2277091 | NCBI WGS metagenome assembly SDBS01 (sample SAMN10404972, study PRJNA504765) | marine sediment metagenome | isolation source: marine sediment core GS10_PC15, 163 cmbsf | place: Arctic Ocean: Southern Knipovich Ridge | collected 2010 | reverse complement strand
ATATTATCAAAAAGAAATAATATAAGTTTCCTTTTTACTTGTCTATTAAATTACTAAATTCACAGACTATAATTATTATAAACAAGGAATTCTTTTGATAATATTATGAAGGCAAACGAGGTATTACACTTACTAAGAATCTCAAGACCGACACTATATCGATATAAAAAACAGGTTGTTTTTACTTCACTGTTATTCCATGAAACTCTAATCAAAAAGAAAAAACCAACTTATAGAAAAATTAATAGAAAAAGATGAGACAAACTGAACAAATCCAAGTAAAATCTTCAGAAGAACTGTCTAAATTGTGCCATTTCGCTAAAAATCTTTACAATTTAGGTAATTGGTATTACCGACAAGATTTTTTCAAATTAAATAATTTTCTCAGTTATTACGATTTAGATTTTATTCTAAAATATAAAGAGGCGTATAGAAATTTGCCTTCTCAAACGGCTCAACAAATTCTTAAGCTACTTATTAAAAATTGGAAATCTTATTTTCGCGCGCTAGGAGAATATAACCTGAATTATAATAAATTCAAAAAAAGACCGAGAATTCCAAAATATAAGGCTAAAAATGGAGAATTTCTAGCAATTTTTACGAATCAACAATGTAGAATAAAGAATGGTTATTTATTTTTCCCCCGAAGTGTAAGATTATCTCCAATTAAGACTCGAATAAGAAGCTTACTGCATCAAGTAAGAATAATCCCTAAAGGAGTCTGCTATGTTATAGAAATAGTTTACGAAAAAGAAATTCAAGATTTAGGATTAAATAAAGACAATATCTTATCTATTGATTTAGGATTAAACAATCTCATAACTGCTGTAAACAACATTGGCATAAAACCAATTGTAGTTAAAGGTGGGATTGTAAAATCCATAAACCAGTATTACAACAAACATTTAGCGTATTATAGAAGCATTGAAACCAAGAAAAACAACTCCCAAGACACTAAACGAATTCAGAAATTACATCTAAAGAGAAATAATAAAATACACACTGTATTTCACAGAATTTCTAAGAATCTCATCGATTATTGTATTCAAAACAACTTAGGTACAATTGTAATTGGGCACAATAACGGTTGGAAACAAAACAGTAATATTGGTAAGAGAAACAATCAAAATTTCAGTCAACTACCATTCAATAAATTAATAAAACAGATTGAATATAAAGCTAAGATGAAAAGAATTCAATTCAAGACAATAAACGAGTTTTACACGTCGAAATGCAGTTTTTTGGACAACGAACGAGTAATAAAACACAATTTGTATGTAGGAAAAAGAATCTCAAGAGGGTTATTTAAAACTTCCAATGGAACGATAATTAATGCCGATGTAAATGCAGGATATAATATATTGAAAAAAGCATTCCCAAACGCCATTTTGGCTGATGGGATAGAGGTGTTCGGACTAACGCCACATATAATGTATCAAAATATAGCTGATACTATTATTTGAAATGAAATTTATCTATAATGATAAGTTTTAACGGTCTATCTCCATAAGATTTGGAATTGTAGATTCAAACTTTTCCTTGAGTTTTGAGATATTAAGCGTAAAATCTTGAGTTCTCAATCCTCTGATAATGATTTTAGGATTCGAAATTAAAACACCTATCTTTTTAGCGTTAATTCCATACTTCTTAGCAATTTTAAGAATATTACTGTAATCTTTTGGATCAGTCTCAATAATGAATCTTCCATTAGATTCACTAAATAAAAACTCGTCGTCTCTTAATTTCTCATCATAAGAATTTGTTAAATCAATGTCTACTCCTAAATTATTCTTAAAACACATTTCTGATATGCTTATTATAAATCCTCCTTTATTTACATCATGATTAGCTTTAATTATTTTGTTTTCGTATAATTCAAATATAAAATCCCAGGTTGCTTTAACTTTCTTTTCATCAACTTTTGGGGGTATTCCACCTTCAAGATTGTAAATAACAGAATGATATTCTGAACCACCTAGCTCTGGTTTAGTATCTCCTATAAGAAAGATATAATTTCCCGCTTTCTTAAAAGGTAAAGTAATTATATTTTCACTCCCTTCAATGATTCCTACAATCATGATTTCAGGCGTAGGTTTTATAGCTGTATGAGTAACCTCATCTTCATTATAGAAGGATACATTTCCACCTATAATCGGAATTCTTAAAATCCTACAAAAATCATTCATACCGTCAACAGCTTTTGAAAAGTACCAAAAAGATTCGGGTATCTCAGGATTTCCAAAATTACAACAGTTTACCATTGCCATTGGTTTTGCTCCGTTTGCTATAACATTTCCACAGATTTCCACCAAACCTCCCTTAGCGCCTTCATATGGATCAAGGTAACAATGTTTTGAGTTTACACCTACGCTGGCAGCAATATATTTATCAGTACCAATTATTCTTAAAACCCCCGAATCGGCATCACCGCATTTTACAACAGATCTTATACCAACTTCGTGATCATATTGGCGGTAAATCCATTCTTTACTACAGATATTTTCAGAAGCAATCAATTTATAAATAATTTCTTCGAACTTCATTTTTGCTTCAGGTGTTTTTTGAGATACCAAATGATCTAAGTAGTCTGGTCGTTTTTCATATCTTTTAAATATAGGTGATTCAGAAAGGGCCCTTGCCGGGATATTTACAACAAGATCATCACCATCAAATATTTTTAGGACTTTAGAATCGTCTGTTTTCCCTATTACAGCAAACTTTACTTCAAATTTTCTAAATACATTAAGGACCGATTCTAAACCTTCTGGTTTAACAATAAAAGCCATTCTTTCCTGTGATTCAGATAGCATAATTTCATAAGAAGTCATTCCTGGTTCTCTAGTAAAAACCTCCCTTAGATTAATCTTTGCTCCAGTATTCCCATCACCAGTTAATTCACTTGTTGCACAGGTTAATCCTCCTCCACCAAGATCTTTTAAACCTCTTATGTATCCTGTCTTTACAGCTTCTAAAGTTGCTTCAATAATCATTTTTTTTGTAAATGGATCCCCAATTTGAACTGCAGGTCTATCTGCTTCAGACATGTCTGTTAGAGTACGTGAAGCAAAAGTGACTCCATGAATCCCATCCCTACCTGTAGAACCGCCCATTAAGACTACATAATCACCTGGATTATTAGCTCTGCTTGGGGCATGTTTAAAATCTTCTATTCTTCCTAATCCTATACAAGCTACATTTACTAGACAATTACTTTTAAAACTATCATCAAATTCAACTTCACCACCAATAGTAGGAATTCCAGTGCAATTACCATAATCAGCAATACCTTTCACAACATATTTAAATAACCATTGTGAATGCTGATTACCTTGTAAACGACCAAATCTCAAGGGATCTAATAATGCTATTGGTCGAACACCCATACATAGAATATCTCTTATTATACCACCGATTCCTGTCGCAGCTCCATGATAAGGTTCAATTGCCGAAGGATGGTTATGAGATTCAATTCGAAATGCTAAAGCATATCCATCTCCGATATCGATTACTCCAGCATCTTGACCAGGACCCGCTAAAACATAATCATAATTTTCTTCAGCGTTCTCGAATAATTTTAATTTAGGTCGCGATGATTTATAGGAACAATGTTCGCTCCACATGATGTCGAAACAACCTAATTCTGTTAATGTGGGATTTCTTTTTAGTAATTCTTTAACTTTATCAAATTCATCCTTAGTCATTTCAATGCTTACTTCTTCTCCGTTGAGATCGACTTTTGTCATTTAGATAGCCTCCGTTTGATAAAATCAACCATAGATTCAAAAATTAATTTCCCATGTTCCGTTCCTTTAGGACTTAATATCGATTCTGAAGCACGTTCGGGATGAGGCATCAATCCAATACAGTTTTGTTCTAAATTACAGACTCCTGCAATATGATCTAAGGATCCATTAGGATTTGCTGCTTTATTTAACTCTCCATGATCAGTAGAATATCTAAATATAATTTGGTCATTCTCCTCTAACTCTTTTAGTTTATCTGTAAAATAACGTCCTTCTCCATGTGCAATTGGAATATCAATTATTTCCCCTAAGTTCATCTTATTTGTAAATGCTGTTTTATTGTTTTCTACTCTAAGATTTACCCATTTGCATTCAAATTTAAGTGAATCGTTTTGTAATAATGCCCCTGGAAGGAATTGAGCCTCTGTTAAAACCTGAAATCCATTACAAATACCAATTATAGGTCTTCCATCATTCAACATTATCTTTGCTTCATCAATGGCAGGGCTATGGGCAGCAATAATTCCTGCCCTTAAATAATCTCCAAAAGCAAATCCTCCAGGTAATACAACTCCATCGTATTTAGATTCTTTGAAGTGATTATGCCATACTAAATCAGTTTTAACATTAATTATATTATTTAAAACATGAATTGCATCTAAGTCACAATTTGCACCCGGAAATTGAACTACAGCAATTTTAATATTCATGGTGTTGATACTTTTAAAATAGTTAAATTTTGAGTAATGGGATTAAAAATTCGTAAATCATTACACATTTTGGCTACAATTTCTTTAGCCTGAGTTTCGCCTGCAGCTTTAAGTTTAATTCGTAAATATTGCCCAGTCCGAACATTAGAAACAATATCATACCCTTTCTTGGCTAAAAGATCTTTTTGAATTGTTTCTCCTACTGGATCTCTTGCTGCAGCTTTATTTTCTAGAACAACTTCTACAATATATTCTTGGCGTTCCATTTATGAAAAATAAGTTGTATATATTTTTATTAATTCTTATTAACTTAAAAATAATATGCATCGACAAAAATGATTAGCGATGATATTTCATCAATATTTTTTGAGTAGTTGTTTGCAATTCGTCTATAAAAATATTGGATAAAAAAAAAAGTAATTGAAAAAAAAAATACTACGGATAGACGAGAAAATACAACAGGGATAAGGATTATTACATAAATCTATTATGTTATAAATAGAACAAGCTGTTAAGAACCGCCACTACTAAAGCTAATAAACCTAATAGTAAAGCGTATTGACTATGTTTAGATAAAACTGTTGATTTAAAATCCTGGTTTTGTTCTGTTTCATAACTCTTAATATCAACTATAAGAAATGCAAAAGTAAGTAAAAAAAATATAAAACCAAGAAATAATAAAATTATATCAAACATAATACGATCAAATACTAGTATTTGTTATTTAAATTTTTTTAAATTCTATATATATTTTGCTTTCTTTAAATTTTCATTAATTCTTTTGTTTATATCCGTAATTTCTGTTTTAAAATCAAATCCTGTAATTTTTTCATAACTTCTCATGTATCTTTTGGCTAATTCTATTTTGATATCCTCAGATATAGGAGGAATTTCTTCATTAGGTTTAATATTGGGAAAAATTTCCGGATAAGTTTTCATAAGCCATCCTCGAAATATTTCCTTGTCTAAAATTTCGGGTTCTTCATCTATTGAAAACTTATCTTCATAAGTATCGCGTATCCAAAATCTTGATGAGTCTTGGGTATGAATTTCATCAATAACAATTAATTCCTCGTTTTTTAAACCAAATTCATACTTAGTATCGACCATTATAAGTCCATTTTTCCAGCAAAAATCTCGCCCAAACTTAAACAGTTTGATAGCTGCCTGTTCCATCTCTTCATAAATCTCCTTGTTAACTAATCCTTCTTTTATAATTTGTTCTTTAGGAAGATATAAGTCATGTCCAGATTCCGCTTTAGTTGAGGGGGTAATGAGAATATCATCTAATTTCTGATTCTTTTTCAATCCTTTTGGAAGCATAATTCCTGAAATCGTTTCATTTTTCATATAATTCCGCCATGCTGTACCCGTAAGATATGCTCTAACAATTATTTCAACAGGAAGTGTTTGGCATTGATGGACTACAGCCACATTTGGATCTGGAATTTCGATAATATGATTTCTTACTAAATTCTTTGTTTTTTCAAACCAGAATGATGAAATTTGATTAAGCATTTGCCCTTTGAATGGAATCGTAGTTATTACCCTGTCGAAGGCAGAGAGTCTATCTGTGGCAACAATTATTCTTATTCCCTCTTTTATATAATTATCGCGGACTTTTCCTCGATATAATTTTCCTAAATTAGAAAAATTAGTCTCCTTTAGAGTGGAATTTAATTGCGTTTTGATTATATTATCAATATCTAAAGCTACCATAATGAATAATAATTGAAAGAATCATAAAAAAACTATTATTAATTAAGAAATATAACAAATTCAATTCACATCAACAGAAATACCGCATTTATGATATATTTTAACTTCTCGAAATAGTGGATTCCTACAATCAGGACAATTGTATCTCAGTTCCTCTTGATTAACCCATTTCTCGGGACCTAATTATCTCTTTTCAACACAACTCTTAATAGGACAAGTTTGATGATATCCAAAGATAATTTCTTCAGAAAGGTATTCAGGGCATTGGATGTCATTTATAGTATTTGTAAAAAGTTTAAAGACTTTAAATAGCTTTTCCTAAAATTTTAAATTATTATCTTTATGAGCGATAACTACTGCACATAAACCAAAAGATAATCCAAATGGAATTAACAGTGCCTTATTTATATCTATCATCTTAGACTTTCAAATGTTTATCTTTTATAATAGATTCCATCATTAAATTCCTTAATTGAATACTTTTTTTTATTCTTTTCCATTTTTTTCATAAAAGATTGTCTTAAATCCAAATCTAAAGCATTGATAAGACTTATTAGGTAAATAAAAACATCAGCAATTTCATCAGAAATACTAGTTAAAAGGTTCTCATCATTCCAAATCTCTTTTTTTTTATAATCCTTAAAAAGTAATAATTGAGATAATTCTCCCGCTTCGCAATTTAATGCCTGCACTAGGTTTTTTGGTGTGTGGTATTTTGTCCAATGCCGTTTTTCAACAAATTTTTTAACTTCTTTTTTAAAAAATGAAACTGGAGTATTTAAATCATTGTTATTAGGAATTTCATTCATATCTAGTAAATTTTATGTGATTCTATAGATCTTTTAGGTAACAATTGCTTAAAATCTCTAATAAAATTACGTATTAACTTTGTAATAAAAAATTTCAATAACCTAAATTTAAAAGAGTTAGAATAGTAAAGACATTTATAGTATTTGCAAAAAGTGAGATTCTTTTTCTCTCCTGTCTTCAATTGTTTCCCTTATCCCTATCAACTAATTAAAAATGGTTTTTTCCAAATAAGACCACAAGTTCACAAACTTATAAAGTTAAATTTTTGGAAATAAACAGGAAAAAAAAAACTAATTTTTTTAATAAAAAATAAAAATTTCATAAGAGAAAACAAATTTTAGATTTTCAGCCAGTAATTTTGGATGATTATTCTTGATTGATTATAGAGTTAACGGTCGTCTGATTAACCTTTTTAATGAAATCCTTGAGGTACCCGTTAATTTCTCCCTTTAAGTGACTCGGGGCGAAATGCCCCGCCATATCTATAATTTTTAGTGTAGAATTCGGAATCATTTTATGTAATTCTTCTGACATTTGATATGGAGCAAAATTATCCAGCCTCCCACCAATTATTAAAGTGGGACAGGAAATATTTGATGGATCGTACTCATTTATTTCATTTATCATACTAAAGATTTGATCCTCTATTTTCATATATAACTCATCCTTAGTTAATTTTATCCCTGCGAGAGAATCCGCCAAAGCAGTTATTATATATGGAATAGTTTTATCTAAGATTTTTTCAACTGAATTTGCCACAATTTCTAAGAAGTTCATTCGAATGAAATATGGGAGTAAATTGTAAAAAATATTTCTAATCACGTTATCAATCATGATATATCCTGAATTTAGCAGAATTAGAAACTTTACATCTTCCGGATGTTTCTCTGCGAGAAGTTGAGCCACCATTCCGCCTACGAGAGAGTGCCCGATTAAGCCATACCTCTCATAAACGCCTAAGTAAACCAAGAAATCTTCTAAATCTCGAATGATGTCATGCCTAAGATTTCGTGATAAGTCTAATTCTTTAGGGTGCTCGCTCCTACCATGCCCTAATGCGTCAAAAGCAATAATACGATAATTTTCCTTTAGCATTTTTATTTGAGATTTGAAGAAAGAAGCAGAAGAGGCGAAACCATGAAGTAATATGATCGTACATTTCTTTGAACTTGGATTAATATCCTCGTAATAAAGATTATAACCATCTTGATTTTGGAAATAGGGCATTTGAAAAGCGAAATATATATTATCTTATAACTTTTGAAATAATTGTATCAAAAAATACTTTTCTAAAAATAAAAATCTAATTAAAATTGTTAAAAATGGTTTGATTTTAAAATAAAAAAGAATTACATTATAGATCTTTTGTAACCCGCTTTTTATTGTTTATATCAAGAACTGTAGGCATGAAAATTCGAATAAGCTTTTTGTAAATTTTAGAATTTGTTTTGATAGGATTAAATTCTTTTTCAAATCTAACCATTTTTTCAATCGCTTCATCTAAACTATTATATCTTCTGGAACCATAAAATCCTAAGATAGCGGCTCCTAGGGCAGCTCCATCTTTAACTTCCGGAATTATTATTTTCTTATTAATTACATCGGCAAATATTTGCGCCCAAAAATCGCTATTCATCGCGCCTCCATCTGATCTTACTTCTGTGGTTTTAATTCTCAGTATCCCTTCTAATAAATTTAAGTACATTTGAGCACTTAAAGCAGCACTTTCCATAATTGCTCTTGCGAAGTGTGCTCTAGTATGATGCCATCCTAAGCCATGAATTGTCCCTTTTCGAAAAATATAGAGTGGGACAAATAATAACCCATTACTTCCAGGTGGTGCTTCTTTCGCTTCTTTAGTTAATAAATCAAATATGTTTATATCTTTTTCTTCGCATTGTTTTATTTGTAGTTGTGAGAAATTTTTAGCATATGTTTGGAACATTGTTCCTGTACCTGGCATTGTTCCTTCAATAATCCATTTCCCTTTAATTACATGTGGTAATGGAAAAATTGGAACATCTCCAACAGGTTGAATGGCCTTATCACCCGTTACGAAATTCACAAATGTTCCAGTACCCGATGTAATTTTAACCTGCCCCTTATTAACAACTCCTAAGCCTAAAGCAGCACATTGTTGATCTCCGCCGCCTAATATTATTGGAATATTTTTGTTTATTCCAAGTTCTTTTGCAGCTTCACTTGTTAATTCACCAATAATCTCTCCCGGAGTATGGAGTTCAGGCCAGATCTGAACTGGTAAACCATATTGTTCGGCAAGATTTTCATCCCATTTCAATGTTTCCTTGTTCATAATTCCATAAATACCATTTGTTGGATCAGTTATGAACAGATCATTTCCACATAATTTCATATAAGTATAAGTGTCTGGGAAGATGATTTTATAGATTTTATTGAATATTTCTGGTTTGTTGTTCTTGAACCACATTAACTTAGCACTTGAAAGCCTTAATCTTCCCTCTTCTAAAAAAACTTTCATATCAGTAACCTCTCTTTCATCCATCCAAGTTAATGCTGGATGCAAAATCTTTCTATTCTTGTCAATGAGGGTGAAAGTTGCACGATGAAAATCAGCTGATATTCCGATTATATCATCTATATTTATATTTTTAATAGCTTTATTACACGTGTTTTTAATAGCGTTCCACCAAATTATTGGATCTTGTTCACTGATGCCGACAGGTTGTTTCGGTATTATATATTCCTCGTATGCTCTCGATATTTCTCTTCCTTCGATATTGAATAAAACAGTTCTTGTTCCGGTTGTACCTACATCAAAAACACAAATTATATCGCTCATTTAATCACATCTTTATTATATTATATACTGTAACTACAAATAATTGGTTTCTTAATTTATAATACTTTTAGTAATAATTCAGATACGTTTAGTATAGTATATTTTTCTTTATCATTTTCTTCTAATCCGTAACTTAAACCCAATTCACAAAGAGCACATGCTGAGATGATTGTGTTTGCTCCCGTTTTTTTTAATTCATTAACTCTATTTTTTGCTTCCTTTATAGCTAATTCTCTATCTGCCCAATGGGCTGTCCCACTCCAACCACAACAGTGAGTATATTCTTTATTATAAAGGGTTTCGATTACTTCTAAGTTTTCTATATTTTTAAAAATTTCCCTCATAGAATTAGTATCATTTAGGTTTCTTGCTAATAAACAAGGATCATGAATAGTAATTTTATTTACATCATCTGGAATTTTCTTAGTAAATGCTAATTTATTATCCTGAATTAAAATTTTAAAATAATTAACTATATGAAGTAATTTTGACTCTATGTTAATGTTTAATTGAGAATATCGATTTTTTAGAGTTGAAATACAACCAGGACAATCAGATACTATGATTTTCGCTCCTGTGCTTTCGATTAATTCCATATTCTTTCGAGCAAATTTCATAGCTGTCTCCATATCTCTTATATTAAAAGCAGGCCCACCACAACACACTTTTTTGTTTAAATTAGTAGAAAATTTCACACCTGCTTTTCTTAAGATTTCTATATTTGCCTTAATTACTTCAGGAAATTTCATCGATTCACAACCAATATAATAAAATACATCATCAGATCCATCAGATTCAATATTTTCAATATCTTTTTCTTTATATGTTTTATATATATTATATTCTTCAATTGTGTTTGATTCATTCAAATTTTTAATTTGTTGTTTACAAAAATCTGGCATATACCCTTTTGCATTAATGTCTTCTCGTACAGACTCAAGTAATGAAACGACTGAAAAATCAAATGGGCACCAGACCTTACAATTCTCTTCATTGGTACATTTGTACATCAAATCTACAAACTCAGAATCATTATAATCTATTTTTCCTATTGTTAGATAATACCCAATTCTTGACTTATAGGCCGGACTCATTGTTTCTGTTTGAGATGCTTGCAGTGTACCGCAATCAAATCTGCACAAATTAGGGCAGAGCATGCAATTAATTAAATTATCTACATCAGCTTTATATTCTTCCTTAGGATAAAAATTTTTCTTCTTTTGTCTGAAATTCTTCATTAGTATTGATCTAGTAACTCTGTTAGCTTTTTGAAGGAGGGGTAAAATCCATTTGTATTTTTTTAACGTTTCTTCGACACTCATTTAATTTTCCCCTCTCTTCCATGTGCTTTCAAAGATTTTCCCTGGATTAAGAATATTATTAGGATCAAGCATTCTTTTAATTTCTCTCATTGTTTTCATGGAATTACCCCATTCTTCATCCATCCAATGAGATTTATTAATTTTTTCAAAGATTTTCATTTTAATAATCCTTTCTTTAATTACTCTTCTTCTTCATATTGTTATAAAAATGTAACATTGTTTATGAGTGAATTTAATAAAGAAATACTGAAAAAAAAAAATAATTGAAATATTGATTAGTAGAAAAGATAATATTAGACTAAGAAACTAGGAATTTCTATATTCTAATGGACGCTTTCTTTGCATACTATCTGAAAAACTATCTAACATGCCAATAAAGACTTTTACACCTAAAGGTAGTAAATAATACCCTCTGCTAACAACAGGTTCTCCAAAAATATACCTTATTTCTCCAGTCTTTGTATTTGTTAGTACATCATTTTTTATCTCAAATATCTCTTTTACTTGATCTAAGAAATTCTTGTTAGATGAATAAATTCTCGCACTCATTTTACTTCGCTTATCTAAAGTTCCATCACCATCGTAGAATCCTAGCAAAAACGCTAGTGCAACCTTTCCCCAATGTGTATCCATCCAATCAACATCCGTTTCGAAAGCTTCTCGCTTAGCTTTTCGAATGGATTCTAAAATACAATTAGGCAAACCTATATTATACTTTTTGTACTCTGAAAACTGATTATTATCTAAGTCAAAATACATGTCCTTGCATATAAAACTTAATACTGACATTTGAGAGGATTTTAAAACACCATTAACATGATAAAATCTAACTCTATCTTTTATTCGCTTAATATCAAATCCGATGCTTTCAGCAAATAATGTGAGACGATCTTTATCATTTGTGCTTAATTCAATACCTATTCTATAGGATGAAGATGATTTATAACCATCTGCACACAATAATCCAAAAAAGTAAGCAACTAAAATAGCATCAATAACTTCAAAAAATCGAGGATTATTAATTGTGTACTGCTGATGCTTATATTTCTTTAAATCAGGATTAAAATCTTTATACTTCTCAATAATCTTAAAACATTTCTCAGCTTTATTAAGCAAAATTGTATGAATATTATCTTTAATATCATCTAACCTCTCAATTGAAAATTTATAGTTGGAATTATACCTTTGATGTGAAGGGAGTCTAATCTTTCCCAAGATATCGTTTATAATATTTACATAACCACCTAAAATCATCGAAAATTCTTCCATTGTAAGTGCAATTTTATTAGAATATCTACCTAATTCCTTTGTAAGTTGATCTACAAACTCAATATATGTTAATCTTCCAGATTTATAGAGATTAATAATTTTAGAGCAATAAATAGCTTTATTTCCTAAATATCTTTTTAAGTTTATTCTTAATAATTCTAAATCCTCATCCCTAAAACCTTCTTGCTTGTTATCTCTTATTAATCGCTTCCATTTAGTTATGAAAGTCTTATACTTTCCCCAAATGACTGAAAGCTCTCTTTCAGGAAATCTATTTACTCTATTAGGGAATATCGAAGCTAATATCTCAGAATAGCGATTGATTTCAATATATAAATCAGCTAACAAATCTATAGTAGTATGTTCATTAAGTATATTTTTATCTCGTGTTTGTATATATTTCCATAAAAATGAATTTTTGATATATGATGAATTTTTACCTATTGGATTACTTAATGCAATATTTGGATTCTCCATTTCTTTATTCACTAAAGATTGCGTCTCTTCTGGAATTATATCATCATTATCATTTATTAACTCCTTTAATTCTTCAAAATCATTTCCCAATAGAGAAATCAAATTTTCTGTTGGAAATTTGCTTAATATATTTATTAGTTTCTTTTTATCATACTCATCAAACTTTTCTTTTTGGAGAATATTAATTATTAATGACTTTTCATCCATCCTTAATTCTGTACATTTATATAGATTTTCCCTTAAAACATTCTTGAAATTTTGTAATTTAGAACTTTCATTATTTATGATTTCATCCAAAAATATTTCTTTTTTAATTTCTTTTAATTGTTCTAATCTTCTTGAAATGTAGGATACAAACTCTCTAGTTTTTTTTGAAATATAAAGATGAGCTACTCTTTTCCCAGTTTTTTTGATCATTTTTTATATCGTTTCAAATGAAAAGGGTAAATCGGGTAAATTTACGACCTTAATTTTTGGAATTTTGTTACTAGTGCTCGTGGGTATCCCTTTTTTTATACTGTCATTGAGGTATCAAATAGTAATGCTATTTCTATGATTCTTAATACGATAGGGAGATTCATTTTATTTGGAGGGGCAATATACATGATGTTAGGAGTCGTAGGAATATTTACAAAGAGTCATAATTGGACAAAACATGTAATCATTGGAATTGTGTTACTATGGGTTGGATGTTGGTGTACCGGTATTGTAATAGACTTTTTTGGATTAGATATTGGTGGTTCTAACCCTTCAGGGGGTAGTGGTTATCATTAATACACTCTAAAATATCATATTCCTGTATCAAGCCCGCAGATTTAATTATTGTTATTATTTTTCCATATTTTTTCATATACTTTACCTGGATTTAAGATATTATGTGGGTCTAATACTTTTTTGATCTTTTTCATCGTCTCTAATCCTACTTTTCCCCATTCGCGTTCCATCCAATGGCTTCTCGAAATTCCTACTCCATGGTGATGACCTATTGAACCACCTGCATCTAATACTGCTCTAATTGTAGTATTCCAACATTCTTGATAAATTTCGAAATCGGATTTTTCTTTTAGGGGTACTGCTCCAAATGTAAAATAAATACCAACTCCATTCGGATAAAAATGTGAGACATGAGCAGTTATCATTATTATGTTCTTTAGAGTATTCATCGAATCTAAAACAGAATGATATATATTAGCTACATTTTCCCATAAAGAAGCAACTTCTATTGTATCAAATATTATTTTATAGGTAGGCATTGATGAGGTTTCTGTAATTCTAAATCTAGTTTCAAACCAATGTTCAACAGGTTCTTCTCCACATTCAATCCCAAAATTCTGTTCACATTGTTCTTTAGTTATTGATTCCTCCAAATCAACAACTTTTTTATTACCTTCACACACAAATACAACCATTACTTTATCTTTTGCTTTACCTATATCCGGAAAATGTCTCATTGTTTCAAATTGATCGTAAATGCGTATAACAGCAGGATATATTTGCTTTCTTAATATTAACCTTATTGCATCAAAAGAATTTTCAATAGTAGGAAATGCATATGAAATTAAAGACCTCTTTTCAGGATATGGCCAAATTCTTAATGTTGCTTTAGAAACTATGCCTAGTGTACCTTCTCCACCGATAAACAATTTATCTAGTTGAGGTCCTGTAGATGCACGAGCAATAGGTTTGAAGTTAATTATATCTCCTAGTGGTAATATGACTTCCATCCCTAACACAATATCTTCAATCTTACCATATTTCGTACTGAATTGTCCCGCACCTCGATGAGCTATCCATCCGCCTAAGGATGAAAAATAGAGTGATTGAGGGATATGACCAGTTGTATAACCTTTGGCATTTAAGTATCTTTCTAAATTCATTCCATTTATGCCGGCTTGGGCAGTAATTGTTAAGTTCTTGTCACTTATCTCAAGAACTTTATTGAATTTTTTCATATCGATAATTATTCCACCTAGAATTGGTATAGCTCCTCCAACGACCCCAGATCCTTCTCCATAAGGAATTACAGGAATTTTTTCTTGATTCGCTAACGTTAATATCTCGCTAATTTGTTTTATCGTTTTGGGCCAGGTTATAAAGTCTGGTAATCCCGCAATCTTACCTTCGATTGTCCAATTAAAACCTAATAGTGTCGAATCTTTTGTGTAAGCCAATATATCTATGTCCTTTGTGGAAACATTAGCACTTCCTACAATTTCACCTAATTTAGATTGAATAGAAGATCTATTTTTTATTTTAACTCGATTTTCTTTATAAATTAGTTCAAAATCTTTAAAATCCATCAATATCATTTGTTTTTTTTATTACCAAAGTAAAATGGTTAGAATAAATTTAAAACTTTAGTATCTCAAGAAATTAGTAAACAAACTA
>SDBS01003582.1_pt1 | contig 15260 bp, 14 predicted proteins | sample 2277091 | NCBI WGS metagenome assembly SDBS01 (sample SAMN10404972, study PRJNA504765) | marine sediment metagenome | isolation source: marine sediment core GS10_PC15, 163 cmbsf | place: Arctic Ocean: Southern Knipovich Ridge | collected 2010 | reverse complement strand
TGTGACTACGTTGAGCACATTACTGATCGTCGGCTTGCACGGATTGGCTTGCCAGAAATTTACCACAAAGAAAATCCGTTTCCCTGGATGTCACAGGCAACGGATTTGAACAAAGAGAAGAACTTCTTTGAGACTCGTGTGATTGAATATCAGACCGGTGGTTCGCTCAAGTGGTAGATTTTTGACATGTACACAGTGAGGAAGGGCCCCGCACCAGCGGGGCTTTTTTACACGTGGGGGGTTTTGGCATGCGTCTCTTGTGCTTGCGATGGTTCCATTGCCACTACGGGTGATGCAGCAAAAATGAGTGCCAGTAGCAGTTTTGTTTTCATGATTTTTTACCCTTGCTGCATTCGGTGAGAAGTTTTGCACAGCTTGCAAGCAATGTGCCAATCTCCGGGGCCTTTGTTTCTTTGGTGATGGCGCCCATTTTGGTACCTGACTGCATCAAAATAATTCTGGGCAGGCGCATTGTGTCATACTGTTCATTGGGTCCCAAAAGGTTCTTCCAGAATTCCTGCTCATCCTGCTCGAGGTTTTTCCATGATTTTTCTACCGTGCGCTCAAGGCATTCAAATTTTGCGTAAGCATCTTTTTTGCCAAAGCGTGCACCGACAATATGATTCCAGAGTGACTTGAGTGAGCTTGTGCCGCGATGAATGTGCAGTGCCGTTGCCGGGCTGATTCCCGAGGCGGCCGACAGCGATGAGTTCTGCCTCGTTTTACGTTTGTTGATGCTTTCGAGGATTGTGCCAAGTTCCGCGGCTCCTGTTTCCCCCGTTATGGTTGCGAATTTCTGGTATGAGACGATCTTCTCAACTTGGTATAGGTCTACGAAGTATGCGTCATGGTCACGAACCTGGTACTGATGATGCTCACGCTCAAAGAGCGTAATCTGTGGAGGCGTGGCGGGGCACATTGGCCCTTCTAGCACAGGAACCGTTTCGAGTAGTTTGCGGACTGGTGCGTCGGGCATGTGTTGGAATGATAGAACACGTGTGTCCAGCTGGTCAAAATAAGGTTGCTCACATAGAAGGTAATTCGCAAGGCTGCTCAGTGTCCTGTCCGTTTGTTGATAAACATGCAGCCCAGCAACGTGTGCTGACGCCTCCGGGTTTTCCATGAACCTTTCTAACATGCCGTGTGCGAGACTGGCTATGAGGAATTTCCGTGCCTCATCGGGAGTGGTAGCGACGCTATTTATCTCGTCGATGAAGTCGGGGCCAATGGTGAACGCCTCATGTTGGTATGATCTACTATCGAGCGGATACTTCCATTCGATAGGAAGACTTTCGATATATTGCCGCGCCTGCTCGCTGAGATTGAAGATTCTGTGGTGTTCCTGTAACTGTTCCATCGCGACTAGCTGTGGCACTGCAAAGATGAGTGTCAAAAGAAGTTTTGTTTTCAGTACAGCGAGTGTGCCCCATTTGTGCATGCGATTTTCTCCGGATTGTTGGTTTGGAAAAGTGCTATCGCTGCACAGTCTAACGGATTTGGTACTGCGATCAAATAAAAAAACCCCGCTTGATTCCTGATCGCGACGGGCATGTTACTGCTTCGTCGTATCAGGATCCAAACGGGGTCGCCAAATCGATCGTTTTGTGTTCGGTGTGTTTTACGACACGTACTTACGTGCGATCGGCTTGGTTACTTTTATTGCACCAATCTATATGGCAAACGGATCATCCGCTGCTGTTGCTGGCGCGGCTCCGGCACCACCACCTGCAAGAATCTGTCGTACCTGGTCGGCGCTGATTGTTACCAATTGGCCGTCAATAATAGTGTGGGCTGGTCCACCTTCAAATGGTAGGAATTTTGCTTGCATGCGCATGAGTTTCGGCGCCGCGTTGACGGTCATGGTTATTTCACTAATAACTGGGCCAATCTTGCCTGTTTTATCAAGGGCCACGATGATGTCACCGATATGCTTGAGCAACTTGACTGGTGTTCCGGCGATTTCATCAAAGAGTTCAGAGAACGCTTTCATTGCCTTGATGCGATCGAGTTTCGTAATGGTTGGATCGGCAACACTTCCAATGAGTTTTCCCGCAGCATCTCTTTTCGCTGTTCGTTGCAGTGCGATCATCAGTGCGTCAAGCGCTTGATGCCCTTTTGCCTGCAATCCAGAACCGTTCGAATAGGTCTGGATCACTTGCAGAGCTTCCATGGCGGTTTTGAGGACCTTCTGCATGTCCAGCTGCTGCTGTTGCGGCGGTGGCGGCTGCTGGGCATTCAGCGTTGAAACACCAAGTGCACCGGCGAAGGTGATTGCGAGTAACTTTTTCTTCATCCCTGTTCTCCCCTAATTAAAATCTAAATCTAAGCGCCAACTGAGGTTGCGAGTTTTGCGCCAACCTTGGTAAGCAAATCGCTGATCTTCTGGGTTGCACCAGATATCTTTTTAATCCCTTCCTTTACTTCGCCAATTTTTGCTGCATCTTGCGCATTGAACTGAGCGGCAATGTTCTGAATCATATCCATGAGCTCACCGATGGTCGGGTTAAGCTGGAATGCAATCTCTATAAGTTGGCGGCCACATACAATTTTCTGTGAAATTTTTGTTTCGGGAGACTCAAGACATTGCACATACCGATCAACCGTGCTTGCGTAATTCTGCACAATTTGAATGGCACTTGGCAGAATCTCAGCCAGACGGGCAATTTCATTGCCGATGGCATCCGTCTTGGTTGCAAACACATCAACTCCTGTTTCCAAGTCTTCCAGCCAGTCGGCTTTGAGGTTCGCCGAACCTACCAGTGTTGCGAGTGCTGCTACGAGTAGCATGCGGTGGTTATTGATCTTCATGACTGTTTCTCCTGTGCAACTGCCTGTTCAATTCTTTCCACAACACGTGAGACAGTGGTGAGGAGTTCGTTCAGCTTGCCCACCGCCTGAATCACTTGCGCAAACGCCTCACCGGTGCGTTTAACGTCGACACTCGCTTGCTGATCGAAATAATTTATTTGCTCGCTTATCGCACTAAAAATATTCAGCACATGTAGACGCAGGAGGAGGATCTCGTTAACGATGGCCTTGGCATGTATAATTTTTTGACTCACCGGGACAATGTTTTCAGGCGTTTCGATCAGCTTGACGAGCTGGTCAATTTTTGGGGCTGTCGCTTTTTCAATGTCCTGGGCCATGTTGGCAATCTCCTTGATAATCTTGTCTATCGTGGCGGGGATCTGACCAACCCCTTCAACGGTGTGGGTGACGTCCTGCCATCCCTTTTCGAGCTCTTTGCCACGCTCCTCGAACCACCGGCTCATGGCGGCAAATGGATCTTCGGGCTGTTGCTCCTCCTGTGCCCGAACGACGAATGTCGAGCAACCCAGCAGCAGGCTGGCAACCAGAGCAGTCATTCGAGCGTGCTTCATGAGCTCTTCCCTCTCTTCTTTCTACACCTCTTCTATTCTGACTGTAATAAATTTAGCAAATAAAAATCAAGAGTTTTTTCAATATGAATCTTGTCGAATGGGGGAAAAGTGGCTGATTGGGCGATTGGATGGGGGATTTGCGAATTTTGGGCCCTGGCCGGCGTTGCCGGAAGGCTGCAGGTCGACTGTTGCTCCGGGGTTCATTTCCTGCTATTCCTGGATGTGCAGGTTTTACTCATAGGCAGTTCAGATGAGGCAATTTTCCTTCGATTATTCGTCCACCGGGGGTATTGCCGCCAATCAGCTCAACCAGCATGCTACGCAGGCAACCGAGGCCCTGGCAGCGGTTCGTGCCGCACGGCAGCAGGGGTACCAGACGCCGTACACGTCGGTCAATCTGCCGTTCGATCAGCAGATGCGTGCTGAAATTGCTGACCAGATCGCTCAGAAGCAAAAATTGAACCCCCAGGCAATCGTGGTGCTGGGCATCGGTGGTTCCCTGCTGGGTTTCCAGGCGGTGCAGCAGGCACTCGGCCAGTCATCACTCCAGGTTCACGGTATCGACACGGTCGATAGTGATTTGGTTGCAGCGGCGCTTGCGCAGGTTGAACCACTGCTCAAGGCGGGCAAAACGGTGCTACTCAACGTGGTGACCAAATCGGGCAAGACTACTGAAACGATTGCCAATTTTGCCGTTTTTCTTGAGGTGTTCAAGCGTCATCGCCCCAAGGACTACGCTCAGATGGTGGTGGTCACGACCGATGCCGGTTCACCGTTGGAAGCCATCGCTCGTCAAGAAGGTTTTGCGGTGTTGCCAGTGCCAGCACAGGTGGGCGGGCGTTACTCGGTACTGAGCGCCGTTGGCCTGTTTCCGCTGGGGCTGCTGGGTGTCGATGTTGAGCAGCTGTGTGCCGGGGCGGCAGCGATGGTTGAGCAATGCGTGAGTGATTCGGTTTCCGAAAATCCGGCACTTGCTGGCGCGGCATTGTTGGCCGGGCACTACCAGCAGGGCATCAAAATACATGATCTCTTTGTTTTCAGTACCCGCCTGCAGGCCTTTGGCATGTGGTACCGGCAGCTGTTGGCCGAAAGCATCGGCAAGGCTGAGCTGACCGATGGCACGCGCAAACCGGTTGGCATCACGCCGACGGTGTCGGTAGGCAGCAGTGATTTGCATTCGCAGGCACAGTTGTATCTGAACGGCGCGGTCGAGCGTTTCACCACGTTTGTGCGAACACATCCTGCCACACAAATTACCATTCCCACGTCAAATCAGTTTGATGCCTGTGTGCCGCACATTTCCGGCAAATCGTTATCGCAGGTCATGGATGCCATTTTTGCGGGAGTTACCCAAGCGTACGCACAGGCCGGTTTGCCATTCACCACAATCACTTTGCCGCAACTCGATGCGCATGCGCTGGGCCAGTTGCTGCAACTGCACATGCTGCAAACGATCTACCTGGGCGCGTTGCTGCGCGTGAATCCATTCGACCAGCCGCAGGTCGAGCTGTATAAAAAAGAAACAGGAAAGGTGTTGGCCGGTGGATAAGGGCACAATTATTGTTCTGGGTGTTACGGGCGATTTGAGTAAGCGTAAAATTTTGCCGGCACTTTACAGTCTCATGCGCGATGGTCTGCTCAAAAATTGTCAGATTGTTGGCATGGGGCTTGAAAAACTAGCCAATGCCGGTGATGCATTGGATGCAGCAAGCGAATTGATGCCGACACCGCGCGACGCTGCAGTTTGGCAGCAGTTGCACCAATCGTTTGTGTACCACGCCGGTGATCTGACCAAAGAAGCAGACATGGCTGCGCTCGCTCAGCTTGTGCAGGAGCGCGAGAAAGCGCAGGGATTGAGCGGCACGCGCATGGTCTACCTGGCGGTACCACCGCATTTGTTTTGCCCCATCACGCAGTTGTTGGTCAAAACTGGCGTGGTACAACATCAAAAAAAGTTAGGCACCGGGGTGTGGCAGCGCATTGTCTACGAAAAACCGTTTGGCGATGATCTTGCTTCGGCACAATCAATCAACAAGTGCATTGCTCAGAACATTGACGAGGCGCAGGCCTATCGCATCGATCACTACCTGGCAAAAGATGTGGTCAGCAACATTGCGCTGGTGCGATTCACCAACATTGTTTTCGAGCCGCTCTGGAACAACCGGTACGTTGAGAGTGTGCAACTGATTCTGAGCGAAAAAGTCTCAATTGCCGGGCGTGGTGCATTTTATGATCGCTATGGCGTGCTCAAAGATGTGGTGCAAAATCATGCGCTGCAGCTGTTGGCGCTCACTGCCATGGAGGCACCGGTTACGTTGGTGGGTGATGATTTGCGTGATGCCAAAGCGGCGGTGCTCAAAGATGTGCAGCTGGTTGACGGTCTGCTTGGTCAGTACGATGGCTATCGTGATGAAGAGAACGTAGCAGCAGACTCAACAACACCAACATTTGCGGCACTCAAACTGGCGATCAACAACGAGCGGTGGCAGGGTGTTCCGTTTTTTGTGCATGCGGGTAAACAGCTCGACAAAGATGAAACAACGATCATCATCAATTTTAAACTTGCCGAATGTCGCCTGGAGTCGTGCACATTTGAAGCAAATCGCTTGGTCATAACCGTAGCGCCCGAAAGTGGCTTTAAACTTTTTTTGAATGCACGTGAGCCGGGTGTTGAATTGAGCGTCAAAACGGTCAGCATGGATTTTTGTTACTCATGCTTGTTTCCCGGTACGCGTGAGGCGTACGAGCAGTTGCTGCAAGAAATTATGCTTGGTCATCAGGAGGCGTCGGTGCGTTTCGATGAAATTGAGTATGCGTGGCAGATCATGGAACAGGCGGAAAAATTAAACATGCCGCTGCACCGCTACAAACCGCGCAGTGCGGGACCGGCGGAACTGGCGGCGTTTGCCAAAAAACAGAACATGGGGAAAGTCTGATGCGCATTGGCATGGTTGGCTTGGGGCGCATGGGCAACGCGATTGCTCATCGGTTGCTGCAGGCAGGGCACACAGTTTTTGGTTTTGATCCGAGTGAGCAGGCACTTGCGCAGGCGAAAGAGATGGGCGTTGAACCTGTTGACGCGCTCAAAAAACTGCCCGACCATGTGCGCGTGATCTGGATCATGGTGCCGGCAGGCAAGCCGGTCGACGACGTGCTTAGCCAGCTGCAGCCGGCGCTGCAGAAAGGTGACATTTTGATCGACGGGGGCAACAGTAACTTTGCTGACTCAGTTCGCCGTGCCGAAAAATTGAACAAAGACGGTATCACGTTGCTCGATTGCGGCACGTCCGGTGGATTGCTGGGCAAGGAGATCGGTTTTGCGCTCATGGTGGGTGGTGATCGCGCGGCGTTCGATCAGGCCCGTGAGATTTTCACGGCAGTCGCGGCACCAGACAGTGTGACCTACTGCGGACCATCTGGCGCGGGCCACTACGTCAAGATGGTGCACAACGGTATCGAGTACGGCCTGCTGCAGGCGTATGCGGAAGGGTTTCATCTGCTCAAACAGGGTCGCTACAAAGAATTAGATTTGGCAGCAATTACCAAGGGCTGGCAGAAAACGGCGGTGGTGCGCTCCTGGATTTTGGATTTGGCGCACACAGTGTTTGCGAAAGATCAGGAACTGACCGGCATCGGTGGACAAATTGCTGAAAGCGGCACGGGGGCGTGGACGGTTAGCGAAGCGCAGGCGCAAAATATTCCCGCGCGCGTGATCAAAGAAGCGCTGGCGATTCGCGCCTGGTCGCGTGAGGCGGGCGGCAACTACGGAACCAAAGTGGTGGCCATGCTGCGGAATCAGTTTGGTGGCCACCCGGTAGAAAAAAAGTGAAATTGATCGACATCAGTTGGCCAATCACGCTGGAAACGGTCTTCTACAAAGATTAATCGTGCATCACCATCTTCTGAATACCCGTCGAAATTCGGCCCCACAAAGAGCCTGATATAGCGGGGACCACTTGCTTTTTTCGCGTGTTCACGTACCCTCGACTTGTTCGTTTTGACAACAAGCTTCTAAAACTTCAATGTGGGGGATTCATGAATATTCGGTCGTGCCGGTTTGCCATGGCGGTTTTTTCTTTGTCGTTGCCATTTTGCCATTTGAGCCTTGCAATGGATCCGTCAGAAATGGCCCATGCCGTTGAAGCTGTAGTTAGGGACACTTCTATCACCGCCCTGCTGCGCTTTAAACTTGAGGACATGGGCGGACCGAAGACCCTCGCGCTAGGCGTTGGCTTTGGACTGGTCGCGAGCCTACTCGGCGCAGGTGGGAGTGGTTATTTGCAGGGGTATTCTCAGCACTTTGCCGAAAAAGGCAAGCGGCATGCGGAGCTGTTTGAGGACAAGGGATTGGGATGGTGGTACCGCAGGCGAGCAGGATCGAGGATCGGGTTGCTTTCTGAGGAAGATATGAGAGGGTGTGAGTATTTTGGCCCTTTACCGGACGGAGCACAAAAGCTTCTCGAAGGGTGCAAAAACTACAAACAAAAGCGCAGCGAGGGCAAGCAGGTGGTGTTGCCCGGAGTATTGTTTCATGGGCCGACCGGTACCGGTAAGACAACGCTTGCCAGGCGCATAGCAAGAGAAGCGAATCTTCTATTTGTTGAAGCATTATCAACATCTTTTGACAGTGACAAAGCGGGATACCAATTCGGTGGGGTGAGCGGCTACTTTGCAGCCTTGGAGGATATTTCTAAACGTCGCGGGGAACCGATTGTTCTCTTTATTGACGAGTCGGATCAGCTCACTCCTTCTCGTGAAGAGCTTGGCGCTCGTGGCGGGGCCGGTGATGACGATGCAAGGGGCAGAAGAAACAAGAGGGCATACGTGACTGAGTTTCTTCAAGCGGCAGAAGAGGCGAAGAAAAAAGGCCATGTCGTGTTATGGGGTGCCACAAACATGCTCGAGACCATGGACGATGCAAGCAAAAGGAGATACGACAACCCGGTTGAGATACCCGAGCCGAAAGAGGAGCATAAGATAGAGATTTTGCAAAGATATATTGCCGCCGTTGATAAGACGCGCACCAATGTTCCCGATTATGAACTGCTGCGGCAGCTGGTCAGCATACCAGCGTTCACTCGCTCTAGCGGTGGAATTGCCTTGGAACCAGCCTGGCGGCACGGCGACGCGATTCGTGGGTACGTGAACGGCCTGGCGCTGAGGCGACCTGACGGCAGCCCCATCACTGATAGTGTAATCAAGTTTGAGATTCAAGAGCGCGGCAGAAAGTTCGCGGAGGATGTAGAGCGCAAGGAGGCTGGGCTGCAAGGACAGCTTTCGCAAAGTTCGGATGTTGGCGAGCAAAAAATAATTCGAGAATTTTTGAATGGCATGTGCTGTGAAAGGAACCGGGTTGAGGAACTCGTGCAGGCTGTCGAGCAAAGCAAAGATGAACTTGGTGCTTGCAAGCATACTGCCCAGCCTATTACCTGGATTGGCAAGAAGGGGGCAGAAAAGCGGTTGGCTGCCAAGGAGCGTAAATTTGATGAAAAGACTTGGCTGACGTGTCAGCTGAGACGGTTTGGAGAAGATCAGTCGGCTGATGTGTCGTTTGAAACTAATGAAAAGCCCACTCTGCGCCAGAGTTATCTGTATGATAGACGCCGCGAGAAACAGTGGGCTATTCCTATGGAAAAGCGTTGGCCGCACTTTGAACACCACGAGTCCTGTCTGGTGCGCAATACTCACGAGAGTGCGCTGTCGGAGGCGAATACAGCCTGCGAAGACTGGCGCTCTGTGAGCAACAAGGAGCTGCGAAGGCGAGAGAGGGTAAACTTGCAGCTTGACGCCTATCGCGAGACTGTGAAACCAAAAGCCGCAAAGTTGTCGGGCATTGATCCTACGAGAAACAAGGCCGCGCGCTTCTTGGGCTTCAATACAGACGAGCTCCCTGAGCAGACAATGAAGCGCCAAAGAGTCGCAAAGCAAGCAGAAATGAATCGATGGTCAGCTCGGTTACGCAGGCAGGTTGCTGCGGTGGCGAGTTTCCCCGGTGTTGGACTTTCTCGATGCAGAGGAATGATGAACGGCGTTGGCAGTTGGTTTGGCAGTTTTGGTGGCCCTTGGTGGTGAAATTTCCGACGGAGAATCTTGAGCGAGCAAAAAACAGGGCGGCTTTCAAAGCCGCCCATCTCTTGCATCTGTGTGTGCTGTCTCTTTGGCAATTACTGATTTGATTTTTCGACCTCTCGTTTTATTAGACGCACAATATTTGTGGTGTAAACAAATTGCCTTCTTACGATTTCTTCGGCGAGTCTGACTGTTTCGTGCTCCTTCGGTTCAATTACAGATGGGCTAATGAGCGTTGATGCTTCCTGCATCGTATGAATTCCACTTTCCATGCTTTCTAGTATTGTTTTGCGAGTGTCGCTGGGAAAAGTTTTGATGGCCGTGGCGCCGCCAGAGGCTATGATGCTTAGTGTCGCTAACGTAGCTGCCCTCTCTTCGGGGCTGCTGGCTGTTGCATACGCCGCCGATGTTTCAGAAATTGGTCTCAATAGCTCCATTGCAATCTGTTCGGCCATTTCTTTTTCTTTCTGGTTTGCAGCGGCCGCTTGATTTTTACGAAGATCACCTAAGTTCAATCCTCCTGGCTTGCTCATTGCCCCCACATTCGATGACACCAACAATGCCAGCGGTAAAATCAACAATAATTTTTTCATGGCGTATTCCTTGCGCAAAAGGTAAAGAAAATGGTGAAGAAAAAACGTTACAACCCTTCCAGTCTAGCGATGAGTTGACAAAAAGAAAGAGGCTGGCATCTTTGCGGCAGGCGGGGGGCGTACTTGACAAAATGGCTTTGCTGTGGGATTTTCGTGAAATCTTGCTGATAAAATCAGTATTTTCAGAGCGCGGGAGTGTTCGCATGATTGGTCACAAATTTTCTGCATTGCTTGCGGCTGTTTGCCTGAGTGGTGTGCAGGTGTGGGCAGTGAAGACGCGCAGTGGGGGTGTCCGCAATAAGGTGTATTATGGCTTGGATTGGGAGGAGGAAACGCCGCAGGCGGCTTCTCCCGAGACACCGCCTGTTTCTCCCACGATCAAGAAGAAGCATGTGCCGGTGAAAGTTGCCACCCTTATCGCATCGGATCCGCGTAGGCAGTTGAGAAAGCAGCTTTGGGATTCCGTGCAGCCTGAGAAGGCGGACGAGGAAGCAGAATCAAAGTGTGCCACGCAAAGTGACGTACAAAAAGAAACCGTCCGTCTGGCTCCCGAGGAGCAAAAAAGTGAGCCTGAGCAGAAGCAGAGGTCTGACGTGTTAATCATCACTTGGAATGACCTGAATCCTTTAATTTTTGGCAGCAAGGCATATTACGATGCGGTCATGGGGAATAAACGGTCTTAGCCTGTATCGACATTGTAAGTTTGTCACAGATAGGCACAAGCGAGATAGATAAGAGACTCAAAACTTCGGCATCGCCTCTCGATACATTCACCTACGCTGAAGCTTTGGTGAACACTCGAGGTGCCCGGTTTTGAGGAACCAGTTCTCCCCGGGCATCCCGAGTGATTTGTCGGAGCGATAGCGGAGACGAATTGTATCGAGGGAGCGGGGGCATTGTTTGGTTTGAAATAGCACAGTGCCGTGTTCTTTTACAGATCGTTGACACGTTGCCATTCCGATGCAATAGTCAGGGCAAATTTGTGTGCTGACTGAGAACGAAGGAATGAAGTATGAAGTATCTGATATTTGTGCTTGCTTGCGCAAGCGTGATGAGCGGCGATGTTTGTGCGATGGATCTTGAGACGATGACGAGGTCTGGAGCAGGCGCAGGAGTTTTTCAAGCTTACTATTGGGCGCATAAGAATCTGCATCAATGCTGGCGAGTGTACAACGGAGATACTTCCGAAAGTCTTTCTCCCGAAGCAGATGGGATTATTGCGGAGTTAGAGCGGCGGACGCGGATGCTTATGTTGACTCCTGAGGCGAACGATCTAGCGAAGACGGTCCAGCAACTACAAAACGAGAACGCAAGGCTCGGTGCACTTCTTACCTGGGAGCAGGAGTACGGTTTCCGGTCAAACAAAAATGATGATCAGTGGGTGCAAAGCGCGCGGGCGCCGGAACCAGCACCGGAATCGCAAAGGAGCAACGATGTGCACTACGGGCTCATGCCCGGCGTCCCATCTGAGGAGCCACAGTCGGATGCTGAGCAATGCGAGCCTGGGGTGTACGGGGAAAATGTAGATTCAGACCTGGAGCAGTGGTCTCTGCAGCTGGAAGCTGCACAAGTGGAAGCTGCACAAGCGCAGGAGGCGCCACCGCCAGTTCCTCAGTGGCCGCCGCTGGAGGTGCAAAGGAACGAATCAAATCCTGTAATTTTTTATGCTCCCGCGGAGCCTGCGGTGCCACCCGCGGTTGTTGCATGCCGGACAGCTGCAGGCTGTGCGTATTCGTCATTGGTTCTCACACCTGATCGTGCTACACTTCCCCCCCCAATTTCGGGGTCAGTTCCTATTCTGGTTCAGGAACCGATACCGGCAATCTATCAAACCCATCCGCCCTATCCGTCGCCGCATTCGTCGAGCTACCAAACGAGCTGTGCAACGCGAGTACAACGGAGTTTTTCAGATCCTCCCCAGCCGCAAGTTCACCCTTCACCAAAGAAGAAGCGATCACGGCTCCATTGGAAATCATTGTCTGGTAGAAAGAAAAAAGACAAGAAGTAGGTTTCTAAGAAGTTGTTGTGCAGGCACGCTTTTTTTGTTGCCAGAACCTTTGTAATTCCCCTCGCGTTCTCGGGCAGTTGGCGAGAACGACGTCAATTGCTCTGTAGCCAGCAGTGTTGTGTGTTTCAAGGTCAGCGATGGTGCTCGCAAGGAGTGGTACCAGTTTGCCATTGCCCCACAGAGCTGCAGCGTGCAGGGGGATGTTGCCACTTGCATCGCGTATGTTCGTACGTGCGCCGTGGTTGCGTAGCTGCTCCACGGTGGCGATGCTTTCGGGGCTATTACTTCCGTAACGTGCGGCAACCAGATGCAGCGCGGTTTCTTTCTGTTTATTTTGTGCATTCGGTTTTGCTCCTCCGTCAAGCAGTACTGTGACAACTTCCGGCAAGCAGAGGCGAGCGGCATGGTGCAGTGCGGTGTTACCGTCCCTGTCCTTCCAACCGTGCCATGCGTTGCTTGCAAGCAGGTTTTGCACTTGGCAGTGTACCAATGGTTCGAGGACCTCGCTTTGTCTAAGCCTCATTCTAAGCTGTTTGGTAGCTGCGCTGTCATCAAGGATGGCAAGAAAGAGAGCGGGTTGGCGCTTCTCGTTGAGTGGTAGGTTGATTAACAGGGTGATCTGGCGCTGTATTTGATGCGTTTTCATTACCGGAAATGCTTTTTCGAGCTTGCCTCGCTGTGTGTCGTTGAATCTTTCTTCCAGATCCAGTTTTTTATTCTTTTTCTCAGAGCCTGCAACTTGTTCTTTGGTTTCGGCGGGCTTCTTCACGCGATACACCGTGCGGAGGCGGGAGACTTTGGGCCCTCTCGCGTCTACTACGTGCCATTCCTCCATCGCGCGTGCATGCGGTAGCCAAGCGGTGAACATGAGAAGAATCAGCGCTATTTTATGCACGTGGAAACTCCAAAGTAGTTAGCAGATGGCAATTTGAATGTCGTTAACTGTACCGCAAATTCGATAATTTGGATAGGTAATGTCAACGGATCGTGTACGTTTTGCGGTTGATGTCACCTGGATATCGGTTGTGTTGGCCAATATGTGATGTACTGGTTTCGTTCCCAGTCGCACAATGCGTGTGTTGGTTTCTTGTGCGGCCCGTTGCAGGTCAAAAAACATACGCCAGCCATTTTTGCTCAGTGAGCCTTCCCAGCAGGGCAAATAAATGGTGTCAACATGTGTGATTCGGCAGAGATGTGCAAGCGCGGCGAATATTCTGCTACTTGGCCGGGTAGTGATCACTGCATCGATGGCAGTTGAGCCAAAGCGTTTGGCCAGTTCCGGCAGGGCAGTGTACTCGAGCCAGGCGGGACTGGCCTCACTTTGTGCCAGAGCGCCGGTATCGATGAGCAGGCTTTTGCCATCGGCACGCAGCACGTGCAGTGTGCGCTTTTGGTACGGAAGTTCGATATGTTCTGCCGTCTGTGGCACGCGGCTGATCAGGTACCCCATGCTTACAAGTAGGAGCGTGCTGAGGGCGGCAATGCGTTTGCCGATGGTGTTCAGTCCACGGCATTGAATAATTGCTAGAGCAGCGGTAAGAATAAGCAGCAGCACGAGTGGATGCGGTCTGGCCAGATGCAGTGACCAGTTTGAGACGTCCCACGCAAGTACCATGCGCAACAGAGCGGTGAGCCATCCTAGCAGCGTGATGAGCATACCGTTGGGCAGATGCACAAGCTCACAGAAAAAAATGAGCGTTGCCAGGAACAGATAGCTGGTCAGTACCGGTGCAAACACAAGATTACCGATCATGCCCAGCAAAGAAATGGGCAGTCCCCAGCCGATCAGGATTGGCAGTGAGACAAGCGTCACAAAAAGTTGTGTGTGGACAAACTGGGCGAGCCAGTACATTGTCGAACGAGCGGTGTTTTTGTTCATTCTGTTTATTTTAGTCATTTTTTTTTAGATTGATAAGAACGATTGAGCTGAGCGAGCATTTTCGAGTATCATGGATGCAACAAACATCTTCCCGCACATCGACTAGGACGAGAGATGAATGATCTGCACATGCTTTTGGCGCAGAAGGCGTATGCGTTGCGTGTTGCTTCGCTTGAGGCAACGACGGCGGCCGGCTCGGGACACCCGACATCGTGCCTTTCCGCTGCTGATATCGTTGCCGCTTTGTTTTTCTACGCAATGCGCTTCGATCCAGACAATCCGGATAACCCAAACAATGATCGTTTTATCTTGTCCAAGGGGCATGCGGCACCGGTGCTCTACGCCGCATGGCAAGAGGTTGGTGTGCTGACGCGTGAAGAGATGCTTTCGCTGCGCCAGTTTGACTCGGTGGTGGAGGGTCATCCAACATTGCGGTTCGAACGCAGTGAGGCGGCAACCGGCTCGCTGGGTATCGGTCTCTCGGTTGGGGCCGGCATGGCGCTGAGTGCACGGCTCGATGGGCGTGATTTTACCACGTACGTGCTGCTCGGTGACAGTGAGGTTTCCGAAGGAGCGATCTGGGAAGCTGCAGCAATTGCGGCGTACTACAAACTTGAAAATCTCATTGCGATCATCGACGTTAATCGGCTTGGTCAGCGTGGCCAGACGTTGCATGGCCATGATCTGAGTGCCTACGCCAAAAAGTTTTCAGCGTTCGGGTGGCATACGTTTACGCTCGATGGCCACAACACGGCTCAGATCTTGGCAGGGCTTGATGCGGCGCACAAAATGCGCAATCGTCCAAGCGTGATCATTGCGCGGACCATCAAAGGCTACGGTATCCAGGAGATTGCGGACAAAAATGGCTACCACGGACGGGCGGTACCGGCCGAAAAATTATCGGAAGCGCTGGCGGAGTTGCAGGACCGGTGTGGCGCTGTCTGTGAAAAAGAGCTTGTCGCGTGGGAGCCGCAGATTCCATCAGGCGCAGCAGGAGCTTCTGCCTTGGGGCACATTTCACTGCCAGCAACGGCGTACGATGCAAGCAAGCCCTTGGCCACGCGCAAGGCGTACGGTGATGCGTTGGCTGCGTTGGGCGGTGTCTGTGATCGTGTTGTTGTCCTGGACGCGGAAGTGAAGAATTCTACCTACTCCTATCGATTTGAGGAAAAGTTTCCGGATCGATTCATCGAATGTTTCATTGCTGAACAAAATATGCTTGGCATGGCGATTGGCCTTGCGAATCGCGGCAAGTTGCCGTTTGTTTCAACGTTTGCCTGTTTTTTGACGCGCGCATTTGATCAAATTCGCATGGCAGCCATTGGGACCAC
>SDBS01003581.1_pt1 | contig 15261 bp, 8 predicted proteins | sample 2277091 | NCBI WGS metagenome assembly SDBS01 (sample SAMN10404972, study PRJNA504765) | marine sediment metagenome | isolation source: marine sediment core GS10_PC15, 163 cmbsf | place: Arctic Ocean: Southern Knipovich Ridge | collected 2010 | reverse complement strand
TGCGCTCATTTAACAATGCCCGGAGCGTGGAACGCATCATCTATGGGATTATTGCCTATGTCCTAAACCGGCAACCGGATATGCCCAAAACCCAATTTACACAATGAGCTTGACAGAATGGATTAATTGAGCGGGAATATATACGCTTGCATACTGTGACAAATGAGACTATATTTAATGTTCGAGAGTGATCTGGTTATCAATTGTCTAGGATTGATCGGAACCGATGGTTGCCTTATCTGATACACCTCTCTCGGACGGTGTCGGGGTATTTGCGCATCGCCCCCCTGTGCTCACTCCGGGCGCTGGAGGCAGCAAGTTGGCGTACCTAGAAGAGATGAAAAACGGCTCCCCGCTGTTTGCATTGGATGACCTCCCGACACGACCAAAGTTGAGCTTGCGGGCAAAAGTACCAGCCAGTCAATTCCCACTCAGCGGACCTTCAGGCACGGTGAGAGAAGGAGGCTGAATGTCTAGTCCGAAATCCGCGGCAATTTCTTATACAGAAAGAAACAATCTGTATTTGGCGTTTTGTACACGCTGTATAACCATTGTTACGATTGACACGGGATGTGACCCACAAGCAGGAATGCGCGGCGGAAGAAGCCCAGCCGATGACAGGAATGCCTCATGAGCATTAAAAGAGAGCGGCTTCTCTCCCTCATCGAGTTCGGTCGGAAATCCGCGCTGCTGCGGAGCAAGCCTACAGCCAGCGTCACCGCACATAGGTTCTTCGCTCTATACGAGCACCAGATGCAAGGATTGCCCGGCATTCGTGTGAACGTCAACGGTGCAGAGAGCGATGACGAGATTTGGCTTGCCGTTAAGCGGTTGCACGAGACAAAACCGCCTGACATCACCAACGCGGTGCTTCGGCCGTGGGTACAGATGACACAAAGCCCGAACGAAGAGCCTAGGCTCCGGGAAGCCATTAATGGTGCAAGCCTGATTGCAGCAGGCACGCATCGTTCATCGGCAACCCCTCGGGAGCGCGACAAGCCTGCGATCGGCCCCGAGGCGACCGTTATCCTCTCTGACTATGACAAGGCTGAGCAGGTCCGAGCCCAGCTCGCCACCTATCTCGACACAAGGTGGCACCCCTGGGCCGAGGAGGAGAAGTTTCGACGCAAGACCATCCGCCTTTACTCCCAGCTCTTCACACTGAAGCAGCAGCTCGAGGGCAGCATTGTCGAAGCGCAGCTCGAGCTCATTTGGGGCGTGGGGCTCGGCATTTGGGACTCTGATGGTGCGGTGGTGAGCTATCCGCTAATAGGACAACTAGTCGAGCTGTCGTTGAACTCCGAGACAGCCGAAGTAGAAATCCGGCCGCGCGATATTGAAGCCCGACTTGAGATTGACTGGTACGCCGATGTCGATAATCCCGGCGTTGCCGACTTGGAAAAAGCGGCGAAGGAGTTTTTCGGGGAGGCTACGACAACCTTTTCGCCGTTCGACCGCGGCACGTTCGAGCCACTGCTTCGCACGGCGAGCACGAACCTCGACGCAAACGGCACCTACTGGCCGAACGAAGTGACGGCAGAGGACCGCACGCTGCCTAAGGCCGACGACAAGCTCAAAATCACGGACACGTGGGTGCTCTTCGCACGCCCTCGGACCAACAACCTGTTTCTGCAAGACCTGGAGAGACTGAAGAAGCTGGCCGAAGAAGCCGAGTCCTTCCCACCTGCGGTGGACGCCGTCGTGACCGACCCTGACACAACCAACCCGGTCGTCGAACTGCCGTCCTTCCGTGGCGTGTCCGCATCGTATCACGCGGAGCGTAGCACGAGTGGCAAGAAGGCGCGTGACCTCTACTTCCCCAAGCCATTCAACGACGAGCAGGTCCGCATCATCCAGCTGTTGGATGTTTCCGATGGCGTCGTCGTGCAGGGTCCGCCCGGCACCGGCAAGACGCACACTATTGCCAATGTCATCTGCCACTATCTGGCCGAGGGCAAGCGGGTGCTCGTGACCTCGATGAAGGACCCGGCCCTGGCAGTGCTGCAGGAGCAGCTGCCCGAGGAAATCCGTCCGCTCGCTATCTCGCTCCTGACGAGCGAGCGTGACGGCATGAAGCAATTCGAGCACGCCATCCAGAAGATTGCCTCCGAGGTTCAGAGCCTCGACCGCGGCAGTACCGCGAGAGCCATCAACCATCTTGAGGAGTCCATTGATGCCCTCCACGGCACACTTGCCGGCATCGACCACAAGATTGGCGATTGGGCGAGGCGAAACCTCGCCAAGGTCACGCTGGAGTCCGAGGAAATCGACCCTCAGGACGCGGCGAGAGAGGTGGTCGAGAACGTAGGGCAGTTCGAGTGGATTCCTGACGCGCTTGGAATCAATCCCGAGTTCGAGCCGCAGTTCTCGGACGCGGATGTTGTCCAGCTGCGCGAGGCACGCCGCACTTTGGGTAAAGACATTGATTACCTCGATGCGTCGCTGCCGCAGGTCGTCGAGTTTCCTGACTCCAAGGCGTTGCTCGAAGTCCACCAGGACCTATCCCAGTTCGAAAAGCTTAAACAGGGCGTGGAAAAGGGCGACGTTCCAGCACTCGCCGACTCTGGTCAAGAGACGCTCAATCTCGCACAGCAGCTCCTCACGCACATTGAGACGCTAAGGCATCTGCGCGGCGAGGTAGAGCAGGCACATCGACCCTGGACGGTCGCCATGCGCGAACGGCTTCGCCGCGGCAGCAACGACGACCTGCTGCAAATGCTGGAAGCCCTCGGCACCAAGCTTGAGCAGGCAGTCGAGTGGCGAAAAGCGTTTCTTAAGCGACCGGTTGCCACGCCGGAAGGCATCGAGCTTGATCCCGTGCTCGTGGAGGCTGTGGGCAATCTCACCGGGGGAAAAAGCCCCTTTGGTCTCATAGGGCGGTTTGGCAAGTCAGCACAGAAGAAGCAGCTGGAGAGTATTCGTGTTCTCGGCAATCCACCTGCCGACGCCGAGAGTTGGGAGCATGTCGCCGAGCATCTGGCGTTGTTGAAAGACCTGCGCGAACTATCCCTGCGCTGGAATGCACTTGCCCACGAGCTTCATCTCGATGCCGCAGTGGGCGACAAGCCGGAAGACGGCCTGACCGCCGCCCGTGGCTACGCTCTCTATCTCAAGGTGAAAGCCATGGTGGGTGCGGAAGGCGAACTCTGCACCGCGGCATCCAACGTTTTCCCTAGCTGGCCTTACGCCCGCGATGCCGCGGGTGACGCTCAATGCCTGTCAGAACTGGAGAGGGCGCTTTGGCACCACCTCACGAAGAACCGACTCTCCAACGTATGGTCCCAAAAGGAGCGCTGCCAGAAGGTGCTGGTAAGCCGAACCGGTCGCATCATCGATGACCTACGCCACTTCCTCGGTGAGGCGTTGGGTAACCCCACGGTTTCGGACGCAGAGATGCAGGCTAAATGGTCGGCGCTGATAGCGGAACTCGCGCGCGTGCTGGGCCTGGCCACACATTTCGTCGCCGTGCGCGAGGTCTGCGACAAGGTGGAGGCATCCGGCGCACCGCAGTACGCCACATCGCTAAAACAACCGCTTGAGGGCACGGTGGATGGCCTTCTGCCCGATAACTGGCGCAAAGCCTGGCGCTTGAGTCGTCTTACCACTTATCTAGAGTCGATTGACGTACACGAAGAGTTGAAGAAGCTGGCGAGAGATCGCAATGATGTCGAAAGCGACTTATCGCGCGCCTATCGTGACATTGTGGTGAAGCGAACGTGGCTCAAGCTTGCGGAAAACGCCTCACCTAGCATCCGGTCCGCCCTGCAGGCGTATCTCAACGCCATCCAGAGGATCGGACGAGGCACGGGCGTGCGCGCGGTGCGCTACCGGCAGAATGCGCGCACTGCGGCGTCGCAGGCAAATCCCGCCGTGCCGTGCTGGATAATGTCCCACTACCGAGTGTCGGAATCGCTACCTGCAGAGCTGGGCTGCTTCGACCTAGTCGTCATCGACGAAGCCTCTCAGTCGGACTTCACTGCATTGCCCTCTCTGTTACGGGCGAAAAAGGTGCTTATCGTCGGAGACGACAAGCAGGTCTCCCCCGAGGGCGTAGGCCTTGCCGAGGAGAAAATCAAGAGCCTCATGAAACGCATCCTTGGCAGCCAGGTGGCGATCCACGGCGAGCAAATGTCACCCGACCGCTCCATCTACGACCTGTTCAAGGTGGTGTTCGCCAAAAGCGCGGTGATGTTGAAAGAGCATTTTCGCAGCGTGGCGCCCATTATCGAGTATTCCAAGCGCGAGTTCTACAATCACGAACTGCGGCCGCTGCGCATACCGAAGGCCTCCGAACGTCTCGACCCGCCCCTCATCGATGTGGTGGTGGAAGACGGTTACCGCAGGGGCGACGTCAATCTGCCCGAGGCGCGCTTCATTGTCGATGAAATCAAGGCTATTGTGGCTGACCCGAACATGGGCGGCCGCTCCATCGGGGTCGTCTCGCTGCTCGCTAACAAGCAGGCCTTGGAGATATGGGAGCGACTGACCGCAGAGCTCGGGCCTGAACTCATACAGCGCCATCACATTCTCTGCGGGGATGCCCGCACGTTCCAGGGAAACGAGCGCGACATCATGTTTCTGTCGATGGTGTCGGCGCCGAACGAGGTTCCCAAGCCTCAGCCGCTCTCCGGAACTATGTACGCCCAGCGTTTCAACGTGGCGGCCTCGCGTGCGAGGGATCGAATGTATCTGGTGCGCTCCGTGGAGCTGGAGAATTTGAGCGACAAGGACCGGTTTCGGCGCAGTCTCATCGGACACTTCGCGGTACCCTTCGCCCAGGATGAAGTGCGCGTGGAGGACATGCGCAAACTCTGTGAGTCCCCTTTCGAACGTGAGATGTACGACGAACTCACTCAGCGTGGCTACTGGGTGACGCCACAAGTGCGGGTCGGTCAGTACCGCATCGATATGGTGGTAGAGGGACATGACGATGCTCGGCTTGCGGTCGAGTGCGACGGCGACAAGTATCACGGCGCGGACAAGTGGGCCGACGACATGCAGCGCCAGCGCGTCCTGGAGCGCGCCGGTTGGGTGTTCTGGCGGTGTTTCGCTAACGCTTTTATCCGCCGGCGGAAGGACATGCTGGACGATCTCTTGAGGACGTTGGCCGAGCGCGGTATCGAACCGATTGGGGCCGAAGGCGCGCAGAGGAGCGTGCATACTGAGCGTCGCTTCGTGTCCTCTGTCACCCAGCCGGTGAACCAAGGCCATTTGATGGCGGTTGAAGTTACTGAGAGCGCCCAAACGTCGCCCCCTGCTGTGCGGCCGGAAGCATCCAGTTCAGCGAGTGAAGACGCGCCTCTAGCTGAAGCTCTACCCATTCCGTCGACGGACGACGGCAATCTCCCTGGCCATGAACAAGTGTTTGTTCCATCGATCCGATCGGGAACGGTCGGTCTTCCATGCAGCGAATACTCGGAGTACTCCGGGTCGCCTGGTAGTGATCCTCGCAATGCCAACAAGGTTGTGGTTTCCGAAGGGATCGTTCGGATCGTTGAGGTCGAAGGTCCCGTAATTGCCAAGCGGGCCTACGACATCTACCTGCGAGGCTGCGGTATACGGCGGATGGGCCGTGAGCTGCGTAGCATCTTGAACAAGGCACTCACGCACGCCATCCGACAAGGTCGTCTCGTATCCCAGAATGAAGCGATTGAAAGTGGCCTGCTTTTCTCAGTTGTCAGAGTAAATGGGAGTCCACCGATTAAGTTGCGAAGGAGAGGATCACGATCATTCGAAGAAATTCCACCCAGCGAGTTGAAAGTCGTGGCGGTGTATTTGGCGCAACAGCATGGTTTTTCATCCGGAAGTGACGAACACTTACGTGCGGTTTTAGAATATTTTGATCTCAAAAGGTTAACGACACAGGTTGGCACGATGTTGTTGGAGATCCTCGAGAAGAATATTCCGTACGTGGATGAGTTCATCGACAAATTCGCCAAATGAGGCGACTGCACAGAACAACAGGAGCGCCTAAAAACCGACTGCAGTAGACGGCTACCGCCCGACCGCAGATTTCTCTGAGCTACCTTGCCCCAAGCGAGTTTTTGAAAAAACACCATGAACAGAATAAATTCACACAAACTGTGGACCAGTCATAGGGGGAAGGTCAGAGCCATTAATGCGCTCCTCAACGCCCCATCCCCCACCCGCGCATAAACCTCCGTCGTCGTAATCTGCCGATGCCCCAGCGCCCGCTGGACGAGGTGGAGGTCGCCGGTTTTTTCGTAAAGCCGGGTGGCGAAAGTGTGGCGGAGGGAATGAAGCGAGACTTGTCGGTCGATCCCTGCTTCCTGGAACCACCGCGCGAACCGCAGTTGGATTTGCCTGGCACTCAACCGTTTGCCCGATTGGGCCTGAAAAAGTGGCGTGTTTGGCCCACATTCGCCCTCTGTGGCGTTTTCTTTGAGGTGGTGGCGTATGAGCCGCCGAAGCCTGGGATTCAAAAACACACGGCCCTCAGCGCCGCCTTTCAGCTTGACGCGCAAGCTCCCGGTTCGCAGGTCGACGTCGCCCATACTGAGTGCCGCAAGCGACCCCAATCGGATGCCGGTGCCAAGGAGCAATTCGAAGATCAGCCGGTCACGGCCGGTCAGCGATCCATTTCCGCGGTCCAGAGTTGCCCTCAGCCGCCGGATTTCGGCCTTATTCAAGGTCGCAGGCTCCTTCACCGCCGCTGGCGACGACCGGATCAACCGGGCTGGGTTATCCTTCACCCACCCTGATTCCGCACAAAAGGCGAAGAATGACCGCAGGGCAGATTTCGTGCGATTGATGCTGATCGGCTTGCAGGGGAGACCATCCGGTCGCAGGAGTACCCTGACTGAGGTCAAAAACCGAGCCAGATCATCCGGTCTTATTCTACTAACGCTTTGATTCCCAAGCCATTGCGCCAGTTTTCGCAGATCCCGCCGGTACGCCGCCCGGGTATGGACACTCCGCCCATCGGCCGCCAACTGCCTGTCAAACCTTAAAATCGCCGTTTTCATCTTCATATTTTCCTCCCGCGTCAGGCGGATTACGCGAAGTGGGGGAAGGTGATGGTGAAATGATCGCGCGATCAATATAACCCGGCAGTCTCGCCAGAAATGCTTTGTGGAGTGCGGAGCGTCTATTTACCTTTGGTGTTCGGATGTCCACTTTGTCTGACGACGTGCGGTCAAACGGAAAGGAGACACTCCATGGGAGACAAAGGCGGGAAAAAGGACAAGGACAAGAGTCGCAAACAGAAAAAAAAACAAAGAGGAACAAAAGGAAAAAGAGAAGCAGGATAAGCAACCGAAAAAAACCCCGTGAGTGTGCGGGTTCAGCAGAAAGTGGACAGGTCAGTGATCTGAGTTAAGAGACACTTTTACTATTTTGTTCGTCAAAGAATTCACGAAGGCTGGAATCTTGGTACCTTTACTTGCTCTTAAGCTAAGAATAGCGGGAGTGGGGATCATTTGAAGGTAAGAAAGCGTTACCGAGGGCGGGTTGCCGCGTGATATGAAAAAGAAGAGCTAGTATGGCATCTATTATTCCATATTATAAGGGAATCGGCTCCGTTGCCGTAATCGGGAATTATATGCCCCGCCTGTGCGGTATCGCGACATTCACTACTGATCTTGTTGAGGCCTTATCGGCAGAAGCGCCCGATATTAACTGCTGGGCGGTTGCCATGAATGACAAACCCGAGGGATATACATATCCTGGGAAAGTGCGATTTGTAGTCAACCAGAACAGACTTGCCGATTACAGTGTGGCATCGGAGTTTCTCAATATCGGCCAGACTGATATTGTCTGCGTGCAGCATGAATACGCTATTTTCGGCGGACCGGCCGGCAGCCATCTCTTGAAACTTCTCGGAGAGCTTCGCATGCCAATCGTGACAACGCTGCATACGGTATTGAGAGATCCCGCCCCGGAATATCGTGAAGTCATGCACAAGCTGTCTGACCTGTCCGACAAACTGATCGTGATGAGCCGGAAGGCTTTCGATTTCCTCAAAGATATTTATGCCGTTCCGAAGGAGAAAATCGCCTTTATCCATCATGGCATTCCGGATATGCCTTTCGTTGATCCCAACTTTTACAAAGATAAATTCGGCGTGGAAGGCAAAAAGGTGCTTCTCACATTCGGCCTTCTTTCCCCCAATAAGGGTATTGAAAATGTGCTACAGGCCCTACCGTCCGTCACCAAAGAACATCCCGATGTTATCTACATTATTCTGGGAGCAACACATCCGCATATTATAAAAGCGTATGGTGAGGAATACCGCATCAGCCTGCAGCAGCTCGTACGCAAACTCAAGATCAGCGATCATGTCATTTTTCATAACCGGTTTGTCGAACTGAAAGAGCTGTGTGAGTTTCTCGGCGCCGCTGATATATATGTCACCCCCTATCTTCAAGAATGCCAGATTACATCCGGGACGCTCGCCTATGCCATGGGAACCGGCAAAGCAGTTATTTCAACCCCGTACTGGTATGCGACCGAGATGCTTGCCGAAGGACGCGGAATAATCGTTCCATTCAAGAACCCTGATGCCATAGCGGAACATATTATCGACCTCCTTGCCAACGATGTGAATCTGCATGCGATGCGCAAGAAGGCCTATATGTTTTGTCGCGAGGCGATCTGGAAGGAGGTATCCCGAAGATATCTCGAGGTTTTCAGCGAGGTTCAGCTCAACCGTTCCCGGCACCCCCGCCCCCGACACTTGTATATTGAAAACATCAAATCCATCACGAATTTCGAGCTCCCGGAGATGAAGCTTGATCACCTGAAAAGCCTGACCGATGATGCCGGCATCTTGCAGCATGCCACCCATACCGTTCCGGATCGTGACCATGGCTACTGCACCGATGACAATGCCAGGGCGCTGATGGTTGCTGCAATGGGCCGGGAATATCTGGATACAGACAGCATGTGCTTCGATTCGCTCACCAACCGGTATCTCAGCTTTCTACTACATTCCTTCAATGTCGAGAAGGGGAGGTTTCGTAATTTCATGACCTATGAACGGCAGTGGACTGAGGAGGTGGGATCCGAGGATGCTCACGGCAGAGCGCTTTGGGGCCTTGGCAAGGCTGTTGCTTTTCTTGACAATCCCGGACAGATGGCAATGAGCATGATGCTCTTCAACAGGGCGATGAAAGCTGTGGAGCACTTTGAATCGCCCAGAGCTATCGCTTTTGCCCTGGTGGGCATTCACGCCTATCTGCATAAATTTTCAGGCGACAGTGAAGTGCGCAGAGTTCGAGAAATCATTGCAAACAGGCTTTTCGATCAGTTCAAAAACAATGCAACAGAAAGCTGGCCCTGGCTAGAAAACGCTGTTAACTATGCCAACGGAAAGCTGTCACATGCCCTGTTCCTCTCCGGCCAATGGATGCAGCGTAGTGATATGGTCGATATGGGACTCAGATCACTCAAATGGTTGCTCACTATCCAGACCGAAGACAACCACTTCGTACCCATCGGCAATAACGGATGGTATGAGAAAGGTGGCATAAAGGCCCGATTCGATCAGCAGCCCATCGAGGCTGATGCCATGATAGGAGCCTGTGTCGAAGCCTTTAATATCACGCGGGACAAAACGTGGATCGACAATGCGGTCTTGTGTTTTAACTGGTTTCTTGGACAGAACGACCTGAATATGCCGCTTTATGATCCAAAGACTGGCGGCTGCCGTGACGGGCTGATGGCTGACGGCATTAACCAGAATGAAGGCGCCGAGTCGACGCTTGCATGGCTGCTTTCGCTTATGACTTTGCAGAAGCTCCATGCCGACGAGATTCTAAGACAACCATCGGTCCGAATCAACCGGTTAGCGTAAAGGATTGGCTATGCGCATTGCGATGCTCTCACCGATTGCCTGGCGCACGCCGCCGCGACACTACGGTCCGTGGGAAAGTGTCGTCTCCCATTTGACCGAAGGGTTGGTATCGCGGGGCTATGATGTTACCCTTTTCGCAACTGGCGATTCGGAAACAAGTGGCAAGCTGCATGCCGTTTGCGCGCGGGGCTATGAAGAAGACCATTCCATTATACCAAAAGTATGGGAGTGCTTGCACATTTCGGAACTCTTTGAGCACGCTGAAGAGTTTGACATTATCCATAATAATTATGACTTCCTGCCCTTGACCTATACTGGCCTTATCACCACCCCAGTCGTTACCACCATTCACGGCTTTTCATCGCCCGGGATTCTGCCTGTTTACGAAAAATACAATGGCAAAGTGTTCTATGTTTCCATCAGCGACGCCGATCGGTCGCCAGATCTTGACTACATCAAGACTATACATCACGGTATAGATGTAAACCAGTTTGATTTTCAGCCCGATCCGGATGATTATCTCCTCTTTTTCGGGCGCATTCATCAGGACAAGGGTGCCAAAGAAGCCCTTGAAATTGCCAGGGTCTGCGGCAAGAAGTTGATCTTGGCCGGAATCATCCAGGATGATGCCTACTATCGGCAGCACATCGAGCCGCATCTGGATAACGACAATTTTGTTTATGTCGGTAGCGTCGGACCGGTTCGGCGCAACCAGCTTCTGGGCAAGGCGATCGCGCTTCTTCATCCCATCAATTTCAATGAGCCTTTCGGCCTGTCTGTTATAGAATCCATGGCTTGCGGTACTCCGGCGATCGCTTTTAGCAAGGGAAGCATGCCCGAACTTATAGAAAATGGCAAGAATGGTTTTCTCGTGAATACAGTGAATGAGGCAATAGACGCTGTTGCACATATAAGAGATATTGAGCGGGCATGCTGCCGTCGCCGCGTCGAACGGCATTTCACGGTTGGTCACATGGTTGAAGGGTATATTCAAGTCTATGAGACGATTCTCGAAAAGATGGGAAAAGAGGGATACAGGCAATGACTATGACTATTCGCGATTCCATCGTAAAGCGCCACGATAAGAATCCGATTCTCACGAAGGAGGATGTCCCTTACCCTGTAACCACAGTTCATAATGCTGGCGTCGTCAAACATAATGACCGCTACATTATGCTCTTCAGAGCGCACAGGCAAAACGGGCGCTCCATCATTGGCAGGGCTGACAGCGAGGATGGTTTCTCCTTTACAGTTCATTCCGAACCCTTTCTCACACCTGCGACAAACAATACATTTGCGGAATATGAAGAGTTTGGAGTCGAGGACCTCAGGATCTGTCCCGTAGAGGACGACTACCTGCTTACCTACAGTGCGTATTCACGTCACGGCGTTCGCATCGCTCTTGCGAAAACCAAGGATTTTGAAAAAATTGAACGTATTGCACTCATAACCCAGGCCGACCTTCGCAACGTGGTTATTTTCCCCGCAAAGTTCGGTGGCCGGTATGCGCGTCTTGACCGGCCACATTCCGAAATTTCACCCTGGTCTATCTGGATTTCCTATTCCCCCGACTTGGTTCACTGGGGCGATTCACGAGTAGTCATGAAGCCGGTTTCTTATCACTGGGATGAAATGAAAATCGGGCCCGGTGCACCGCCCTTCAAAACCGACAAGGGCTGGCTGCATATTTACCACGGAGCGTTCAAGACTATGGCTGGTGCGGTGTATCGCCTTGGGGTGGCCCTGCACGATCTTAATGATCCGGCGAAAATCGTCGGCGTTTCCGATCAGTGGATACTGCAGCCTGAAGCCCCTTGGGAGGTGAGCGGCTATGTGCCCAACGTTGTTTTCACTTGCGGAGCTGTTCCAGAAAACGATGGTACAGTGAAACTATACTGGGGCGGTGCTGATACCGTCATGTGCGCCGGCACCGCAGTTATTGACGACCTTGTACAGTTGTGTCTTACAGACACCAGATCAGCGCTGTAAAAAACAAAGGGACATTCCTAAATCAAGAATATCTATTAAGGATTCATGTCTGACGACCGAGAAAGTACTATGCATCCAAAAATCAAACGCAAAAAGAGAAAAATCCTGGGTGACTCCTCACGCGTCATTGCCCGGCCTCATCTGCCCGATAGCGCGCATCGCATACCGAAGATCATTCAACGCATAGTTGACTTGCCTGACGCAACGGCCGGAAACTTGCTTGAAGAAATTATGCGTGATTTTTCCGAACGGCACAGAGACATCAAACGCATTTTTGAGCTTCACTTTAATAAGGTAAGGGACTATGTTCCTCGGAATACCGTACTCAGCGAGACCAAAAGGGCTCTTATCGGAGCCTATTTTACCATGGAGTACTCCGTTGAATCGGCTGCCCTTTTTAACCCTTCTATTGTTCCCCACCCTGATCAGAGCCAACTTGACCAAGGCAGCTTGCGCTTTGTCATGAGCCTGCGGGCAACCGGTGAAGGTCATGTTTCTTCTCTCGTATTTCGCAGCGGTCGTCTTGACCAGGACAATACAGTTCTGTTAGATCCCATAAGCGATCATGTAGAAACACCGGATCTCCATGTAGACCCAGTTTACGACCGTCATCTTTTCCAGTTGAAGCTTGACGAAATGGAGGCCTGCAACGAGATAACAGCTTATTTACTTAGTCATCTGCCGGAAACCTTCACCTACAATGAATTAAGGGAAAACATCGGAGCCCTTACCTCACAACCCGTTTTCTCAGTGGCGCGCCAAAACGAGACCTTCGAGGTCATGTACTGGCTTACTAATTCCAATTATGAGATTAGTTTCCGACCCGATCACCGAATTTCCGAACGGGTTATCTTTCCGGTTTCGGAAAACGAAAGTAGAGGCATTGAAGACGCCCGGTTAGTGCAGTTCATTGATGACAACGGTGAGGTTACCTATTATGCGACCTATACGGCCTATAACGGCTTTAATATCCTCCCGCAGCTAATTGAAACAAAGGATTTTATCAAATTTAACATATTAACCCTCAACGGCAAAGCGGTGCAGAACAAGGGTATGGCTCTTTTTCCGCGTAAGATTGATGATCGCTACGTCATGCTCTCGCGCCTGGACGGTGAAAACAATCACATCATGTTTTCAGACAATATCCATTTTTGGCAGGAGTCTAAAATCATACAGGAACCAACACACCCCTGGGAATTCATTCAGATCGGCAACTGCGGCTCACCCCTGGAAACTGATGAAGGATGGATCGTCCTCACCCATGGTGTCGGGCCCATGCGTGAGTACTGCATTGGCGCCATACTGCTTGATCTTGACAACCCTGCAAGAATCATCGCTCGTCTGGATGAGCCATTACTTGCGCCGCGTGAAGAGGAGCGTGAGGGATATGTCCCCAATGTCGTTTATACCTGCGGTGCTATCATCCATAACAACGAGCTGGTTATTCCCTATGCCATGTCTGATGTCACGTCTGGCATAGCCACCATTGGAGTAAGTGATTTAATCAACAGCATGCGCGAGCTGGCGGACTGATTTTGGGTTGTAATCTCGCGGGTGGCCCACTATTTAGGGCTTGTTGAAAAAGCCCCCATATCTCTAAAGGCCGGTCGAAAAGTGTACCGGATGGCGGTTGAAAAGTGTACCACCCGAGCCACAAAATAGCCCTCTGAATAAGTGTCACCTGTCAGGTTAAGACCATCAACGGCGAGTGGCGTGAAAACCGGCCATCGTGAGGAGAGAAGCATTCGCCCGTAACTCGGCACAAGAGAACAAGATGAGCTCTATCTCACCGAATTTCGAACACGGTTTCACCCGGGGAGCTTCTCCGAACCCTCTTCGAACTTTTGCCTATCTCGCACCGAGAGGCAACTCACTGCTGGCTCAATGGTGCATCCATTTAACCGCAAACCACTCATGTACTTAGGTGGCCAATTATGATTTTCATCGTTTGATCGATCGCCACTTGGCCAGATCATTTTAACCATAATACCTCGGGGAAATGGACATTCCGACCGATGCTGGTCATGATTATCTGCAATTCGGTGACCATAGAATTTACCAAAGGACATCACATATAACTCGGTTCATTACACTCCACACGAATGACACGACCTACCGCCGATGGATTTGTAGACATAGTTGACGTGGCGTACCACGCCCATTAGGTTCACGAACCCCGGCTGCCGAGAGATCATAACGAGATGGGTGCTTCGCACGCAGCTTGTACCACTCATCTTCTCCCCCATTGCGCGATGCAATTGGCCGCGACGTCGCCAGCCGTGCTAAACGCTCCCCCCGCGATCAGCTTGTAGTCATAGGCCGTGAGCGCTAAGACGGTACTATTCATTCCCGAGCCGAGCGGCGACCAGATCTCCGGCGGCGTTATCGTCACCGTCTTGGGACTTGACCAGTCGGAGACTACGCTGATGTCCGTGGCGCAGCGAGCCTGGGCCCTAACCGCATACGTCCTGGCATCCGACCACGAGTGCGACGCACTTGTCGATGACGATCAGCTGGAATAACCGCCGTCATCCCAGTCAGATCCGGTACGCGATCGTGACGAAGGCGATCCGGGTCTCGTATCTCTCGGTGCATGGCGGCTGTTCGTTGTTCACCAATGTATACCCGCCGAGTACTGCGGCAATGTCGATTGTCATGATCTCCTCGATGAGAAATCCGATCCCGAAAGTCGTGTACTTACGGTTTTTGCTGATGTAATCCGACGGAAACGGCAACGGATCAATGAAGTACCCGGCACGCAAACTGATCCCCGATTTAGGTAACACATATTCCGCGCCCAGTCGCACGCTAACTACCTCCCGATAATCCTGCTGAATGAACGCGTTCCAGGAATTGGTGAACTCATCTATGAATTCCACCTGCGACCAATCGGTGTACTTCAAATCCACCGCCAAGTTCAGTTGCCGATAGGAAAACCCCATACCTAAACCGAACGATAACGGATGGAGGAGGTTATATTCGGCGTAACCACTATCTTCGTATGCCCACTCCCAATAGTAGTCCGAGTGAAGCGTGTCATATATATCGATCACTACAAGCCGGGAGACATCCTCGATACTCCCGTAGGTTGGACTTTCAATAACGGCGCCGATAGTCAAATTCGGTGAGGCCACATAGGAAAATCCTGCTGATCCGCCAACGCCAGTATAATCCGATTGGATTGAGGAGATTTCATCGAGTGATCTACTGATTATCCCATGCACGCTATCGTATTCCGAATACTGAAACTGATACTGGGCCGCGTATCTCGCCTTTCCGGAATACAGGCTTAACCGCGCGCCCACAGCCATCTGTGGAGAAATCTCAATCGCCCCGGCGGGCTGTGTCAATAAGAATGAGACAGATTTCGCATTTTGTTAAGCTACTTTCCTTTCCGCCTTTGGCTTGTTAATCCATACCTCTCCCGGCAGTTCGGGGGGTGATGGCATCCCCCTCAC
>SDBS01003580.1_pt1 | contig 15264 bp, 9 predicted proteins | sample 2277091 | NCBI WGS metagenome assembly SDBS01 (sample SAMN10404972, study PRJNA504765) | marine sediment metagenome | isolation source: marine sediment core GS10_PC15, 163 cmbsf | place: Arctic Ocean: Southern Knipovich Ridge | collected 2010 | reverse complement strand
TACAAAACGCCGAATCTACAGAATGGCGCATAAGAAAACCCGCCATAAGTCGTTGACTCACAACGGGTTAAGTGAGTGGGCGATACTGGGCTCGAACCAGTGACCCCTAGCTTGTCGAGCTAGCGATTAAGTCCGCCGAAAAGCCGAGCAACATGTTGGTATGCAAGGAGTTTAGCAGAATCGAAACCTTTTGCAAACGGTAGCAAACCGTTGCACTTCATAGCGAGTATTGGTGGTAATCAGGGAGAAAAGTGGTAGAAGTGGTAGTCGTGATTCCGGGGGCAGAAACACTTGATGTCATTTGTTTCCCGACCGCCACGTGCCTCTCTACGTTACCGTGCCCGATCCACCGCAATCAGTACGGATCACTCGCTAGCCGCATACGCATTCCGAGTCGGGGGACCATCGCTGAAGTCGCAGATTCCGGGCTAGTTGGAAACATCCAATCGCGGTGATCGCCAAGACCGCCACCTCCTGCTACAATACCGCACGGCCGGGAGGTGCGGGACGAAAGTCCTGAAGGCATATACATTGCTTACCTTCCCGGCCGCTTTCGTAGTGGGCCCGCGGAGAGGGCACTCTTCACCCACACATCAGCCCGACCCGACAAGGAGAAACCCGGTGCAAAGAACGATGCTGGCCGCTGCCCTGTTGTCGCTTGGATTTTTCTGGACCTTCGTCGCTGAGCAGACCCGCGCGTGTACCTCGATCATGGTGGGCAAGAAGGCGTCGGTGGACGGATCGGTGATGACCTCGCACACCTGTGACAGCCACCGAACCGGTTCGCAAATCGTCGTCTTCCCCGGTGCGCGGCACAAGCCGGGCTCACGCGTGCTGCTGACCAAACGACGCGATGACGACAGCGGACCCATGCAGCGATACGGCCGTCAACCGACCGGCAAGATCCCCCAGGTCGCTGAGACGTTCGGCTACCTCGCGCCCGGCTATGCGGTGATGAACCAACGCCAGTTGGCTATCGGCGAGTCAACCTTCGGTGGCCGCGAGGAACTGCAAAGCGACAAGGGGTTGATCGATTGCGCGGCGCTCACCCGATTGATGCTCCAACGGGCAACCACGGCGCGGGAAGCCATCCGCATCGGTGGCGATCTGATCGAGAAGCACGGCTGGTGCGACGCGGGCGAAGCCTTGACCATCGCCGACCCACAGGAAGTCTGGTTGATGGAAATCGTGGGCCCCGGCAAGGACGCGGTCGGGGCCGTCTGGGTGGCCCAGCGTGTGCCCGACGACCACATCTCGGTGGTGGCCAACGCGGCGAGGATCGGAGAGATCGATCTTGCCAAGCCGGACTACTTCATGGCGTCGGACAACGTGCTGAAGGTTGCCGAAGCCCACAGCTACTGGGACCCGAAGAGCGGCCGGCCGCTGAAGTTCTGGCAGGCGTACGACCCGGAAAGCCGCATGAGCTACGCGGCCACCCGGCGCGAATGGCGGGCGCTCGACCTGCTGGCTCCGTCACTCCAGTTGCACCCGAACAGCAACGAGTTACCCTTCTCCGTCAAGCCCGAGAAGCCGCTGGGCCCCGAGAAGATCATGGAGCTGTTTCGCGACACGTTCGAGGGCACTGACTTCGACGTGGTGAAGGATCTCACGGTGACCGACGGAGACGGCAAGACGGTGAAGAGCCCACTGGCCAACCCGTTCATGCCGTACGACATGAACAAGCTGCTGAAGATCAACGGCGGCTGGGGCTGGCGTGGTGAGCGGCCGATGGCCCGGTGGTATTGCATGTACGTGACGGTTACCCAGTCGCGGTCATGGTTACCCGATCCGGTCGGCGGCGTGGTCTGGTTCGGCTACGGCAACCCGGCCATGACGACTTATGTCCCGCTCTACGCCGGCATCACGGACCTGCCGCGGGATTACCAGACCGACGGACGCACGACCGGTTTCAGCCGGCGCTCGGCATGGTGGGCGTACAACCGCGTAGCCACGCTGGCGGCCCAACGCTGGGGCGAGATGCGCGTCGACGTGGCCGCGATCCGCGATCGGCTGCAAGAAAAGTTCCTCGCCGCCGATAAGGAGACTGCGAAGACTGTCGCCAAGCTCCTGGCCGAAGACCCGGCCAAGGCCCGCGCCTACTTGACGCGAAAGACCCGAGAGTCATGTTTCGAGGCCACGCAAGCCTACTGGAACCTCGGCGATTTGCTCTGGACGAAGTACGACGAGAAGTGGTAAGTACAATCGCAATCGGCGTAAGTCGTTGACAGCAAGGTGCCGAGCGGGTTTGGGGAGTGACCGGACACTACTCACAAGGATGACGCTATGAAAGATGATCCATACGTGGACATGATTGATGAACAATGGGACAATATCGTGATAGTGTATCAGACATTCAGGGGCAAAGACCAGATTATCGAATATGACGTAACGGAACAGAAGATTTATTCCTACCCCGCAGACGAGTATGTTCAGACGCTCAGTGAGAGAACAAGAGATCAGACAGCACGTCAATTTGCGGAGGCCACAAGATGCAATCAGCTCCTCCTCTTTGTTAAGGACACCAAGAACCAGCGGCTAAGGTCATATATGTTCGATCAGCCTGAATAGTCGGTTGGCTTTGGACGAGGCCAAGGGGCCTGTAAGTTTTTTGTGTCAGCCGAACGGGGTACGTTATTTGCCGGTCAGTTCCGGCATCCGGTCCTCGAACATGATGGCGAAGTGGTTCAACGCCGATTTGCAGTTGCGAATCGGCAGTGTCCACCTTTTCGACGCCTCGCTGATCGCCATGTACACCAGCTTCAACGCCGACTCCTTGGTGGGATAAATCTTGCGGTTGCGTGTGAACTTGCGGATCACGCTGTTGACCGGGCAGGTAGTCGCTTGGATTCCGATTAACTCAACCCTTTTCTCGGACGCGTCAACAAACGACCCTTTTTGAGACAGTGGGCGTAGGTTAAGGTGTAGGCGTTGATTCACCGCTGGTCCAAATCTCAAAATCCCATAGCGAGTATCCATGTCCGCTACCTTGTTCTGTACCGTACATTCTCCAGTACCTTGAAGTGGTTTCAGGAATGCTTATATCATCATCAACACCATCTCCTGAAGTAGTTGAATATACATCTTTCCATTTCGTTCCATCACTTGATACCTGGATCTGGTATGACTTTGCAAACGCGGCTTCCCACCTTAGTACAACTCTGTCTACGGTATAGGATGATCCAAGGTCTACGGATATCCATTGAGGATCACCCGCTCCAGCAGCCCATCTGGAAGTTGGAGTCCAATCACAAGCCTTAAAGGCCGAAAAATCAACCGCATGATGTTCGCTGGAAGCAGTAACCTGAACGCGATTGTTTTTCATTTTCGCCGGCCCATCACTATCAAACTTGACCATTGCTACATTTCTTACAGATGGTGGAGTTGGCGTAGGCTTTGGCTTACTCGTGAGAACTTCAACAAAATCTGAAGCGACCGTTCCATTCAATACTCTAACTCTTAGAGTATGAGATCCGGGCTTTAGCCAGGGGCTTGTATAGATAAGTGCCTGTTTTTGGGTCGAAGCACCCGTGAAGCTTATAAGGGATTCAGGTCCACCGTCAATTGATACCATTGCCGTTCCATAGTTGCTTGCTTTCTTTCCATAAAGCCTGACCTGGATCCCTGTAAAGTCCAAATCCAAATAGTCGCCGGTGGTGCTGCTCCAGTGCAAATCATTGTTCCAGCATCCAGTTTCAGTAGCTCCGGCATTCCAACCAGATCCAACGTAATTGAACTGCTTCTGGCCAGTTCCAATGGTAATGTCGTTGACGGTTGTTCCGTTCCCGCTGCCCCCATAATACACACCTTCACGAGTTCTTTTCATTGTCTGTATGGTTCCGTCCTCATTGAAGTGCATATATTCAGCACCTACCCAGCGACCGCCATACCATTTCAAATTATGAATATGATAGAACATCAGCCACGCATCCTTGTACTTAACACATGAAGTGTGATTACTACCACCATTTGGTTGGACTTCTCCCGGCGGCTGATTGAGATGCATGATGACCGATTTGTACTTCCATGGGCCGGTAGGAGATGAGCTCATGTGATAAGGAATATCACCACCTGACGATACCATGTAATAGTGACCGTTCCTATAAAACACGCTGTTTGCTTCATGACCGACATTGGTACGGTCAATCTCCATGTGCCGAAGTGCTGATGTTGTTACCATATCACTACCTATTGTCACATATCGCCCGTCTGGTCCGTTGCCGGCATAGAGGTATTGCGTACCATCAACAGGATCCGTAAAGAAGTCGGGGTCATGAAAGAAATCAAACGGGAGATCCAAAGGCCTCTTTGTTGTGATATTAGTATAGGGTCCTCCACCGCTGGAACTTTTTGCTACTCCGATACACTGGGCCCAGAAGGGAGATACGTCCGCTGGTTTCTTTATGAAGTCAAAACAGTTATTGATGTAATAGTAAAAGTAGTAATCTCCATTTTTGTAACAAGCAGTTGGAGCCCAGAGCAATGCACTCGTCGTCCAGGGCGCTGTACAATAAGGTCCTGAACCATTCACATATTCTACGTTACTAAGAATAATCCCATGATCGGTCCAGTCAGCCAGATTAACGCTCGAATAAACTCTCCAATTTAGCGTGGGACCGTAACCTACTCCCCATGTCGAGGTGGGATAGACATACATTTTTCCATCGCCGCCAACAACAGGAAAGGGATCTGCTCCCCAAAACATCATGTTTCTTGCGTATGAATAATTGGTAACTAAGAACAAGACAACTGTTCCGAAACATATAGCCACCCCAAGATTCTTTGTTCTCAATTTGTTTAGCATTTGCTTTCTCCTTTGAGTTAATGACTCTTCTGTTTCTAGGTGCAAAGTCCTGCGAGACGGAAAACGGGACAGGCCAGCCTCCGAGGAGCCGCCAGTCCTGGGCTATCGCACTGCCGGAGTCCCATGCTCGCGCCCCCAGAGGCTCGACCATCGCCTCGAACGCTTCGTAGTCTCGGCCCTTGTTGAACAAACGCATGCGTCCAACTCCACGGCTCAAGACGTGGAAAACCATTCCTTCGAGGAGTTACACGGGCAATTCGGGGCATCCCCAAAGGCTAGTCGCCCTTGCCTAAATTGTCAATAATGTCCCGCACTCCGTGATACACAGGCCGGCATCGGCCTGGGCCCTCTGTGCCAACATGATTGAGACAAGCCCTGCCCCGACCGTGCCGACTCCTCCTCGTCATGCTTGAATGCCATCAGGACCCACAATGATCAATAACGCCGCCCTGACCCTCCCACCCACGCCTTGTCCCCGCAGCCCAAAATGTAAGAAACCGCAGTGCAGCGCCACACCATTCAGCTTTTGCTCAAAAGCCAATGGCGCGGAGGGCCATTTCTTACAATTCGCACTTGGACTTCCCCGACCGCACCGACTTTTCGTCATGCCTGATGCCCATCGAGACCCAGAAGGGCCAACAACTCCACGTTGAGGTGCAGTTCCCGGCCCGTGGTGACGTTCCGAGGTCCAAGGCGTCCCAAAACCCGTCTCCGGGCAAACGGGCGTTTTCGGTGCCTGTACTGTACGTAGACGCGGGCAATGCTCCAGGGGTTGAGAATCCCGGGCGCGTATCCAGACCTGGATTCGGACAGCGCCCCCCCCTCTTAAAAACTAACGCAAAAATGTGCGCGCCTGCCAGGCGGTTCCTAGATTTTAGGGCTGTAGAGATTGCCCCCCCTACCCACTTTCACGCCGCTCGGCCTGTCTGCCCATCCTGTCATGGCTCACCGTCGGCCGCACGGTCGTTCAGGACGCGCGGCGTCTGCGCCACACGAAGACAAGAAGGCCAAGGGCGGCCATGCACAGCAAGGCGAAGCTGCCCGGCTCGGGCACCACGACGCTGGCCGTGAAGATGCCCGGCATGCCGGCCAAAGTATAGGCCAAGGTCAGGTCGCCGGTCAGGTCCACGTTGGCCTCGCCGATCACGTCGCCTAGCGCTTGCTCGCCCTTGAGCGACATGGCGAACGCGCCGCTGATGGTCGCGTCGGTGTCCTCTTGGAACAGGCCCAGGTTACTGGGTTGTCTAACGCGCGCGACTTCGATGACAACAAGCAGTACAACGACGCCCCTGGCCACACTCAACGTCTGGGTTGGGACGAGACCGTCGAGATTATATCAGACGTGAACTCCTCAGATGCAAGCGGCACCTGTGCGTAGGTCAAGCGTGTTTCACCCTCAAGCTTTGCGAGCAGATGCCCTTTGCCAAGTAACTTCTCCGCTCCCTTTTCTCCCAGAGCCACTTCGGACGTTCCCTCGGAATCGACGCGAAGAATGAGGCGATTGCCGAGGTTGGAGCGGAGTTGCATGGGCATGACGGTGGCGTCTGGGCGTTGGGCGGCAAAAATGAGATGGATGCCTGCGGCGCGGGCTTTTACTCCAAGTCGTTGGACGGTCGCTGAGACGGCCTTTTTATAGTCCTCTACCATCATCCATTCCGCAAACTCGTCGTGAATGAGCCAGATGCTTGGAATTCGGTCAGCGTCATCGACTTTTCGGTTATACGTCGTGATGTTGTTTGCTTTTGCCGACCGGAACCGCTTGTAGCGGTTGTCCATTTCTTGAACAAGTGATTGAAGGCGTTCGATGGCTTGCTGGTCTTCCACGATCAAACCGCCGCTCAGGTGTGGTAGTTCGGCAAACTGAAAGTAGTCAACACCTTGCTTCGGGTCGATCAGCACAATCTTCGCCTGGGCCGGTGAGTTGGTCGCTGCAATCCCCAGGAGTATGTTCTGCATCAAGACCGACTTCCCACTACCAGTCGATCCGGCGATCAATGTGTGCGGTGCATGTTTGCTGCCTGGGTCGAGGTACAAGATCGAGCCATCATCCTCGCGAACGGCGATTGCAATTTGTTGATTGCCAGCCGTCTGCTTCGGACTCCATCGCTGCCAAATCGATGCAAGGTTGACAACCTCTCGCTCGGGACGCGCGATTGCAATTGATACGGTGCGTGGCTCTGGTTGCACGGAAATGATGTTCAAGCCATGCGTCGTCAGGAACTCTGAACGACGCTTGTCAACTTGCTCGACTGTCATGTGCTTGCTGCCAGCGAACTTGAGCAGCGCAGCATTCGGCGTTATCTTTGATTCGAGCAACTTGGCTTGCAGGTGGAACTGCTGTAAACCGTTCTTTGCACTGAATTCAATCTGTTTTAGCCATTCGCCATCCGCCTCAGAGGAGGTCCGCTCCGCAGCATGTCGATCAACAATCGTCGCAATGTCGCGATACGCCCATATGTCGTCACGTCCTATTCCTGAGTCATTCGTGGGTTGCGTTTTTCCTGATTTGACGTCTGATTCTTGGGCCTCAGTACCCCCCTCGGCCGTTTTCCCATCGGGCTTGGTGGCCTTGGGATTGGTTTGAGTTCCTTTGGAGTCCTTGCGGGGTTTCGACTCGACCTTCGTGGGGCCTGTCTTCTCCTTCTTTGCAGTCGACGCGGGTGGTCGAAACTCGACGGAGTTGAGTGACGGCGGGAAGTCGAAGCAGCGGTTCCTCGCAGACGAAGGATCTTTGCCGTTCCAATATGCCAACACCAAATCACGAACCTCCTTTCGTGCAAATACTTCCTGATGGCAGTTCTCGACCTCATCGATTGCGAATGAACTCGAATCGTTGAACTCCGGTGAATGAACAAAGACATGCGAGTAGCCTCGAAGCATAATCCTGCAATCCCCGGCGCGTATCGCGTGTCGCCATTTCCCTAGGTCAATCGACTGCCCCGCCGCGAACTGAACGCCATCCAGCAAGAGGTCCGCAAGTCTCGCCAACCAAAGGTCACGGTCGAGTCGGTCGGGGTTGCCGAATAATGCGTCATGGATGCGGCGTACCGTATCTCGCAACTGCTTCTGACTCTCCTTCTGCTTCTTCGCCAGGTTAGCTTCGTCAATATACTTTGCCTCCGAGATCAAGATCGAAAGCAGTAATTCGCCTTCAGATGTTTCTTCTGGGCTAACGATCATCAGGTCGGCGATTTGCTCTTCGCGTTGACCGAGCCATTCGGCGTAGTCGTCGAGAAAATACCAACCGAAGTATCGATCTGAAGCGAACTCGCTACGAACCAAGAAGCGACTGAGGACAACGCCCATCAGTTCGTAGGCACTTCGCCCACGTTTCGCGGCTCGCAAGGCGAGGTCACCGGAGAGCGAGTTGGCATCGTCAATCATCTTTGACGCCAACTGCTCGTAGTCTACATCCGGCAAGCCCAGATTCAGTTGTCGCAGCCTGCTCTGTAGCATCGTCCGCAGAAGGCCTGAACTCGCGTTCGACGAAATAACCAGATTGCGTCCCTGAGTTGCCGACTGCTTGTATCGGATAATGCGAACATTTTGGTTTTGTAGCTGACGACGATCCAGCAACTCATCGTAGTTGACAACCCAGTTCGCGAGATTGTGTGTCTCCTCAAAGATTTTCGCTGTTTCACGGTCGTGAAAATCCAGTTGGCGAACAGGCAAGAGGCGACTGGCCTCATCGCCATCCCAATCTCCCTTCAAGAAACTCGTAACAGCCGTAAGGAAAGCCCAGCCTTCACTGCTCTGAACCGGGCAGCAGAGATAGACGACTGATTTGAGATCGTCTTTCGCCGCTGGGCGTCGACGTGACCATCTTGGCGGCACGAGTTCTTCGAGTGGCACCGGCGTGTAAGCTTCTCGATACCATTCAAGCTGGGCATGCCGAGCGATCACGTCCTGTGAAAACGACAGATCATGCGGGCAGCCGTCCTTCGGATCGGGTGGTGGTGCCTGATCTGCAAGAATCCCAATTCGCAGACGTGCGAGAAAGTCCTGGGTTGCTTCACTCGCACTGTACGAATCGACGTCTTCGTCGGATGATTCGACGATCTCTTGATAAAGAGACCGGAGGCGGCGAGGGTCCCTATGCCGGAGAATGATCTGGCATTGGACTTCTTCGTCGTCTTCATGCATCGCACCGATCTTGTCGACGACCGCTTGCGGTAGTCGTGACGAATCACTATTAAACAGGACGAGCGACAGGTTGGATCGTTCGTGAGGATAAAGATTCACGTATTGATTTAGCAGTTCCATCACCCTGGAAGCGGCGGGAGCTGGATTCTCGTTCGTCGCAGCAACTCGTTTCTTTGAAAGCTCCGGTCGTTCGTGCAAGCTGTAGTCACCGACTACGTCTGTCGTTGCTAACAATTGTGGTTTGTTGTCGTCCCAGCCAAGGATAACTTCAGGGTAGAACGGGTGCTCAAGCTCACGGATAAGCTCTTTGAAGTACAAGCGTTGGTCCCCAAACTCGACCTGCTCCTCAGAAAGAAGTCGCTGGATCAGATCGCCGACAAGCTTTGCTTTTCGAGCAATCGCGGCCATTCTGAGCGGGTGCCAAGGAGCGACGACAACGGTGGTAACGTCGGCATCATCAATCGCGACCGCCCCGATTTCCAGCAACGGCCGAAGCAATAGCCTGCGATTGCTATCGCCCGGTGCATTCGTGCATACGGTCATCAACAGATCGGCGTAGAGCGACAGTTGTCGCGTCAGCGCCCCCTCCGCCAAGCCCGATTCACCTAAACCTCTGATAGCCTTGGTGTATTCTTCCGCGAATACCGTGAACTGTTCGTCCAGCGTTTGTTTCGTTCGCTCGTCAATCAGCCCCTGCCTCATTGCGTTGGCGAGATTCTCGCGCCAAATCAACTCAATGTCGTCTTTCTTCTTGTAAACCGCAACGAATGTACCTCGTTTGCGATCGTAGGAGGGCTCGAAAGTTCTGACGTCTGATAGGTCGATTGCCTGATAATGTCCTTTAGAGCTAATTGGATTGAGAGCGGTACCACATCTAACGAGAGCCCTTTCCTGCAAGCGTCTCCAATCGCCCACGAACTCACTCGTTACAGCATCGGGCCTGAACTGCCAGATTAGCTGCGTCTTCGAGGCTTGCGTATCCCCCTCATGTGTGTCTGCTTCAACTTCGAGAGTGAATTTCAGTCGAAGTGCCGCCTTCGCCTGCGAGTGATTCAGACCGCTCTTCGCGGATTTCCTCCATTCATGAATCAGGTCGGGGAAATCGAACAGTTTTCCGACGTTCCACCTAACATCCTTTCCAAGAAGCGACTTCAATCCTGCGTACCGCTGAGCAAAGAATTCGCCCGCGCTGACATTGAGGTCGCGAAGATCCTTCTTAGTGGCGCTATCACAGCGAATAAGAAGCGTTCGTTTCTTCGCCCTCGCTGCTTGGTTGAAGAGTGACTCAATGCTCGCGGTCAAACCGACAATGAAGTCCGTACACTCACGCGGTCGTCCAAAGATGAACTTGTCCCAGGCGGATCGAAGCTTCCGGTCCTCCTTGATCTCATTTCGATGAGACTCGTAGAATGCGTCGTCCTCATCGTTGTGGTCGTTTGCCTTTGGGCGTTTCGATAGGAGTTTAAGATACTCCTGGTCGTCATCGCTGAGTAGATCTGGGCTTCGTTCGTCGTAAAAGGCGATTGTTGCTTCACCAAGGTTCAGCTTGACTCGTCGCAAACCGTCGAAGAGCGGTCGGATGTTTTCCCATTCGCAGTCGGCGAGTGATTCTGCTTCTTGGTTCCAACCACTTGGCGCCGATATGAAGCTTTGAATGGTTGAATGGTGCTCTTCTGGGATCTCTTCGTGAACCTTGGCAAACGAGGTGCTCAGGTCATCTTCGCTCAGTAATAACTGGGACGTTGTCTGCTTCAGCAGAAAACAGGCGTTCTTTCGGCACACGCGATTGAATTCGCTTTTCCATGCTGACTTGTGCGTCCGCCGGCCTTCTCGAATTCGATCAAAAAGCGTGGAGTCTCTTGGGAAGCGGAGCGCGGGCATTGCCTGCCCCAACGCAATCCCGATGGGAAGACCTTCCTTTTGAATTAGGTTCCGCGTTCTGCCCACGTAGGCAGCAAGACGCTCCACGGAAACGATCCGCAAGTCACACAGGCCAGCAATGGCTTTCTCCCACCATTTCTGGTGCTCTTCCGTGACCGACAAACCGTCGCAGGCAGCCGCGACCCAATGCTCCGGACAGGCCTCAAGTTCATCCGCCCCTATTCGAACAAGCTCCTTGAGCGATTGATCTTCTTCATCGCCGGTGCTGGCCACTAGCAGAATAGGTTGTAGGCAATTACAGTTGCGATAATAAGTCGCGGGCTTTGTTGTCAGCACATGGTCGGGTAGTAGAGTTGAATCACCAACGAAGTGACGATTTAGCTTTAGATTAACTGAACCTTTCAGATTCGAGTGGCCCAAAACGGCTTCCGCAATAGCTACCGTTTGCTGCGGCGACAGGTGGTCGATTATGAAGCGTGCCGTGCCTTCCTCGCTATCCTTCTCGACATTGGCATCCAGGTAGCGAGCAAAAACATCACCGATCAATTCGACTGGATTCATCGGGTGCCCTCCGCGTATGGATTCAAGACGTAGGCACACGCATCGGAGAGCCGCTTCAGCATACCCAGACTGCTGAGCCTTTGTTCAAGCCTAGCTGCATTCGATTGAAACACCTTGTTGTCGAAGTCGCTATCCTCAAGTGCCTGCGATGCTTCCCGCTCACCAATGACGATCCCGTACCGAACGAAAAGGCATTGCAGGAACTCTTTGAATTCCATTCTGTTGGCAACATTCGCGAGGATAAGAGCCTTGAGTAACGCATCGTTCGGAGCGTATCTGAGTTTGTTTGTCCCGCGTTTAGAGACTAGGCCGATAGCCCTTCCATAGGATCGATGCACATTGCCAGCATATTTGCGGTGTTGCGACAAAGCCGATTGGCGAAGATGCTTCATAAGTGTGTCCGACTCGTGAGCTCCGCCGTAATCACTGGCGTCACGTGGCCACACGACCTTCTCCAACAGTATCTCTTTGCACTTTAGATAGCCACCAGACGACGATTCTGCCGATCGCCACTCGTCGGAGTTTGCAATTGAATCAATGAACGCCGCAACAGCTTGAGCTGACAGTTGGCTGTTCTGCTGAAAGCTACTGATGGAAAGCTCCCGAACCAGCGTCTTCCTTGGTGCAACGATTTCACAAATGACCGATGGACGACCGACTCCGAGTAGTTCTGACGATATCGTCAACTGATAGAGCATTACGTGCATGGCTGACAGTATTGCGATGTGCGGATACGCGTCAAACCCGGGAAGAACAAGCTCGAATAGATGCAGGAGATCCTCGCCGAGAGTGTCGAATGACGAGTGGCTGGTATAGGGAAGATAGCTGTGCCCGCGCTGGTCTCTGTGTTCTTGATCCTCGTCTTGCAAACGGGCGACAAGCGTATTCCACGGATTTCGGTTCGTGACCAACTGTTCGAGGTGCGGCGTAAGCCCTTCAGCCGACGAAGATCGACAAATCATCAGATAAAGAAGCTCGCCTGTCCTTCCGAAGTTGATGTAATCACGACTAGGCTTGGCGGTCCCCGAAATCTTCAAGTCTTCGTAAAGGCAACTGGCGCCGAAAGGGAAAAGAAAACGAGATGACCATCTTCGGTTAGATTCGCTTTCCACCGTAGAGGTCCGTAACATTGAAATCAGCTTCGCAAACTCCCTGAAGCCTGAAAAGCGTTTCTCAAGGTAGCTGAAGTCTCGTTTCGCAACTCCGCAAGCATTCTCCTTCATGTAGTTCATCCATTCCTTCCAAGCCCGACTGTTGTCTGGGTATTGATCGAGGATAAATGGCATTTTCTGGTTGTTATAGAGGATGTTCCTGAGCAAGATACGCTGATGCGGATGAAACAGGAGCGGATAGTACTCGCCCTTTTCGTCTACGAGCGAACCTTCACGGTGTGCTGATTCTGCGATCCCGACAAACTCAAGGAAAATCATCCAGGGCGTTTGGGCGTGGAAGATACGGTGCCCCCAAATCCCTTCATCGACCCAGCATCGGATTTGTTGATGGTCGCGATGGGGAAGTTCTATGTCGGGTGCCAAGTTAGTCATGCGTCAAGCTCCACAATCTCTTCACGCGGGTTCCCTAGTTCATCAAGTTCAAGAAGTCGAAACGTCATCCCGTCGTCTTCTGTGTTCATCTCGCGCCGCCTTTTCTTGGATGCCGCTAAGAGTCGAGACTTAAACGCCAAAATGTCCTCGTGACATTCTTTCGAGAAACTGCCAGGCAGCACCCCTTCCGCGACTCGGCTGAGGAACTCAAACCGGGTAAGTGTCAATCGCAGATCTACGTGAATCTTGTCAGTCAGGCAAACTCGCAGGATCGGCATCTTGGATTCGTCGAGGAGAATCTTGACTTGCTCGGTCATCCGTCTCGCGACGGATACACGATCTTCGAGAATGCAACTTACTTTCGCCGCCGATCCGGAAAGGCCAGTTGCCAAGAATAACTCGTGATCTGATGAGACAAGCATTCCGATAAACACACGGTTCAAACCTCTAACGAGCCGGGCCAAGACATTCTTCTCAACCCGCTTGCAGCTTTGAAGCCGAGAGATCACTCGCTCCAGGTACTCTCCCGCAAAACTGAATACGGTTAAATCCCATGGCGATAATTCATCCTGCATCGCGTCAGGAATCTTGAAGAATAGCGATCGTCGCTGACTGACCAACAAGTCCAGGAAGTGTTCCGTGGCCTCCGCATCTTCGTCGGCACCTTCAATGTAATTCTGTTGCGCGGCGAGAAATGTTTCGTCCGCACCGTAGAACGTGTCAGCTCCCAAGAATCGATCGAAATAGGGTTTGAGGTTCGTGTCGGCATGTCCGTAGATCAGCAGGTTGTCGAAGCGATTTGATGTTTCCTTTCCAATTCGGAAACGGTTGAGGTAATCAAACACGTCGAGTGAGTTGCGACGATATTGCGTCAGGTTGCCACCGAAGATATTGTTGTAGATGCTCGCCTTGCCGATTTGCTTGGAGGCAATGATCCGTGGAACGTCAACCGCCTTCATCAATCGGTCGCCCACCTTCTTACCCCCAGCCTCATTACCAGCAAAACCAAGAACAGCATTGGCCAGGAAGAGCAAAATACGACGAATCGACAAATGAACCTCGTTGTGGTCGCATAGTACAAGTAATGCCCGAATCCGATTGCGTAGTTGGTCCTGTTTTAGCAATTCGAGGTTGCGACGAATCGGACACTGCTCGCCAAAGAGTCCGGCTTCTGCCTTAGCTTCGTCGTAGCAGTGCTTCCATCCCTCATGCTTGAGGAATGCGTCCAGCGAGAGGTCAAACAGTTCAGCGGACGATATCCGGCTAAGGTTGAAGAGAGTGAGCTTGCAACCTTCTTTCGTACGCAAATCGTTGAACAACAGGTCTTCAAAGAGTCGGCCAGTGTTGTCGACATCTTCTTCGTTCATTCGGTTTAGACTCGCCCATGTGTCAACCAGTTGCCCGTCATTCGCGGCAATCAAGAACACACTGTTCGAGTCTCCGTCAAAGATTGTGTGCGAGAAGAATTCAAGTAGGTCCGTCTTGCTTGCGAAGCTTCCGCTCTCTCCGTCTTCAGGGAGCGCAGTCAGATCGCGAACGATGTGGACCGTAATCTCCCGCCCGCCGATGTTCGCGTTGATGTCGTAATAGATCCTGTCCGTGTCCCATTCTTCCGCCTTGCCGCCAAGCTGCTGCCAGACTCTGCGGCATAGATGAGTCTTTCCGTCACCCGCTGTGCCAGTTAGCACCACCGAAGTCGGTTTTGGTGATGCAGTGTCGAACAGAGACAGAAGCTCCGTTTCTTTGGGATGCTCGAACAGAATCGGAGTCATTCCGTTTCGTTTGGCCGAACGATGTATTTGCTCGTCGTACATATTTTCGTTTTTGGCAATCGGACCGTATTGCCGAAGAAAACGAATCCACTTTGGGCCTTTGACCGCCATTTGTGTGCCGCTCCTGTTGATAGGACCTAGCGACTTCGTCCGTGATGTCCAGGCGGTTGCCCACCCCCTCCGGCGGGCTATGCGTGACACGGAGCTTCCAATTTGCTAATATGATCGCATATTTACCAGGAAATACAACCTCCGGGGGAATGGAAGCCAGATGAGCCAGCCGCAGTATCGGTTCTCAGGACACGAAACCTTTCCGTGTCGCTACGCTTGGTTGCCAAAGGCTGTTGAAGGCCTACACGACGACCAGAGTCTATTCAGCAAGACCGACGAAGCGATGGTTCGCTTGGGCCTCGGCAAGAACATGGTCCAAGCACTGCGGTTCTGGGTGCAAGCCATGCGAGTCGCCGAACCCGCAGATGGCAACGGCCTAAAGGTGAGCGAATTCGGTGAGCGAATTTTTGGACGCGATGGCCTCGATCCGTACATGGAGGACGTCACAACG
>SDBS01003579.1_pt1 | contig 15267 bp, 35 predicted proteins | sample 2277091 | NCBI WGS metagenome assembly SDBS01 (sample SAMN10404972, study PRJNA504765) | marine sediment metagenome | isolation source: marine sediment core GS10_PC15, 163 cmbsf | place: Arctic Ocean: Southern Knipovich Ridge | collected 2010 | reverse complement strand
GTATAGAGTTTCCCCTGTAGATAATCAGCCATAGTATGCTATATGGTTGGATAATGTATGAATATGCTCTGGACTTTTGTATATGCTCGGTGCGTATGGTTGTTTGCGGGGTTAACAGTGTAGAATCATCTATAGATCATACAGAGGCCAATCGGTAAGCCCCTATAGGGTAGAGTACGGAAGGGGATATGGTTGTGGTCTATGCTTCTATCAGAGAGTACTTACCATCATTCTCTGAGATAAAGGGCTTGACTTTAGTGAAATGGCCTACGGTCTTAGCCACACGTCCGAGTATGCTCTTAACCTCTAGAGCCTTACCGGGAGCGGTGTTCTTAATCCGTGAGCGGATCTCCTTCATCGACAGAGGAGCCGAAGCTCTCCGAAGAGTGGAAACCACTAGGCCAGTCGCCTTGCCTTTCTGAAAGCGCAGATCGCCGTTAGCGAGTGCGTCATCAATCAGGAATCTCTTTTTCATAGTATCACCTCCTTTCTTTTTATTTGTGGAGAACACAAAATCCCCTTCCGCATTCTCTATAGGTAGTATATAGGAGTAGATTATGCTACGCAAGGGTAAAACTATGGTATCCATATATTAGTTTATGTACGATTTTGGCCAGAGAAATCTATGTAAGGGCATAATTCACTGGAGATATATGGATGTACGGAGCTAATGGATGGTCAAATCCTTTACTATTTTGGAATGAAGAGTCCTATATAGAAATGGATGTATGGATGGATGTAATATCGGTATGTTATAGAAATAGGCTTTACTATTTGATATCATGTTTCATACAGTATTCATTCATGGTCAAGGACTTATTGGTGGATGTATGGATGGTATTGTGCGTGTGACCCTAGGGAATAATACCCTTAGGGATGAAATTATACTATCTTTCGGATAAAGGTTGTGAACGCATCTAATCCACTCAGTCTATGCTCCGTTACTTCCTCGATCATAGAAAACCCATCTACGCTCATCGAAAAGTACATAATATAATCTTCGTCCGCTTTGGATCTAACCAGCTCTCGCCCTCGCGCCGGGATGAACTCAGTAGTAGCCTCCAGTTTATCTTCATCAGCCTCTAAGAGCTTGCATATATCCTCTAGCGCAGGATGATCGTGGTCTCCTTCTCTGATCTCTATCTTTTTCCACATAGTTTTCTCACCTCCTTTCCTATTTAATTCTACCTAAGTCTACTATAATAGATTATGGAACGCAAGGATTAAATTATGAATCTTATGGATGTAAGTTATGTTATCCATCCATAAATTAGATAATGGTAACATAAGTTTACTCTTGCGTATCATAATCGATCTTACTATACTAGGAGGGAGGATAGAGAAGGGAGGTGAGTAGATTATGTCCGATGTAATACGCAGACGCAGAGGAAAGCTCCAGCGCATTAAGGACGCAGCGAAGAGAAGGAAGCTTGTGATTAGATTGGGAGATCCATTGCATGAGTCCTTCTACGATGCGGATGGAAATCTAAAGAGTAGCCTAGAGATTCGGAAGCAGAGTTTGAGTTCCAAGGATGAAGGGAAGGAATATAAAGTCTAGGAGAGACATGAGTATAAAACTAACGCTCAAGCTGAGAGGCGGGAATGTTGTGGTTAGTGATGAGCCTTTTCACTCTATGATCGCAGAGGAGATCGGTATAGATTTTGATGACGTAGTAAATACCGGATCATACAATACCGATACTGAGGAATACTCTTGGGTCTTTAATGAGGACAGTGTATGATCTAGGCTCTAATCATGCGTATAGGCGTGTGAACGGAGTCTAGTCTATACTATCCCTATACCCTACTATTAGACATAGCTTAAATCGCCTCTCATCGCTCTGTGTATAACAAAACATCTACCATTAAACATCCAAACAAAAGACAAATACAAAACATTTAAGAAAACAATACATAAAAAACAATAGGAAAACATAATTATATTCTTGCGTAACATATTCGAGTGCGATATACTTACCCTAGAAGAAGATAAAGGAAGGGGGTGAGTAAGCGTGGAGAAAGGAAGACTTTCTAGAGAGGTGGAAGCTGAGATTAAGGAAGTCCTAGATGAGATGTTCGATGGAGAAAAGACGCTGTCTATCGAAGAAGCTCTCAAGAGGGCTTATGCTATCGAGGCTAGAGAGAATGAGAAAAGGAAGAGCTCGATGAACTAAGGAAAGGAGAAATGAGTATGTTACCTTTAAGTCAAGGAGAGTCGTGGTTGCTGATAATCCTGGTAGGTCTTATCGTTGCCTACTTCTGTAGAAAACTAGCTAAGTATGAAAGGAAAATAAACCGAAGGATAAGATAATGCCCTGGCTACTAGAGAAGTGCGGCAAGGAGTGTGATCGCTATGATAGAGAGAACTGGCGCTGTAAGGATGCGAAGATAAACCCTTATGGTCTAGCTAGGACTAGAGAGATGATAGGCTTCGCAGGAAGAGCTTTTGTATGTAACCGATCTCTCTGGAAGTATAATGTTCTTATACGAAGGTATAGGATGTAATGGGAGGTGATCTAAGAGCTATGGCTAAGAAGAGACGAATGATCTTGACTAAACTCAAGAGTGGTAAGATAGTAGCGACCCGCGTTGAGTATAGGAAGTCTGTAGTGTTGCGTGTTCGACCGGCTAAGTAAGCTGGTCTGATACGAGAGGGCTACTCATCCCTCTCTTTCCTGCCCCCTTTGCGGCAGCTGGCTTGGAGCCTGTCTGCTGCTGGGGGGCTTTTTACGTAAGGTATGGCTGGATTTTTGTATGGTATCGTAAGGTATGGCTGGATTTTTGTATGGTATCGTAAGGTATGGCTGGATTTTTGTACTCACTCGGAGGTAATGTATGGTTGATGAATGGATGTAGCTTGGTCTATGGATGGACGATGGTAGACCTGACCCCAATGTTATGCTCTTGGTCTAATGGTAGACCTGTACCCAATGGTAGACCTGTCTCTGATTCTGGATGTATGGATGTCGACTGGCTTGTGGCTATGGAATAATGTATGGTAGAGCTATATGAAATAGACGCAATGTTTTTATAGTAGACTCTAAAAGAAACTTTCGATTTCATAAAGATTTTTCTTGCGTTATAGATTTAGATAGACTAGTATTCTTTTATCGGACGGGGGAAAAGAGCTATTAATACTATAATATATAATAAAGAGAGGAGAGAGAAAAATGAGTAAAGAGACTAAAGAATTCGAGATTAGACGCAGATTATATATAGAGATTTTCGGAGTTGAGGACGCAGAAAAGAGAGAAAGAATAACCGAGTTATTAGACCTATATCGTGCGGAATTATCCGCACGCTAACGCAAGCCGCGCAAGCGGGAAAAGGAAAAGAGAAATGAGTAGACTTACGAAAAAGAGAGTAGGCAAGGGCTTCGTAGTAGACGCATACGGTAAAGCGAATTTATCTTTAAGCGGTACGCAGTCGATTTTCTCCGTCCTTATAGGGTTGCGCAAGCCGATAGGCAAGGCTGAGATTATCCGGCGCGTTATCGCCTCGAAGGGAGGAGAGTCGGCTTGGGTAAAGTATACCGTTTCCCGCTTCTATAAGGCTGCGGACTCGAAACCTGCGTATCTCAAGAGACGGGTACTCAAGTTAATACCCTACGCTCTTAAGCCGGTAGACGTTACCGAGCCGATTTTAATCGGTAACGATATAGAAGGGTATAGGCTGAGTACCGCCTTCGATATAGCCCTCAACGCTGCGACGTAAGAGGGGATAGATTAGAGGGCTTCGGCCCTCTTTTCTTTATTCCTATAGTTCGATAGATACCGAACTATCGAAGATTTTCTCAAAAACTTAGAAGGCGTACCCCCTTACTTTCTATTTACCACTACCATATAGCTCATCATACTTTTCATGTATTTCTATATATCAGTAAAGTAAATATAGCTCGTCATACTTTTCATGTACTTCCATATATCAGTAAAGTAAAGCAGACATATCACAACACCATACCAACCTTTTCTATCCGGTTAAGTCTCTAAATATTTCACACATAGCCGCAAACACAAGAATCAGCACAGCTGGAGCTAATATAATCAATATGATTGCTAAGATGATATTTTCAAGCATCATGACATTACTCCCTATACGAATCCAAACACTATACTACTCCATTCCACAAGCCAAATACCATGTGCCTACAAAATTTTTTCATATTTTAGAAACACATTTAGTATATCAGGATGTCTCAGTATCATTCTTAGCTTTGCTGTGCTCATACATCTCTACAAACATACAACTCGACAGTGTGCTAATCTCGAATATGTTTCCTGATATGATTCTGTATCTCTCCTCCCCTATGATATCTCTGAATGGCATTATGTCGTCCCTGACTGTGGATGCTAGCTGTGCTATCTTGCGAAGGTGCTTAGAATAGTATTCGTGAGTGTTGGGGATATCAGAGTTTAATACCATTTTGTTTTATCCTTTCAGTATTATTATGATTGTGGCTGCTATGATAGAGATTAGTACTCCCTTGAGCAAAGCTGTTATATATCCTGCACTCATCATTTCTCTTAACAGTACATTCTTATGCTTATCATAATGCTTAGGATCGAATCTCCAGATACCTTGTAAACTCATAATAGTTCTACCCATTCCTTTAGAGCATCTGCATAGTCTTTCTCATCTCCGCTAGAGAGTATCACATTTGGTTGCTCCACGAAGTCTCCTAATTCATTCTCTATGGCTTCCCTATAATATCTGGAAGAGAATTGAGACCACACGATAAATAACGTGCTTGGCTTATCCTCTACTTGCCCTCACTAGCTCTCTGAAGTTGGAGAGGATTGTGTCCTCGCAGCCTGGAAGCAATCCTCCATAATCCATAACGTAGATATCTGTATTCTCATTCTGTAGCTGATGAGGGAAGATATCAGTTTTGTATATGGTGATCTTTCTCTTCGTGCACTTCTCTATTTCTTTCTTGATCTGTGCGTATTCTTCCTCCGGTGATTCTAGGCTGGTTCCCATAAAATCTACTAATGCACATACTTTCATAATGTTTCCTCTTCATATTTTCAAAGTGTGTTTAGTACAGCTAATGCTATTTCTTGGTTTCCCATCGTATTATCTAATGGCTGGGCTTTCCCTGCGATTATTCTCAGAGCGTGCATTAATTTATCTGATTCTGATCTGGCGTTCCATGCTTCGTCTGCGTCACTTTCCTTCACATACACAGACACATAGCAATGTAGGTCCGATAGTGTAACATCGTCTGGCAACCATATGATACATTCGTTGTTAGAGCAGCCAGTTCCGAATCGACTCTGATGCCGCCTTGATCTAACCTTCCTTCTCGCTGGTTTACCACAGAAGGGACATGGTTTTAATTCTTTGTTCATTTTGCCTCCTTTACCATAATTTTATTAGTGCGTCTCTGACTAATATGATATACTCTGCGTTGTTGGATGATCCTATGTTCATTATTGGATTTTCACCACTAGAATGCCTCCCAATGATTAACCAATAACCAAAATCGTGTCTCATTAATTTCAGCGTGTAGTGATCGCCGGCTGACCAACCGCTTTCTGGGCCATATTTCCAATCAGAATAATAAGCAAAGCCGTTTCTTAGCAGCACCTCATCCATCGATTCATCGAATGGTGGTCTATCCATCATGTTTCCTCCGCCTCTACAAAGTCTATGTGATCTATTTCATCATAAAGATCTTCTAACCCCTTACCAGCCATATAAACTTTGAATGTGTATAGTGAGCCATGTTTTATTTCAGAAGAGATATTGTCGTCTAGCATTTCTAGAGTTTCCGTCATGTACTCCCAGAACCATTCGCACTGTGGACAACCGGAGCATGACTTCCTCTTCAAGAGCCTTAGACTCTCTATATTCGATGGATCTGTGAGAGGAGACGTATTGCGATACCGATCCTCTCCAGAATAGCCCTTTGCAAGTGGTTGGTGGTTCTGTGATCATTGTGTATCCTTTCGTTGTGCGCACTCGTATCTACCAGCTCTGATTACTGAGTGCATGTATTTGCCGGCTGATTTTGCTTCTATGAACCCTTCGTGTATTCTCTTTGGTACGTTGTAGTACTCATATACTGTTCCGTTTTTGAATTCGATGGTTAAGATCTGCAATCCTTCAACATAGGAGAATCTGGTGATCATTGCTGACTCTGGTGTTAATGTCCAGAGTTTGCGTTTGTCTATTGTGGTTCTGGTGCATATGCCATCATCTCCTATCCAGAGTTTGCGTTTGTCTATTGTGGTTCTGATGCATATGCCATCATCTCCTATCCAGAGTTTGCGTTTGTCTATTGTGGTTCTGGTGCATATGCCATCATCTCCTATCCAGAGTTCACGAATTTTGCACATGCTGACTTTATCGTTGTTATCGCAATTTGTGGCTTTACAGAATATCATTTGTCCGTGGTCTTCAGTCATTGTGTATCCTTTCTATGTTATATTGTGGTTTTGTCCCGATCGATCCCTTCAGCGTCCTTTGCTATCTGAGCCTTGATACACATTGGAGTGTTGGAGTCGCAAGGTGAGCTTTGGCAATGTGTGCACCACTTCTCATCCTTCTGCTTTTCTTTGGTGAAGGCTTTGTTTATCTCTGCTATTGATTTTTTAGATATCTTATGCACTCCTGTCTGGTCTTTCATATTCCTCCTCTTCTGATTCAACTATTGTGATATCTTCTCTGGTTAAGTCGAGATCAAATAGGGTTTCGTCTAGGTCGGTGGTGAGTATGACTGTTCTTCCCTCTGATATGAATAGCTCTATGTTCTCTAAGTCTCTCTCGAAGTCCACTTTTAATGCCACCCACTTAGTCATGTGGACTAGTCTCCAGATCTCTGATTCGTCTAGGTATCCTGCTAACTCTATCATTTAAGCCCTCCTGGCCTAGTTGTTCCTCTGTATTCACTCTCGCCATGGATAGAATACGTCATAAATGGATACTGCGGTGAGTGCTGTAATGCACCTAGCTGTGTCTCTCCCTTCAACAGGGAGGAGCAGTCCCAATAATGATTACCTCCGCAATCCTTTGGGTAAGCCAGCCCTGCTCCACAGATAAATCGGTTGGTTCCTGAGTAGATCAGCTCATCATCAGTAAAGATCGGGTTTTCCTCCATCCGCTTGTTGAATACTTCTTGCTTCTCTTTGAAGAACTTGTTGACTGTTTCCTGATCCTCTTCCATCCTCTTAGCTGCTGCATCGTACTGTTCTTTTGTAACCATTGTACTACCTCCCTTTCAAGCTGGCGGCCAATCCTTGACCTTTCGTGATAGTTTTTGTTCCTGCTCAGATTTCCAATCCTTGATTGCAGCGATCAGCTCAGCCTCTCCCTCTTCTGATACGCAGATGATGTCACACATCTTTATCATCAGCTCAGGCTCACCGCTATCAAGGAGCATGATGGTATGTTTGCCTTTTCCTGATGCCCATCCTATCTCTAAAGATGCACTTCTTCCGAACGGTTGGACTCCAACAAAGATATCTGCCCATTTCATAGCCTTGAAATCAGTCAGGTATCCTTCTTCAGATATAGGATCAGATAGCTTGTCCCTGTATTCTGATGGAGACCAATTTTGCCAATCAGGATCAATATCTTTCCAGTCAAAGCCGTTGTCTCCAGGTCTTGGATTTCTAAAGTCATAAACATCGCATCCCTTTTGGCGAAGCAGCTCGACAACTTTCGGTTGGTATTCATTCCTCCAAGACGATGCTACATAAACCTTTGGTGTTACTTCTTTAATCATGATACCCCCTCGCTTATAACAATGATTATGATTATGACTATCCAAAACCAAACTAGCAGGTCTAGGAAGCCTGTGAATTCTGTGGCTCCCTTTGACCAATCCTCAAGTGTGAATTTCCTATTTTTCCAAGGATGGTCTTCGCTAAGAAGTGGAGTGAGAGATTTTGTTAGCAGCCAAGTCGGTAGTGATATGAATCTTTTCATTTCGTTTCCTTCCTCTTAGTTCGGCTTAGTATTAGTTATATTGTATGATCTGGGGCCTCTAGTGCGTGTCCTACAGACTGTCGGGCTCTATCCTATAGGCTAGTATAGGTTAAAATTAGAGCGGCTTAAAACGGCTCTCAGGATGGTGAAAATATCTTAGCTCCGATTACCCAAATCTCAACCACCCAAGGGAAAACCACAACTACTGTTATTGTAGCTGCTATTACATATGCCATCGGCTGAGATCCTACGACGATTTTCTTTTCATCATTCATGCTACCTCCGTCCAAAGGCCCTCTTCAGATGGGACTCTATGAGAATGTTGACTTGCTCTGATGCGCTAATCTTAGTTTCTATGCAAGCTATCTTGAAATTTTGCCATAATTCCGAATCAACTCTGAACCCTACTTGAGTCATTTCTTTCCCGATAGTCCATTCGGCTGGTGGACGACCTTTCTTCATTTCTTCCATCTTCTGCTCCTCTGCTTCTTAACGTTGTTCCCAATTCTCCTCTATGTCTAACAGTATTCTTCTGTACTCTGTTTCTCTTTCCAAGACATCATGAAATATTTCATCATCTCTGTACTGTAGGACTTTATCTGTTATTAAGTCTCTAAGTACTGTTGGATCGAGCGCGTCAAGCTCCCAACTACTATTGCCATATTCTGAAACATAGGTTCCAAATCGGCTATCTGTAAATTTTGCAACATTTGGTGGTGGATTATATTCTTCCACTTGATCCATATTGAGAGCTATCCTTTCAACTCTCAAATGTCTTCCACTTGCACTTGTGAAAGTGGTTATCCTGTCTTCAATATCTCTGGTCATATCTATACCAGATGGATCGTGGTCTCCTAAGTGGATTATGATTGGGGTGTGACCATTGTCCATAAGATCTTCAAATCTCTCGGATGCCTCCCACATACCTGATAGAGAAACATATCCTTTACAAGCGTAGTGAGCAACATCGAGTCCTTCACAGACGCTAGCGACCACACCAATTAGTGCTTCCTTCTCAATCCATACTTCAGGTACAAATTGCTGACCTTCCCAGTGGTCAACTTTGAATGATAATCTGGCTGTCCTGAGTATCTCTCCTGGATCAGACCAGTGACTATTCTTAAGAATTCTCCTGCTCCGGTCTTTGATGATTGACCAATCTATTAATCCGGCCATCCTACCATCTCCGATAATATCTCCTAGGCGGGAATACTCTTTTGTGCTATTCTCAACATACCCCCTAGCTACGAATTGGTAATATATCTGGCGAAGGCTTAAGTCCAGTCCTTCATCTCGGTATTCATCTATAATTTCGTTGACAAGCCTGATAACTTCTAAAGCTGCTGCTCTAAAATTCTTATGTTTGTATTCAATCTTTGGCATGATTTACTCCTCTCAAGTTAAGTGACTGAGCACCCTGCTCCGATGTGATCGTTCTATTGAGTGCTCAGTCGGTGCTGTGGAGGTCAGCGGGAGAAAGACCTAGCTTGCACCAGCCCCCGCTGACTTGCTCGGAGCCTAGACCACACAGCGATATGATCCTGGTGCAAGATGATATTATATAACCATCATTCTTTTAGGAATGGATTGATTACATCCTTCAGCAATGCGAAGAAGCTGTTGGCGCTGTCTCCAGCATTCCCTTCGAATATGATTTTTTCCGCACTGAAGTCAAGTTCCCCAACTTTGTCGCCATCTTTGTTAAAGAATGTGACTATCCTCAACTCTGAAATTGATGCTACTGTTCCGAACGGTAATTCTGCCATTATTCCATCTCCTGTTCTGTCTTTTTATCCCAAAGTTGTTGGCTTAAAAGCTCAATATGACAATTAAGCATATCATCCCACCACGATTCATCATCAAGTATCCGTTTCCGCTTCTTGATCCCTTCAATTGTTTCTATGAGACCATCTCTCGCCGTTGCCCATTCCTCTTTTGGGGTCATTCTATCCTCCTTATCTTCATGCTGTGCCACCCTAGCTTCAGCGTATCGTGGTATTTGGGCTCGGATACCCAAATTACTTCACCACCATTCGCCTCTACCATAGATTCAATATAGTCTGGATCTCTGCAAGCCAAGCCAGATACTAAAATGACTGGATTGCTAGGATTTTGGTTGTTGATTTCTGGATTTTGGCTGAAAGTTATCTGTAATGCAAATGTGCCCTTCTCTTTTAGAGAAGGGATGGTGTATTTTAGGTGTCTATTCAGCTCTTCATCTGTTATGTGCGGAGCAACAAGAAAAGATATTGCCAGATCAAAGTAATTCTTTGGAATGTGATCCATATATTCACTAAGATAAGACCAACGAGCTATCCTAGCCACCTTCTTCAGAGCTATATCTGAGACATCCACGCAATGAAGCTCTTTTCCAAGCTTTGATATCTCTTTGCTGGCCCTTGCAGTACCAACTCCAATCTCAAGGACAGTATCGGCTTTGTCGAACTCTTCTTTTATGTTTAGAAGGGTCAAAATGGTGGTTAGTGGGTTGTCTGAAAGGTAGTATATCTCCTCGATCCTGTGGAATCCGTCCCACATCTCTTTTATCGTTAGTGCTTTCGTCATGTCTTCAGTTTCCTTTTCAGTCTGTCTTTTGAGAATCTTTTTTTCAGCTTTCTATATATTTCACGGGCTAGATCTTCTGGAATTTCATCTATGCCAATACTGACTTCCATATCACCCTCAACAACCATTGGTCTTAGTGCTATAAGATTTATGTTCAACTCTGTTATTGAGTTAGCTTTAGATGATAAATTGTAAGCATTTGCACTACTGGCCAGATCTACACCATTGACGATAATTTTCGTATCTCCTCGGCCTGTCTCTGATGCTTCTAGTCTCACTCCCATTGTGCTCATATCTTTATCTTCCTTGCAAGCCTCTCTCTGTTCTCTGATCTTGTCCGTTCTGGCTTAGCCAAAAGGCACTTCACATGGCCATCTGCAATTTTGCACTTGCCTTGTAAGCACTTGCCGTTCCAGTTGTGCGGTTTTCTCTCGTCACAATGTTTGTTAGGGCAGAGCAGGGCTTTTGAGCACACCATTCTAATTTGTTGTATAGCTGTGATGCACTCAGCTGGCTCACCCATCACTTCACACATTAGATTTCCACCACAATAGTCACCAATATCGTGGACTCCAATGTGAGGACAGCTTATATTATTGCACTTACCTGCTTTGTTGCAGATGACGATGTTTCTGCTTCTATCAAGTTGCGCCGGTGGAGACTCTCCTCTCTTCACCCTCAGTATCGCTTTTGCGAACTCAGCGAATGATTCTGGTGTTATTCCTACTTGACCTTCTTTTTCTGATGGCATATCCTATCCTCTGAATAATCCTGTCTTTTCTTTCATTGAAAGTACCTTTTTCCTGCCTAGCTCGTCAACATCTTTATCACCCACAAGCCGGACAACCTTAATCTCGGGTATAAAGGGCGATAGCTCCCCTGCGATTATGTATGCGCGGCTTGTAGCATTAGGATCGAATATGATCGCTAGGGATTTGAAATTAGCTTGTATGATTAGGTTTCTCTGACCCCTAGATAGAGCTGAACGGAATACTCCAAGGGTATCAGCTCCCATCCTCCAGATATCAGTTGGACCTTCAACCATATTAGCGTGATCAAACTTCTTGGCGACATCATAATTGTACAGCGTATCTCTCAGGCGAGTTTTTGATTCAGTAAAGAATGAATTCTTGTATCGATCCTGTTTTCCTGTATAATCCCTGGAAGTATAGCAGACAAGCTCTCCATTCAGATAAACAGGTATGATTATTCTCCCCTCATATGGGCCTCTTCCTGCTACTTGGAGGTTGTACCTATCTGCGGTATCTCTGGAGAATCTCCTAGACCAGAGATACTGAGAGGCGAGCCGTTGCTCTTTAGATTTAACTGTGAAAGGTCGGGATCCATCAGGAAAGGAGCACTTATCGCTTAGTGTAAGTTCATTATCTTTATCTGACGCTACTGAGTCCCATCCATTTCGTTCAAGAACATCTCTGACTTCTCTCCAGCTCAATTCTGATGATTCTACTAGAACTTGGACTATCCCTGGCCTTATCAAGTCTCCCTTCTTGGATTTATAATATGAATCTTCAAACTCACAGATCCAGCAGTTCACAAATCCAGTATTAATGCTGATTCCTAAGTGCTTATCAGCATAGCAATAGGGGCAATCTATATTATAATCTGCACTTCCTACGTTTTTTCCTGAAGTTTTATGATCGATGCTGAGCTCATCAAGTATGTTTTTTACGTCGATCATATTCTGAGCTTCCTGGTCAGTCTTTCGCCGTTGACTCGCTTTGGTGCAGTCTTTGCCTTATTCCCTAGAGATAGGTTTGTTTCTCCCATAGATACCTGGAGCTTAGCTTCAGCAGCAATAGCTAATGCTTCATAGCCGGATTCTCTAGCCATAATAGCAAAATTCTGAAACTTTTCGTGCGTTGTGATTTTCCCTAGCCTAGTCCACAACTGCCTTTCAGTCATAGTATTGAATCTCATTCTTTCATGTGCCGTTCCTTGCGGCATGTCTCCACCTCCTCTTATCTGCTCGCCACCAAATGTTATCTGCCAGTTACCAGATCCCGTTATTGGTCTTCCGTCAAATGTTATTTCCATAGCAGGATCTTGAATAGGTTCTCTATCAAGGACATCCTCCATGATAGGTATCTTTCCGGCATTTTTCAGACCTTTGTACGTCTCTCTAAATTTTGCTATCAGTTCAGCATTGCTATCAACAGCTATGCAGCTAACATAATCGAATTCATCGCACGAAGTGTGATCTCCACAGGCACCATCTCTATTGTGCTCTACTGAATGAGAGCAGGGAGATACACACGCAGTTGAGTGGTTGCATTTACATTTATGTAGCCTTTCTTCAGTAGCATCAGGTGATGCTATAATCACTGGATTATCTACATATCCTCCGCAAGCTAGACAATGAATGCCAGTAAAGTTGTCGCACACTTCATCGTGGCATTCACGGTTGAATCTGTGGAGATATTTGTGGCCACATATCTGATCTTGGCACATCACACTATGGCTACATTTGAATCTAGCTCTTCCGCTATCATGTCTTGGTATTCTAGGCATGGATCTTCCTCGTTAGCCTTTCTGTGCTAGATGGTTTTCCAATTGTGATTTTCTTTATTATATTCCCGTATCTATCACACTCCACGCACCCTGCAACTTCTCCAGTAACTTTGCACTCTTGCTCCTTGCACTCCCTATTATCACTAAAACGATGAACTCTTGAATGTCCACAGCTAGCATTAAGCACATTCTGTAGAACGTGTCTACACCCATCTGATCCGTTGCATATCACTTTAACTGATGTATCATTTGCCATCGATGAAGTCCTCTTCATCAACTATCCTTGAGAATGAATCAACTCCAGCCTCAAGATTCCGGTGCATACTAACCTCAACAGTTCCGGTGCCTAGGAGTGCATAAAAGAAGCACCGGAACTGTTGACCACCTCTGTGGATCCTTTTCAGAGATTGCTTATATTCTATCACCGATCCTCCAAGCTCGTAGTGGATGCAGTATGTCGCTGCAAATAGGTTTATGCTTGCGCTTCCAGACTTCATATTAGACACCATAACTCTGTAGCTCGAATCTGTCTGGAATTTAACTACTTGTTCATGATTGTTTTTCGTCTTACCGCTGAGATGGCAGAACTTGATCTTTTTCTTCTTCAGCATCTTGCTTATGATTTCATGACTGACGATGTACTCTGTGAAGATAACTATCTTGTGATCTTTTACGACATCACCAATTATGTCCCATAGCAGATCTAACTTTGGATTACTCTTGAATTTATTTCCATCCTTTTCAAAGCCGCTAGAGATCCTGCGGTATTCATGGTATCTTGAGGAGCCAACATTCTCCTCCATTGAATCTTTAGCAGCAGAGTAGGCCACCTTCTGCTGAGGAGTAAGTGTGTATTTTACTGTTCTGAAGACTTTCTCTGGAAGATCATCAACTTCATCTTCACGATACCGGATAGCCTTGCTGAACATCTTTCCTTTTATGACTTTCTCTCCATCTTCTGTAACTACCCACTTTGGGCCAAAGTATCCCTTATCTTTGAAATATGCATTTTTGAATCTAGTGAATGAGGTATCAAATGTTTCTCCGAAATCGATTATGAAATATTGAGCCCATAGATCAAGTAGCGTGTTCCCGAATGGAGTGCCTGTGAGAAGGACTCTGTTCTGAGTTTTGGATGCTATTTTCTTTGTGATCTTGTAGTTGAGTGAACCAGGTGATTTTATTAGGTGAGACTCATCAATGATCATCGTGTTGAATCTACCGTCTTTCATGAATATGTTAAAATCTTTCTGGTTTATCACCTGTTTATTTTTTCCTTCAATGTTGGAGGGGACTTTCATAGTCAGCATTGCTCTGAGTCCTTCATAATTGATTATGAAGAAATTAGTATCAGCCTTCAGAAGCTTGAATTTCTCAGCCTTGCTACCTCTAAGACATACAGCCTCCAGATTAGAGTGGATGTACACTTCATCTCTTACGTTCTCAACAGCCGAATTAAGGCAGAGAACTAGTGCTCTCATTTTACCTGATTCTTGCTTCAGATACCTGCAATAATCGATGGCAACTTTCGTCTTTCCTGTCCCTAGATCTAAAGCGTTTAGAAATCCATCGTTAGCTATTGTAGCTATAAATGCAGCTACCTGGTGAACCCAAGGATCAGTCTTGAACTCGAATCCTTCTGGAACCAAGCTTAGAAGTTCATCCTTGGAGTATGTCTTTAGATCATTCCAGTTCATTCAGAGCCTTTATCTTCTGCAATCTGTTCTCTGCTTCTATCAATGCTTCCCTTTTGTTTTCCACAATATAATCAGCTCTTCGGGTTAGCGCCAATTTCGCTTCCTTGAAAGAGTTCCAGAATACGTTAGTCTTCACCTTCCTTCTTCCGTCGATCCATACTGATGATTCAGTTTCTCTTTCTGCTTCGACCTTCTCAATTCTCGCTTCTGGCACCCATCTCCACTGTCTAACATCAGCTTTATACTTTATCATCTTCCTTGCTCCTTTTCTAGGTATCTTGCTTCTTTTATCATTGTTTCATAAGGATCTCTCCGGTAGAAACCCCAACTTGCTATCAACTGTCCATGCTTGAAGTCATGCCTTACCCAAGCCTTAGATCCTACAGCCCCATCGGTGTGCTTGAATAACCAAAATCTGAAATACCCTTTCAGGATCTCCTCATTTTGAGCATTCATGCTTATTCCTATAGTGGCTTTTCTTATCTTCTCTATGTTTTCTGCTACATTAGCTGCTCCAAGCCACTTCTTTGTCTCTCCCTCTCTA